>Ga0207967_1000271_pt1 | contig 21343 bp, 20 predicted proteins | sample LakWasMet20_HOW5_2_FD_183866 | JGI IMG/M metagenome (GOLD analysis project Ga0207967, IMG submission 183866) | Freshwater sediment methanotrophic microbial communities from Lake Washington under simulated oxygen tension - Sediment Metagenome... | ecosystem: Environmental > Aquatic > Freshwater >...
TGATCAGCATGCGCAGCGTGTCGCCTAAAGTGATACGACCAGTGGGCTTGAAAAACGCTGTGGCTTTATTCATGGCTGATGCCTTATTGGAGTATGGGGGAAACGCTTAGCGGATCTTAGCATGCGCTAACTCATCAACGCGCATCGAGAGGTCTAGCGCCTGTATGTTTTTTGTCAGCGAGCCAACAGATATGCGGTCGACCCCGGTGAGCGCCACTGCACGGACGCTGTCCAGCGTGATGCCGCCTGAAGCTTCCAGTATGGCTTTTTTGCCTGCCTGGTTGTTGATGCTCACTGCTTCGCGCAGCAGGTCGTTGCTGAAGTTGTCAAGCAGGATACTGGTTGCGCCGGCTTCCAGTGCCAGTTTCAGCTGCTCCAGGTTTTCCACTTCGATCTGTATGCTCTTGCCGGTATTGAGCGCGAAAGCCTGCTGCATGACATTGCTGATGCTGCCTGCGGCAGCAATGTGGTTTTCCTTGATCAGTATCCCGTCGTACAGCGCCAGGCGCTGGTTGTGGCCGCCGCCGACGGTAACCGCATATTTCTGTGCCAGCCGCAGGTGCGGAATGGTTTTGCGCGTATCTAGAATCTGTGCGCCGGTACCCGCTATGGCATCTACATATTTGCGTGTTTCGGTCGCGGTTGCCGACAGTGTCTGCAGAAAATTCAGCGCACAGCGTTCCGCACTTAGCAGGGCCCTGGCTGGGCCGCTGATTCTGCATAGCAATTGCCCCGGCTGTACACGGTCACCTTCATGAATCAGCCATACGAGCTCTACGCTGGCGTCTATGAGCCTGAAACAGGCGTTTACCCAATCGATGCCGCAAATAATCGCAGTTTCGCGTGCGGTGATCGTGGCATTGACCAGCTGTTTTTCCGGGACCAGCAATGCTGTGAGGTCGCCGCTGCCAATATCCTCTTCAAGCGCAGCCTGTACCTGCGTGCTTACCAGTTGGTTAAAAGCGGCTGACCCGATCGGGTAGTATTTATTAAATAGCGTCATATAGTTATCGTGAGCAAAGCGGAGTTTGAATTATAATGCTAGCAACAATCAATATGACTAAATAACATCATTAAGTAAAATATCATGAAGCTTTTATACACCCTTAACAGCCCATACGCCCGCAAAATCCGTATTGTGGCAGCCGAGAAACACATTGACATCAAATTGGAAGAGGTGGTCCTTTCTGCTCCGGATTGCCCTGTCAAGCAGTACAACCCGCTAGGCAAGGTGCCGGTGCTGGTTTTAGGCGATGATAATGACAGCCTGTACGACTCACGTGTGATTGCCGAATACCTGGATAACCGTACACCTCTGGCGCATCTGATTCCCAAGGATAATACGGCGAAATCAGCGGTGCGCAGGTGGGAGGCTTTGGCGGATGGCGTGTGTGATGCAGCGGTTGCCGTAATCATGGAGCAGCGCAAGCCTGAACAAAAGCAGGACGAAGCGTTTGTTGCCAGGCAAATGGATAAAGTGACGCGCGGCCTGTCGGTGTTAAATAATGACCTCGGTCATAACAAATGGTGTGTGGATGACACATTCAGCCTGGGTGATATTGCTGTCGGCTGCATGCTCGGGTATCTCAAGCTCAGGTTTGGCGGTACGATCGATTTGCCTAAAGATTACCCAAACCTGGAACGGTTGCAGTCAGTACTCATCAAGCGGCAGTCATTCATCGACAGTATGCCGGTACCTAACTAAGCGGTTGTCGCCTGATGCCGTGTCAGGCGATATGCCCGTTGTCATCAAGCAGGCTTGATAGCTGCGTTTTTTTACGCAATGATTCCCTGTCATTTAAGCGTTTCTGCGCTCCTGAAGGCAAGTCGGTAAAGCGTATCATATTGCGTTCGATCAGCAATGTGATTAAATCTTCCAGTACGCGCGCCAGATGGATGTCGCTTTCACGGAAAGGATCGCTTTTTGTCAGTGACTTTTCTAAAAACCCCAGATATTCCTTCGAACTATCTTCGACGAGAGTCCAGCCGTCTCCCATATTCTCGGCAACGCTTACAGCAACTACTTCGCCTTGGGGGTTCTTGAATACATAAGCCATAATTACCTCGATTGCCAGGGGTTATTCTAAATAGCACCGGTGATGATACCGCCACCTAAACAGACATTGCTTTCATAGACGACCGCAGATTGGCCGGGAGTGATCGCCCATTGTTTCTGCCCGAATTTGATGGTGACCTCTTCAGCGTTGACAGCATCAATCTCGCACGGCGCATCCGGCTGGCGATAACGTGTTTTTGCCGCATAGACCCAATTTGTGATGGGCTGCTCTTCACTGATCCAGTGTAACTGTCCGGCATTTAAACCATCGTTAAGCAATAACGGGTGTTCATGGCCCTGCACAACAATCAGCTCATTCTTTTCCATGTCTTTAGCTGCCACAAACCATGGATCACCGTTGCTATCGCGGCTGCCGCCGATTTTCAAGCCCTGGCGCTGCCCCAGGGTGTAATACATCAAGCCTTCGTGCCGGCCGACCACTTTGCCGTCAGGTGTTTTCATGTCGCCGGGTTCGCGCGGCAGATACCTGCTCAGGAATTCCTGAAACGGGCGTTCACCGATGAAGCAGATGCCGGTTGAATCTTTTTTCTCGGCATTGATCAGGCCGGCAGTGCGCGCGATTTCACGCACTTCGCGCTTCAGGTAGGTGCCGAGCGGGAATAGTGTTTTTGACAGCTGTGCCTGATTAAGGCGGTAAAGGAAATAGCTCTGGTCCTTGCTGCCGTCATCTGCTTTAAGTAGTTGATACTTGCCTGGCTGCAATGGGTTCTCGCGCACCTGCGCATAGTGACCGGTCGCAATCAGGTCTGCGCCCATGCCCATCGCGTGATCCAGAAATGCCTTGAATTTAATTTCGGCATTACACAGGATGTCCGGATTCGGTGTGCGGCCGGCCTGGTATTCACTCAGGAAATTAGCGAATACGCGGTCTTTGTATTCTGCGCTGAAATTAACCGCTTCTATATCGATGCCGATTTTATCGGCTACCGATACGGCATCAATCAGGTCCTGTTTGCTTGAGCAATATTCATCGGTGTCGTCATCTTCCCAGTTCTTCATGAACAGGCCGGTAACTTCATAACCCTGCTGCTTCAAAAGCAACGCAGTAACGGAAGAATCTACGCCGCCGGAAAGGCCAACGACGATTTTTTTCTTTTGTGATTTATTCAGGTTCATAGGTGTTTATTTTATAAATGCGTAATAACAGACAATGGATAACGTTGCCCGCGTAGATAATCCTCGATGCATGTAATCACCTGCGGGCTGCGCATAAGTGCTGCGTTGCTGCGTATCTCGTCTGCCGTCATCCAGACGGTGCGGATGATGCCGTCATCCAGCGCAAGCAGCGGCTGGTGATTGCTTACATTGCCAATGTAGGCAAATCGCAGATAGGTTGTCTGGTTATGTTCATGTTTCCAGTGATAAATGCCTAGCAGTGACGTCGGTTCGAAACTGTAGGCAGTTTCTTCCAGCGTTTCGCGGATAACCGCTTCCAGCATCGTTTCGTTATCTTCCAGATGACCTGCCGGCTGGTTAAAACGATTGCCGCGATCGGTTTCTTCTTCTACCAGTAAGAATTTGCCGTTTTCTTCAACGATTGCCGCGACTGTGGCATGAGGCTTCCATTGCATGATGAATATCTTATATTAGAGTTATGCGTATTTTACCCGATGCAACAATATTCGCGTGTTTTGATTTTCAGTATCTGCCTGAAAACGTCAGGCGAACAGTTTCGGAAACAGTCCGCTGAGTCCATGGGCAATAAACTCTACGGACATGGCGGCCAGAATCAGGCCCATGATGCGCGTGACGATATTGATACCGATTTTCCCCAGCTTGTTTGCGATGGCAACCGCCAGTGTTAAAACCAGCCAGATAATGAGGCATACCGCTAAAATTGGAATGGTTAATGAAAGGTGGCCGGCAACACTGCTGTTTTGCTGGGCTGCAATAATCATGTTACTGATGGAGCCAGGCCCTGCCAGCAATGGAATGCTTAAAGGAACGATGGCAATCACTTCTTTTTCTGCCAGAGAATCTCTTTCTTCCAGGGTCTGATGCGCTGCACTTTGCTTGGCATGCATCATTGAAATAGCGATCAGCATGAGCAGAATGCCGCCGCCGACCTGGAATGACGGAATGGACACGCCAAAAAAATCCAGCACCTGATCACCGATAAATGCAGCAATAGTGAGTACAATAAATACTGTGAATGCAGCGGTTTTTGCAGTTTTTGCACGTTCCTGGTTGCTCCAGCCGCTTGTTGCGCTGATAAACACAGGAACGCTGCCGATCGGGTTTACAATCGCAAACAGGGCGATTCCGATTTTGAGAAGACTAGGCCAATCAATCATATAAGCTACCTTTTAAGCTCTTATTATCATGGGAGCAAATGTATTTAATCTTTGTTAATTTAGAGATAGTAAATTAAAGTGCGAACATGCGTAACCATTTTGAACAACATCCATCACTTTACCTTGCTTCACGAAGCCCGCGAAGGGTAGAGTTATTAAAGCAGATTGGCATGATTTGCATCACGCATCCTGCCGATATTGATGAAAGCCAGATGCTGGGCGAATCGCCCGAGCGATATGTAACCAGGCTGGCGCAGGAAAAAGCGGAAGCGTGCCTGCGCGGGCTCACGGCCGAACAGCGCCTGCGGCCAGTGCTTGCTGCCGATACGACGGTAGCACTGGCTGGCAAAGTATTGGGAAAACCCGAGAATGATAATGATGCACGCCAGATGCTGGCTGAATTGTCCGGCAGTACGCATCAGGTGCATACTGCAGTGGCACTCGCTTTCATGAGCAAAATAGAAGTGGTCCTGTCTTCTACTACTGTAGAAATGATTCGTTTTTCAGAGCAGCAGATTGAGCATTACATCGCGTCCGGCGAGCATCATGACAAAGCCGGCAGTTACGGCATACAGGGACTGGCAGGGGCGTGGATTAAAAGAATCGAAGGCAGCTATACCGGCGTGATGGGGCTGCCGATATGTGAAACAGCAGCACTGCTGAGAAAACACCATATCATTCAGATATGATTCATTTAAGAACCTTTATCAAGAACAAAAACAATCAGCAGTCAGAAAGCATAAATTGAGCGAAGAAATATTAATTAACGTTACCCCGCAGGAAACACGTATCGCCATGATGGAAAATGGCGTGGTGCAGGAGTTGCAGATTGAGCGCAGCTCATCATTGGGGCTGGTAGGCAATGTTTATCGTGGTGTGATTTGCCGCGTATTGCCGGGCATGCAGTCTGCTTTTGTGGAGGTCGGCCTGCAGCGGGCAGCATTTCTGCATGCGGGTGATGTGATCGAGTGCGGCGTTTCTGAAGGACAAAGGCCGATTCAGGAAGTGCTGCACGAGGGGCAGTCGGTGATGGTGCAGGTCATCAAGGAGCCGATCGGCACTAAAGGCGCACGCCTCACAACGCAAATCAGCATAGCCGGGCGTTTCCTGGTGTATCTGCCGCAGCAGGACCATATCGGCGTGTCGCAGCGAATTGAACTGGAAACAGAGCGGGAGTCATTAAAGGCACGCCTGTTAGGCCTGCTGCCTGAGCAGCATAAGGGTGGCTATATCATCAGAACCATGTCGGAAACCGCGACTGATGATGAACTGTTGGCTGATATCGATTATTTAACAAAAACCTGGAAGCATATTCAGGAAAAAAGTGTAACAGTGCCCGAGCGCACGCTGATTTTTCAGGATCTCAATCTGCCAATGCGCGTGTTACGCGACGTGATGTGTGAAAACACCGAAGTGGTACGGGTAGACTCCAGTGAGACATACCAGAAACTGATTGATTTTGCCAACCTGTATGCAATTACGGCACTCGATAAGCTCGCGCATTACCAGGGTGAGCGGCCACTATTTGACCTGTATAGCATCGAGCAGGAAATCGAAAAGGCAATGTCGCGCAAAGTGGAGCTGAAGTCCGGGGGCTACCTCATATTTGACCAGACGGAAGCCTTAACCACGGTTGACGTGAATACCGGCAGCTTTGTCAGCGGAAAAAACCTGTCGGATACCATATTCAAGACCAACCTGGAGGCCGCACAATCGATTGCACGGCAATTAAGGCTCAGAAATCTGGGCGGCATCATCATCATTGATTTTATTGATATGGATGAAGATACCCAGCGCGAAGCCGTGCTGGAGGAACTGAAAAAAGAAGTGGCGCGTGATCGCGCGCGTACTGGCGTCAATGGTTTTACGCCTTTAGGCCTGGTGGAAATGACGCGTAAACGCACGCGGGAGAGCCTGGCGCATATACTTTGCGAGCCTTGTTCCTGCTGTCAGGGCAGGGGTGAGCTGAAAACTGCGCAGACTGTGTGCTATGAGATATTACGTGAGTTGTTACGCGAAGCGCGCCAGTTTAATGCGCGGGAGTTGCGTGTGCTGGCCGCGCCTAAGGTGATTGATATGCTCTCGGATGAAGAGTCGCAAAGTCTGGCTAACTTGTCTGATTTTATTGCCAAACCGATTTCGTTACAGGTCGAGGCCAGTTACGGTCAGGAATCGTTCGATATTATTTTGATGTAGTTTGTAAGCAGGCACTTAGAGTAAAGTGGTACAGGGCGAGTCAGCACAGGGCTGGCTTGTACAAGGTAAGCCTGGCTGTCGAGATGAGAGGTTGCTTGGCAGGGTAAAGCTGCTGTTCAGCTTGTATTTCAGCTCTCAGTAAACAGCAATGGGTGGTCACTGCGGCATCATAAACCACAAAAAATATTTAATCTGCGAATTTCATAATTTCATTCAACAGACCAGGGAATCGTTTGTTGATGTCATCGCTACGCAAGACATTGCGGTTTTCTACTCCAACTTTACCTGTTCGGATAATGCCGGCTTCACGCAGAATGCGAAAATGATGTGAGAGCGTGGACTTTGCCATGTTGGGGCAAGGTGCAGCTTCTGAGCAGGACATGCAGTCGTTCTTGTTAATCATATTGCTTACAATACGCAAGCGCATGGGATCAGCCAGTGCGCCAAGCACGCCGGCGAGTGTGATATCTTCTATAGACGGGTGAACAAACTGAACCATGTATAAAATTATACAGGATGCGTTGACATCATTCAATAGTTCAATTATATTGAACTATTGAATGATGTTTCATCATTTAAATTTAGATTCCAAAATCTACGAATGGAGATGAGCATGAATAAAAGATTAGCCGGAAAAGTTGCTTTGGTAACGGGTGCATCCAAAGGTATCGGCGCAGCAATTGCATTGCGTTTAGCCGACGAAGGTGCGTCAGTCGCCGTAAATTATAGTTCCAGCAAAGAGGGTGCTGATCGCGTAGTCGCTGAAATTATAGCCAGAGGCGGTAGCGCAGTCTCTGTGCATGGCAATCTTTCCGAGCCGCAAGAAATCAAAAGTGTTATCGAAGCAACCGGGAATGCATTTGGAGCGATAGATATTTTAGTGAATAACGCGGGTGTATATGAATTTTCCCCGCTAGACAGCATTACTCCTGAACACTTTCACAAGCAGTTTAATCTGAATGTGCTAGGTTTATTGCTCACAACACAGGAAGCCGTGCGCGCGTTTAACGACAAAGGCGGCAGTGTCGTGAACATCAGCTCCGGTGTTTCTACCATTGCCCCGCCAAATAGCGCCGTATATACCGCCACTAAAGGCGCAGTGGATGCGATCACCATGGTGTTATCCAAAGAATTAGCGGCACAGAAAATTCGTGTGAATGCGGTGAATCCAGGCATGATCGCAACAGAAGGTGTAGTGGCCGCAGGATTTCATGTAGGTGATATGCGCAGCTGGATTGAATCGGTTACACCGATGGGTCGTATCGGTACCGTGGAAGAAATCGCTGCGGTTGTAGCGTTTCTTGCCTCTGAAGATGCCGCTTATGTAACGGGTGAAACCCTGCATGTTACAGGAGGTTTACGTTAAAAACGGCAATATTTCAAGGGCCATTTTCTAATTAAGTAAAAGCAATAGATATGGCTGTTTTGGTTTGCCTATTTTCTTTACCAGTGGAAATAATCTTTGGATGACGGCCTCAGGCTGTCTGAGCAAGCTATTTAAGCTTTTACGGTAGCTTTTAATACTGCGTTTAAAACCCCTGGGTACTTTTGCTCAATTTCCTCAAGCCTTAATGAGTTCATGTGTTCGGTACCCTCTATCATGGTTTTTACAAGGCCTGCACTACGTAGAATTTTGAAATGATGCGACATACTTGATTTCGGGCGATTCAAGTCAAGCTCGCCGCACGTCATTTTTCTGCCGGCCTTTGCAAGCAGGGCAACAATCTCCAGGCGAGTCGGGTCAGCGAGTGCATACATGATGTCCGTCAATTCCACTTGCTCGATGTTGGGATGTTTAATTTGTCGCATACATAAAATTTAACACATGGCTTGATAATTTTCTATAGTTCGATTATATTCGAACATTAATACAATGATATTTAATTAAAGCATTACAGAACACAAACTAAGGATCACGATGAAAAATTTATTTTCTACCTACCAACTGAAAGATGTTACCTTAAAGAATCGCATTGCCATTCCTCCTATGTGTCAATACATGGCAGAGAATGGCTTGGTGAATGACTGGCACAAAGTGCATTATGCAAGCCTGGCGCGTGGCGGCAGTGGGCTGGTTATTGTAGAAGCAACTGCGGTAGCGCCGGAAGGACGCATCACACCAAACTGCCTGGGGCTTTGGAATGACGACCAGGCAGAACAGCTGCGTGAAATTGCGGCAGCGATCAAAGCCGCAGGAGCAGTTCCAGGCATTCAGATTGCACATGCCGGGCGTAAGGCAAATGCCAATATCCCGTGGGAAGGTGATGACCATATACCCGCAGATGACATTCGTGCATGGCAAACAATTGGGCCATCCGCAATAGCGTTCGGCGGCGATCTTGCTCGCGTGCCATCTGAGATGACAGTGCTTGAAATCAAGCGCGTGCAGAATGATTTTGTTGCAGCTGCTCAGCGAGCGCTGGATGCAGGGTTTGAATGGCTGGAGCTGCATCTTGCACATGGCTATTTGGGGCAGAGCTTTTTCTCACCCCATTCAAATCACAGAACGGATGAGTATGGCGGCAGTTACGAGAACAGAGCCAGATTCAGCCGTGAGGTACTCTCTGCAGTCAGGAATGTCTGGCCGGATAACCTGCCGTTAACTGCTCGATTTGGCGTACTGGAATTCGATGGTAAAGATGAAGAAACGCTAAGCGAATCCATTCAATTGGTTAAAGAGTGGCGGCAGATCGGGTTGGACATGCTGAGTGTCAGCGTTGGATTCACGATCCCGGAAACCAATATTCCGTGGGGGCCGGCGTTCATGGCACCTATTGCCGAGCGTGTCAGGAATGAAGGCAATATACCGGTTTCATCGGCATGGGGCTTTGGCACACCTAAACTTGCCGACCAGGCCGTGCGTAATGAACAACTGGATCTGGTGATGATAGGGCGCGCTCACCTGGAAAACCCAAACTGGTCATATCAAGCTGCCAAAGAATTAGGCAAGGAAAGCCCTGCCTGGATTCTTCCGCCACCATATGCCCATTGGTTATCCAGATATAAGATCCCGACAGCAGACTAAATGCATAAAACAATTCAGGGGAGGGTGCAATTGAGCGCCTTACCCCTTTGAAAGTCTGTTTTTGGTTGGTAAATGCATTAGCCAGCACGCATAGCCAGACCCTAAACGTTTGGGTTAAGGAGTTGGTTGTAGTGAATCTCGATTGAATGATAGGTCAGGCCAACTTATATTTGCACGGTACTGGATAAAATATGATCTATAAATTTTTCATTTGTTACTGATGATTTTCATTTTTAGATGCTTTCAGGAGCGCCAGGAGCTGATCTAGGGTACCGGGTTTGGCGAATAAGTATCCCTGGCCATAATTGCATTTAAACTGCTTCAATAAACTTTCCTGATGTGCGTTTTCAATTCCTTCTGCAATAACTTTGATGTCAAGTTTCTGAGCCATATGAATGATGGCCTCGCAAAGCACCGCGTCATAATTGTCTGATACGAGATTCTGAATAAAGGATTTATCTATCTTTACATAGTTGATATCAAATTTTTTCAGGTATGCAAGTGCTGAGTAACCTGTTCCGAAGTCATCGATGGATAGTTCAACACCGGCTTCCTGTAATGCGGAGAGGGTGTTTAATACAGTATGGGATGCTTCCAGAAGAAGTCCTTCTGTGATTTCTAGGGAAATGCAGTTACCTGGGATGCCAAGTTCTTTAATGTTTTTAAGCCAGTTGAGCAGGATCTCAGGATGATGAAACTGGTGAGGTGACACATTGATACTTAGCTGGAAGTCAGAATTAAGGTAATTGCGGATAATAGATAAATCTTTTAACGCTTGATGAAAGACCCATTGACCCAATGTGCCGATTAATCCGGTTTCTTCAGCAATGGGAATAAAGTCAGCCGGGTTGATTAAGCCTTTTGTCGGGTGATTCCACCTGAGCAGGGCTTCTGCTTTAGCGATACCGGAGTCATTCAGGTTTATGATAGGCTGGTAATAAACGATGAACTGCCCGTCGATCAGGGCACTTCTTAAATCACTGGCAATTGATAACCTGTTGGATGAAATAGCCTGCATTTTTTTCGTAAAAAACTGATAGCAATTGCGGCCAAGTTTTTTTGCCTCATACATCGCCTTGTCGGCATAGATCAGTAACTCTTTAGAACTCTGGCTATCCTCTGGATATATAGTGACTCCTATACTGGCTGAAATAAAGAATATGTTGTTATCAATAGAAAAAGGCTTTTCAAGCTCAGCCAATATTTTTTGGCAGGTATTTTCCAAGCTGTATATATCCTTCAGTTCTGCCATGATCACCATGAACTCATCTCCGCCGATACGTGCAGCTGTATCCGATGACCGGATGCATGAGCTTATTCGATCGGCCGCTTCTGCCAGTAATTTATCTCCTACAGTATGGCCAGATTGATCGTTCACATGTTTGAAGTTGTCAAGATCAATGTACAGCAGGCCTACTGGCAGATTTGACCTATTCGCCCTGTCTAGCGCATGCTCCAGGCGGTTATGCAGCAGGTGGCGATTAGGCAGTTTTGTCAGAAAGTCAAAATTTGCCTGATACCAGATTTGCTGCTGCGATTCAGCGTCTTTTTTCTTGATGGCCTGCTTTAATCTATAAAATCTAATCAAGCCTAATAAAAATATTACGGATGTCGCGATAAGTAAACCAGTGAGAATCTGACTGTTTTTAGCTTCAGAAACACTCCATTTTTTCAGTAGCTCCTTGTTTTCAGGCTCAATTGCAGATAACCCCTTTTCCATGATTGAAGCAAGCTCTGGACGGTCGTTCCTGACGGCCATTGAAACTGTCGATGTAAATGGCGTTAGGCCTGATTTTTCAGCAAACTTCAGGCGGTTAAAGGCGATGTGGTAATCAACGACCATTTCATTGCCGATATAAGCCTCGACCTTTCCAGTGCTTAATTTCTCAAAAGCTTCATCAGCGATATTCACGTAGACCAGGTTTAATTTCGGGTAGTTTTCATGTATTTTCTGACCTATCGGGTTGTTTCTGAAAATAGCGACGCGCGAATTCTCAAGGTCGTCCAGCGACTTTATGTTTGATTCTTTCTTGATGTTCTTGTTGGTGTAGATTGCAAGCGGGAAGACCAGGAATGGCTGATTCAATAAATGAAATTGATGGTTTTCCAGATTCTTATTACTGACTGCGGAAATGATATCGGCTTCTTCTGGATCGATATTATCGATGTAGTCGGTAATAATGAAATTAATCTGCAGCAGGTTGGCCAACCGGGTCAGGTAGTCGATGGATAATCCTCGATGCTCTTCACTTTCCAGCTTGAACTCAATGGGCATCCATCCATTTTTGACGGCTACTTTGATGTTCGGGTTTTTGTTAAGCCATGCTTTCTCTTTGGGAGTGAGCCGTATAGTTAACTCTTGAGTATCCTGATTTTTTTGAACACTATTAATTTGGTCCGGATGAATAGTTTCAGCTGCAATTTGAGATAGCTGAGTACAGGATAACAGGAGGCAAAAAAATGCTGACTGGATGATCAGCTTAAGGGAGACCGGTCTATGAATTAAATTGCTGTTTTGCATGTAATTTTCGTTTAACTAATGTTTTGTTATTATTCGAGTACACATTGGCTTCAATTGTTATATAACGATTTATGGTTCATTTTAAAAACCCCGCAGTGACTAAGTTGTGAGGTTTCAGGCAGCAGCTTTTGGTTTTTCTGTACCGAATTTAGCGCATCCCATTAGCTTTAGCAGTATGAGGTCAAGCTGGGCGGCTTGCTTCTGGTAAGCTTCGGCTTCTTTTGCTGTAAGCTCGATATTGTGATTGAGCTTATCCATGTTGTCATGTGATTCCATCAGGGATGCAGCGCGTTTATCAAGCGCGTTTTTGTGGGTGTCGATTTCGTTCTTCAATTCGCCGACTACCGAGTGCAGCCAGCGTTCGCAATCTGAATGCGCTTGCTCAAAAACAGACTTTATCTGGTTGCCCAGGCTTAAGAAAAACTTGCGGATCAGGAAATGCTTCTCGGTCATTAAATTCACCGGGCTGGCACAGAACTCGCTGGTTGCCTGTTCCAATGCCTGCATGCCCTCGGTGAGCCTGCTTAAATCCAGATCCGCGGCCTGGCTTTTTTCAAGGCCATGCTTGATCTGAAACAGATGGTATAAGTCATCCGCATGCTGTTTTATCACGCGACTTTCAGCCATGATCTCTTGTGCCATCTTGGCTGTATGACGCGTGATTCTGCGGATGCTCTGGTTGAGCCCGACAGTCGTCCAGCGGTCGCCCATATCCTGTTTGGACTGTGCCAATACCGTTTCCAGATAAGCAGAGCTGAGGTGGCGCAAGAGCCTGCTGCTTAGCTTGGCTATTTTTTCACTGCCCTGGTTAAAGGTCAGTATCGAGGTTTCATAGCGTTTGCGTTCGGCGATTACCTTGGTGAGTATTTCTTTCGATGTGCCCTGGTGTTGAAGCTGCAATTCATGTAATTCATCAAGCTGGTTCTTAATATTGCTGACGCGGATCTGTGCAAGTTTGCGTGATGCCCGGATCATGCCGGAACACTCGGTGATAATCGCCCGGCCAAGCACTTCATGTTTCGAGCGTACAATCTGTTCAGCAAGTGCGTTTTCTACGGCATTAATGCCGGAGCGTTGCAGCAATGCATGATTCTTTTTGATTTTGGCCAGCAATGCCTTTTGTGCGGAAATGGCAAAAATGCTTTTTTCGTTCAATGCCAGCTCCTGTGAGGTATTCAGGATCTGTTTCTTGATGACGGCATCTATTTCCGCCTCGGTTTCCAGGCCATCCCACAGGCTGTCAATCTTGTTGAGCAGCACCAGTTTATGCGCAGCTCTTTTCTGCACATATTCTGTCCATACCTGCATATCCGATTTGGTGATACCGGTATCTATAGAAGTTAGAAACACGATAGCCTGCGCGCTGGGGATAATGCTCAGTGTCAGCTCCGGCTCGGTACCTATCGCATTCAAGCCAGGCGTATCGAGTACGACCAGCCCATTTTTGAGTAAAGGATGTGGGTAGTTTATGAGCGCATGGCGCCAGGCAGGGATTTCGATAAAGCCTGTCTCGGCAAGTGCCTGCTGCAAGGACGGGTCATTTTCGCAGGAGAAGCCCAGTTTTCCGGCAGTGGCAAGGTCAACCTGCCGGGTTTGCACCAAAGCCCTCAATGCCTGTTTCATGCTGTCTGCGGAAGATGTATTGAGCAACACCTTGTGCCAGGCATCGGGGCTGGTTTTTAGGTAATTGAGCGTATCGTCGGTCTGCCTGGTTTCAATCGGCAGCAGTTTGATGCAGGGCGCTTCATGCGCGTTAAAGTAGATTTCTGTCGGGCACATTGTCGTCCGGCCTGCTTCACTGGGTAGCAGCCGCTGGTTGAAATCTGCAAAAAACAATGCATTGATGGTTTCGGTTTTTCCGCGTGAGAATTCAGCGAGAAATGCCAGTATCAACTGGTCTTTTTTCAAGAGTTCCTTAATGTCATAGAGCCTTAATTCCTGTATGGCATTCATCTCTCTCTGATGCCCTGGCCAGTCTATGTATGCATCGATCGTTGTAATGAGCGTTTCACGCCATTGGCTATATTCTGCTATTTTGTCAGTTAAATTCGAACCGCTGCTTGCGGTTTTATTTAATTCGCCATTTAGCATCATTATATCCGTATATTTTTACATGATTTACAGGATTGAAAGTAGGTTGTTCTTTAATGGCACCATGATGGTTGTTAGCACTAGCTGTGCTGCAATAATAAATGCCAGCGGGCTTAAATCGAAAGCCCCGGCAGGCGGGATGTACTTCCTGAATATCCGTAGCACAGGGTTCGTCAAGCTGTAGAGGATTGGCGCAGCGGGAGTGTGCGGATTGATCCAGCTTAACACCGCCTGTATCAGTACCGCATATAAGAAGATAGAAATACTGAGGCTTAGAATGTCTATCAATGCCAGCCCCAGCATGACAATCCAGACGACGTTGCCCGCGACAAATAAAGGAAAGCCGTTAAGCAGGAAGGTGAAAAAGTGGAGTACCACCTGCGTTAAATAAGCGAGCAGCAATGTTGAAATATCGATCTTGCCTAAACCGGGAATCACGCGCCGCAATGGCTTTACCGCGAAATTCGTCACGGTGACTATCAATTGCGCGAATTGATTCTGGAACGATGCTTTTGTAAGCTGAAAATAGAAACGCAGCAAGAATGCAATGCTGAGCAGCCCCAGTATTGTTTCCAGTAGAAATAAAATGGCGTTGTTGATCATAATAATTGCACTCTGGCCGGTTTAACTGCCAAGCTGGTCTCCAAGCATTACGGATTTATCCGCGGCAGCCTTGGCGGCTTTTCCGATAATATCTTTGATATTCCCTGTTTCCAGAGCAAGTATACCTTGTTCTGTCGTTCCGCCTTTGGATGTCACCTGCGCACGCAGGGTTTTAATGTCGTCCTTGCTTTGGGTTGCAAGCAGGCTCGCTCCGGCGAATGTCTCCAATGCCAGAAGTTTTGAGGCTTCGGCATCCAGGCCAAGTGCCAGCCCAGCATCCTGCAATGCTTCTATGAAATAAAATACATAAGCCGGTCCGCTACCGGAAATAGCGGTCACCGCATCCATTTTCGCTTCATCATCAAGCCACAGTGTTTTACCGACGGCTGCCAGAATAATATTGGCCTGATTGCGCTGGGCCTGGCTCACTTCGGGCGTGGCGTACAAGGCTGAAATGCCTGCCCGGATCTGTGCCGGTGTATTGGGCATTACGCGTACAATAGCCCTGTAATTGCCTAGCCAGCGCGAGATGTCGTTGCTCCTGACCCCGGCCGCAATCGAGACAACAAGCTGCGACTTTAAAACAGCATTCAAGTCACTGCATACTTGTTTGAGCTGCTGAGGTTTTACCGCCAACACAATGACATCGGTATCGCTGAAACCTGTGTAGCTATCCGTGACCTGTACATTGAATTTCTGCGCTAACTCCGCGCGCTTTGCTGCATCCAGTTCCAGGACGGTAATGACTGACATATCCAGGCCGTTTTGTTTCAGGCCACCGATGATGGCACGTGCCATATTGCCGCCGCCGATAAAATTAATTTTCATATAGATTTCCGGACATTCTGTTTTATATTTGATTGTTCTGTGTTATCAGTTTTAATGTGCTGCTGTTCAGTTAGGCCTGCATTCTGGCTGGCCTGGCACCAAACAGTGCCGACCCGATGCGTACCAGGGTCGCCCCCTGTGCGATCGCTGCCGGATAGTCATCGGACATGCCTATCGATAGTGTATCAAGGGTGAAGCCTTTTGCTAATAATGCATCATAGCATTGCCGAACGCGTTTGAATTGTGCAATTTGCTGGTTTATATCCTGAGTGGGAGCAGGTATTGCCATCAAGCCGCGCAGTTTTAATCTTGGCAGCTTCTGGATTTCTGCCGCCAGTGCTGCGAGATCATCAGGAAAAACACCGCTTTTGCTATCTTCATTACTGATATTGACCTGGATGCAGACCTGCAATGGCGGTAAATCCTCCGGGCGCGATTCATTTAAGCGCTGGGCAATTTTCAGGCGATCCACACTGTGTACCCATGAAAAATGCTGGCTGATGGGCTGTGTTTTATTGCTCTGTATAGGGCCGATGAAGTGCCATTCAATGTCCAGGTCGCTCAGTTGCGCTTGCTTGTCTAGTGCTTCCTGCAGATAGTTTTCACCGAATACAGCCTGGCCTGCCTGGCAGGCTTCGCGGATTGCAGAGGCTGGCTGAGCCTTGCTCACTGCTACGAGCTGAACCGGCTGACCTTGTGAATTCGTTGCTTGAGCCGTCTGAATAGTTGTTAGAATATCTTGCAAGCGATTGCTAATTGTGGTCATAATTAATGGGGCCTAGATTTGTGCATATAATGGGATTTCTATAAAGCATTCTTTGAGCGCATTACTTCGTTGCGACTATATTAAAATGGACTCGTAACCTCGTTGTATAGCCTATACTATCTCGGCTTCTGCGTTCCGTGCGCCTTTGGCGTATGAACAATGCGCTCGAGCGCATATGTTCTACGGACACGCCCTTTTACACTTTGCTTGCCAGTTTACTGGTTTAGCAAATTGGGAAAGCCAAATACTGGCTTACGGGTGTACTGCATTTCAAAGAATGCATTTATTAGGAAGCCCCATAACAACTAAAAAATTATAACAGGAGCAGGTTGTGGACATTTCAGATTTACTCGCATTTTCAGTTAAAAATAAAGCATCGGATTTACATCTCTCCGCAGGCCTGCCGCCGATGATCCGTGTCAATGGCGATATTCGTAAAATCAACGTACCGGCAATGGACCACAGCCAGGTGCATGACATGGTGTATGACATCATGAATGATGGCCAGCGCAAAGTGTATGAAGAACACCTCGAGTGCGACTTCTCATTTGAGATTCCCAACCTGGCACGTTTCCGTGTCAATGCGTTTAACCATAACCGTGGTTCTGGTGCAGTATTCCGTACCATTCCCTCAAAAATTCTGACGCTGGAACAGTTGAACTGCCCGGCAATTTTCAAAGAGATCGCTGAAACGCCGCGTGGCATCTGCCTTGTTACCGGTCCGACCGGTTCAGGGAAATCCACCACGCTGGCGGCAATGATTGACTATATCAATGACAATGAATATGGGCATATCCTGACGGTAGAAGACCCGATCGAGTTCGTACACCAATCCAAAAGATGCTTGATTAACCAGCGTGAGGTTGGCCCGCATACCCTGTCATTTAATAATGCTTTGCGTTCCGCGCTACGTGAAGACCCGGATGTAATTCTGGTGGGTGAGATGCGTGACCTGGAAACCATCCGGCTGGCGCTGTCAGCAGCGGAAACCGGCCATATGGTGTTCGGTACGCTGCATACCAGTTCTGCTGCTAAAACCGTAGACCGGATTATTGACGTGTTTCCGGCCGCTGAAAAAGAGATGGTGCGCTCCATGCTTTCAGAGTCACTGCGTTCGGTGATCTCGCAAACCTTGCTGAAAACCAAGGATGGCCAGGGTCGGGTTGCGGCACATGAAATTATGATCGGCACGCCAGCCATCCGTAACCTGATTCGCGAGAACAAAATTCCGCAAATGTATTCAGCGATTCAGACTGGCCAGAGCGTAGGCATGCAGACACTGGACCAGAACCTGCAGGACCTGGTCAAGCGCAATGTGATCTCGGCCAATGAAGCGCGTTCCAAAGCCGCGAATAAAGACTCTATCATAGGTTAACGGCAGGGTGCGGCGCTAAGTCGTCAAATAGTGTTTACGGTGGTGATTTAGCCGTGAATTAAATGGTGTTGAAAGGGAATTAACGTGCAGAGTCAGATGGAAAAAGGTCAGGCCGAAAAGTTTGTATTCGATTTATTAAGACTGATGCTGGCAAAAAAAGCGTCCGATATGTTTATTACGGTTGGTTTTCCGCCGGCAATCAAGATTGACGGTAAAGTGACGCCGGTGAGCAGCCAGCCTCTTTCACCGCAGCAGGCGCGCGAGATTGCGCGCTCCATCATGAATGACAAGCAAACAGCGGAGTTTGACGCGACTAATGAGTGTAACTTCGCGATTGGGATTCCCAATGTCGCGCGTTTCCGTGTCAATGCGTTTGTACAGCGTGGCTCCGTAGGGCTGGTATTCCGTACCATTACAACCAAGATTCCGGAGTTTGAAGACCTGGGCTTACCGGATGTGCTTAAGGATGTGGCCATGACCAAACGCGGCCTGGTGATTTTTGTCGGCGGTACCGGTTCCGGCAAGTCTACCTCGCTTGCTGCAATGATCGGTTATCGCAATCAGAATAGCTATGGCCACATCATTACTATTGAAGACCCAGTAGAGTTTGTGCATGAACATAGGAACTGCATAATCACTCAGCGTGAAGTGGGTGTGGATACCGATAGCTGGGAGATCGCACTTAAGAATACGCTGCGCCAGGCACCGGATGTGATCCTGATTGGCGAGATTCGCGACCGTGAAACCATGGATTACGCTGTTGCGTTTGCTGAAACCGGCCACTTATGCATGGCGACACTGCATGCCAACAGTACCAACCAGGCGCTGGACCGTATCATCAACTTTTTCCCTGAAGAGCGCCGTCACCAGCTGCTGATGGACTTGTCATTGAACGTACGCGCCTTTGTTTCACAGCGCCTGATCCCTAAAAAAGAGGGTAAAGGCCGTGCTGCCGCGATGGAAGTGATGCTGAACTCACCGTTAATCTCGGACTTGATTTTCAAAGGTGACGTGCATGAAATTAAAGAAATTATTTCGAAATCCCGTGAGATGGGTATGCAGACCTTTGACCAGTCATTGTTCGATCTGCATGAGGCGGATGTGATTACCTATGAAGACGCGCTGCGCAATGCTGATTCTGTGAACGACCTGCGCCTGAAAATCAAGCTGGAAGGCAAAGGCGCCCATGACAAAGACTTGTCAGCCGGGCTTGATTCACTGGGTATCGTTTAGCTGGAGTTTTATATTGGTTATAACGCTATGAAAAAAGGCGCACTGAATTTATTCCAGTGCGCCTTTTGGTTGTTTAAAAGTACAGATGTTTTTTAGGTTCTTTGCTGATAGACGATTTGCCCATGTACTAAAGTCAGCTTCACCTTCCCTGCAAGTTCCAGATTGGTGAACGGTGTGTTTTTACCCTGGCTTTTCAGGGTGTCAGGACATACTTTCCAGTATTCGTTAGCATCAAAAACGCATAAATCCGCATCGCTGTTCACACTTAAATCGCCAGCAGGAATGCCCAGTATCCGGGCGGATGCCTGAGTGATCGACCCGATAGCCTGCAATAAACCGACGTTCTGTTCGGTTGCCCATTTCAAGGTAAGCGGCAGTAATAACTCCAGACCAGTGGCACCTATTTCTGCTTCAGCAAATGGCGCCAGTTTTGCATCGTCATCTACTGGCGTATGGTCTGAGCAAATGGCATCAATCGTGCCGTCTTTCAGGCCGGCACTGAGCGCCTCTTTGTCACGCTGTGTACGCAGCGGCGGTTTGAGGTGGCAGTTGGCGTCAAAATAGCCAATATCGTGTTCGGTCAGGTGTAAATGATGGGCGCTGATATCGCAGCTGATTTTCAGACCCTGTTTCTTGGCAGCACGCACCATATCCACGCCTTCAGCAGTAGACAGGCGGCTGATATGCACTTTTGCACCGGTTTCCTGGGCGATGCGCAATATCGTCGCCAGTGCCAGAGCTTCCGCGGCGCTAGGAATGCCTTTCAGGCCCAGTCTGGTTGCAACTTCGCCGTCATGGGCTACGCCTTTTGCTGCCAGGAATGGTTCTTCTGCATGCAGGAACAATGTAAAGCCAAAGGTGGCCGCATATTCCATAGCGCGCCACAGGACTTGTGTATCGGTAATGGCGACATTGGCTTGTGAGAAGCCTACGCAGCCTGCGGTACTAAGTTCACTCATTTCCGACAGGGCTTTGCCTTCCAGCTGGCGCGTAAGCGCTCCCAGCGGGTATACATGGGCAAGTCCCTGCTGTTTTGCACGGTGCTTCAGCATTTCTACCAGCCCCGGTTCATCCAGTACCGGGTCGGTATCAGGCGGGCATGCCAGGCTGGTGACGCCGCCTGCGACAGCGGCCTGCAATTCGCTTACCAGGCGTGCTTTATATTCATCGCCCGGCTCGCGCAGCCTTGCGGATAAATCTACCAGGCCCGGGCAGACAACTAGGTTGTCTGCATCAATGACCTGATTGGCAACAAATCCTTCAGGGCTGTGGCCGATGGCAACGATTTTCCCGGCGGCAATAAATACATCCAGTTTGCTGTCGATATTGTTTTTTGGGTCTATCACGCGACCATTTTTTATTTGTATTTTCATGACGCGTCTCCTGCTGGGGCGGCCGGGCTGCCGCCGGCACTTTGTTGTTGTGCCGGCAGTCCGCCTGCAAGCAGTGCCATGACCGCCATACGGATTGCGATACCGTAAGTCACTTGCGGCAATATTACTGATTGCTTGCCATCTGCAACATTTGAATCAATCTCAACGCCGCGATTCATCGGACCCGGGTGCATGACAATGGCATCCGGTTTTGCCAGTTTCAGTTTCTCCTGCGTCAGGCCGTAGGTTTTAAAGTATTCCTGCGAACTCGGCAGCATGGCACCGCTCATTCGCTCATTCTGCAGGCGCAGCATCATGATCACATCAACGTCTTTCAGGCCTTCTTCCATGTCGTGGAACACATGCACGCCTAATTTATCGACTTGTGCCGGCAGCAATGTTTTTGGTGCAATCACGCGTACTTCAGGTACGCCTAGAGTAGTCAGCGCGTGGATTTCAGAGCGGGCGACGCGGGAGTGCAGAACATCGCCCACAATTGCGATCTTCAAGTTATGAAGATCCGGTTTGTATTTACGGATGGTAAACACATCCAGCAACCCTTGTGTCGGGTGCGAATGGCGGCCATCGCCGGCGTTGACCACGTGAATGTGCGGTGGCACATGCTTGGCGATCAGGTGTGCCGCGCCAGACTGTGCGTGGCGCACGACAAACATGTCGGCATGCATGGCGATCAGGTTATCAACAGTGTCGAGGATGGTTTCGCCTTTTGATTGCGAAGAAGTACTCACATTCAGGCTGATCACGTCGGCAGAAAGCCGCTTTGCCGCGATTTCAAAAGTAGTGCGGGTGCGGGTGCTGTTTTCAAAGAACAGGTTGCACACGGTTTTTCCGCGCAGCAGCGGCACCTTTTTAACTTCGCGTTCCGCTACCCCAACAAACGACTCGGCGGTATCCAGTATCTGATTGAGTATCCTTTTAGGCAAACCTTCGATTGAAAGCA
>Ga0207967_1000275_pt1 | contig 20882 bp, 17 predicted proteins | sample LakWasMet20_HOW5_2_FD_183866 | JGI IMG/M metagenome (GOLD analysis project Ga0207967, IMG submission 183866) | Freshwater sediment methanotrophic microbial communities from Lake Washington under simulated oxygen tension - Sediment Metagenome... | ecosystem: Environmental > Aquatic > Freshwater >...
CAGCAAAGTTATGTGTCAACCATCAACAACTCTGCAAAGTCTCTGCTGCATTTACTCAATGACATTTTAGATAGCGCAAAGCTAGAAAAAGGCATGCTGGAGCTGGAGTCGTTTGATTTCTCCATGAATGAACTGGTCGATAGCGTTATTTCTACGCTTTGGCTGCAAGCCCGCAAAAAAGAGCTGGATTTACAACTGGAAATCAGCGATGAAGTCACCGGTTATTATTACGGCTCAGCTCACCGCATTCGCCAGGTTTTAATGAACTTACTCGGCAATGCCATTAAATTTACCGATGCAGGCTCAGTAAAACTTAAAGTTTATGCTCAAAATCAGGACGTAGTCCGATTTGACGTCATCGACACGGGGATTGGCATTGCAGCAGACAGGCTAGATGCCATATTTGAGCCATTTACCCAGGCAGATGCGTCTATGAGCCGACGCTTTGGCGGAACCGGTTTAGGTACCACCATCAGCAAACAACTGGTAGAAGCAATGGGCGGCACGATCAGCGCATCCAGCCAATTAGGCCAAGGTAGTTGCTTCAGCATCAGCCTGCCATTAAAGAAGGGCGAAGAGAAAGAACAGTTAACCCTAGATTTGGTGAGCAAACTGCCACCTATGCGCATACTCGTGGCGGACGATATTGCACAGAACCGTGAGCTGTTAAAAATCATCTTAATCCGGGATGGGCACGAAGTCACACTGGTCAGCAACGGTGAAGAGGCGCTTGAGCAGTTCGCCAATCATACGTTTGATATCATTTTGATGGATGTTCAGATGCCCAAAGTAGACGGGCTAACGGCCACACGCAGGATTCGCACTTTAGAGCTAGAAAACAATACGCCTACAACACCGATTATTGCATTAACTGCCAGCGTGCTTGAAGAGGATAGAGTGGCCGCAAAAGAAGCTGGTATGGATGGCTTTGCCACCAAGCCGATTGAGCTGGCAAGCCTCACCCGAGAAATGGCGCGCGTGCTTAATGTGAATGATACCCAAGCAGCCAAAGCAACTGCTGAGAAAGAGTCACTGGAGGCCGATTTCCGCGCGGATCGAGGCATTGCACTATGGGGCAGTGAGCAAACGTATTATGCTCAACTAAAACAGTTCGTCACTCAGCATGCGCAGGCGCTAGATGACGTGAAGCAAGCAATCAAAACCAGTGATTTTGGCCTATTAAGCGCGCTGGCTCACGCCAACAAAGGCGTCACCGCCAATTTATCCATCACCAAACTGCAGCGCATTTATGGCGAAATTGAATCTGCCGCCCAACAGCAAAACCAGAAACTATTGTCCTCGCTACTCAGTCAGTTAGAAGCTGCATGGCAATCACTAAACGTGGCTATGCGAAGTGTAACGATTCAGGTAGCAAACCACACGCCAGATAATGACGCGCAATCCGCTAGCAAAACACTGGCTTGGCTACATCAGCTCAGAGAACTATCATTAAAGGCTAGGCTTGACGACGCATTGATGCAGGACATCAGCACTGCTATGCCAGCTCATTTGCAATTAGAGCTGAGCATTGTTAGCAATGCCTTGAACGATTTTGAGTTTGAACAGGCGCTGATTGCAATTGATCATTTAATTGAGAAGTTTAACTAAGGAATTGACTATGAAGACACATCCATCTCAATTGAATCCAAAAATTCTAATCGTAGATGATGAGCCGTTTAACCTGAAAGTGTTGAAACAAATACTGCAAGACAATTATAGATTGAGCTTTGCAAAAAACGGGTTGGATGCATTAGAACTAGCGAAGACAGAACAGCCGCAGCTGATTTTATTAGACGTGATGATGCCGGACATGACGGGCTTTGAGGTCTGTGCAAAACTTAAAGCTGACCAAACCACGCATAATATCCCCGTCATTTTTGTCACCGCGCTCAGTGACGAAAATGATGAAGCAACAGGACTATCACACGGCGCCGTTGATTACATCACCAAACCGGTGTACCCAGCCGTGGTTAAAGCACGCGTAAAAACACATTTATCACTAATCAGGGCTGAAAACCTGCAAAAAACACACCTAGAACTGATTCAACGACTAGGACGCGCAGCAGAATTTAAAGACAATGAAACGGGGCTGCATGTACTGCGCATGAGCCATATATCACGCATCCTTGCAATAAAACTGGGCTTTAATGAAGCTTTTTGCGACGACTTGCTCAACGCAGCTCCGATGCACGATATTGGGAAAATTGGCATTCCAGACCATATCTTACTTAAGCCCGGCAGGTTAGATGATGATGAGATGAACGTGATGAAACAGCACCCGCAGATTGGGGCGGATATTTTAGATAATTCATCGTCTTCTTTAATACAGCTGGCACACTCGGTGGCACTGTACCATCATGAAAAATGGGATGGCTCAGGCTACCCTCGTGGGCTCAAAGGTGAAGATATCCCGATTGAAGCTAGGATTGTGGCGGTTGCGGATGTGTTTGATGCGCTCACCAATAAAAGGCCATATAAAGAGGCTTGGTCTGTTGAGGACACTCTGAAGGAAATAAAAGCACAAAGCGGGCGACATTTTGACCCGGAGGTAGTCGATGCATTGTCAACCAGCTTGGATGAGATTGTGACGACTATTGCAAAATGGAAAGAGCTATAAATTAGTCATCGGCAGACAAACACACAGCAGTAGTTATTCTGCACTCACTGCCCGCCACTAAAAACAGCATGCCAATACCGCTTTTGCTGATTTCTCCAGGCATTAACCTCAATCTGCGGTGAGGATTGTGTTTTGTGGAAATTCAAAGTAACCGCACCGTGGTAGTCTGAACGTAAGACCTTAGTGTCTATCGCCTGATATCTTGCCTCAACCTCCGGCCTTGGGTGCCTAAATCGATTCATATACCCAACGGTGAAAATGGCAATGCTAGGGGCTACTGCCTCAATAAAGTCAGGCGCAGAGGAGGTTTTGCTACCGTGGTGCGGTACCACCATAACATCGCTTTTTAACACAGCGCTATCCTGATCTTGGTATGTGGCGAGTAAAGCGGACTCGGCCCTGCGCTCAATATCACCCGTAAGCAGCAGGCTACCCGATGCACTGGTCACCTTTAATACACAACTGCGGTCATTATCCTTAATTTCACTGTACTCATAGTCTTGTAAACTAGGGTGTAGCACTTCAAAATCCACCCCATCCCAATGCCAGCTCTGCCCTGCATAGCATTTCATCTGCTCGGTACTTTTCGGTATCAAGGTAGTATCCTGCATAGAGCTGGCAAACCAATCCACAGGCATCAAAGCCAACACCGAAGCCATGCCGCCGCTATGGTCGTTGTCATCATGCGTCACAATAAAGCCGTCTAACTTTTGCACACCCTCACCTTGCAAAAATGGCACGACAATTCGGCTACCGGCGTCGCTTTGCTGGTTAAATTTAGCGCCGGCATCATACAGCAAGGTATGCTGCGCGGTTTGCACCACCACGCTGAGGCCTTGCCCTACATCTAACACCGTGACTTTCATATCGCCCGGCATGGGTCTATTCGGTTGTATTAACAGCATAGGCAATAAGCCAAACACACCCAGCCAGCGCATAGGCCAACCTCTAGGCAGCAACATCCACATCACCCCAAGCAAGGCTGGCGCTAGTGTCCACGATGCAGGCGCGTGCTGCTGCCAGACCGCAACCGACAATTGATTTAGCCAACGCAAAAATACCACACAATAATCCAGCAGGTAATAAGCCAGATATAACGGCCAGTCAATTGGCAAAAAGCTGCCCAACAAAGCAAGCGGTGTAACAAAAAAGCTAATCAAGGGGATTGCAACTGCATTTGCCAGCGGCGAGATAATGGATGCCTGATGAAACATGATTAACAACAATGGCAGCATGCCGATTGTGACTGCCGATTGCGTTCGCAACGCTATTTTTAACCAATGCGGCTGTGCCAGCCTAGCGCCCATGGCAAAACTTAACAGGGCAACTGCACCAAACGATAGCCAGAAACCGGCAGAAATCACGGCCCACGGGTCGATTAACACAACAATCAATAAAGCCAACGCCAAAACTTGCGCAATCGCAAAGCGCCGCCCGCTCCACAATGCCGCGCCAAACACCATCAACATATACAACGTGCGCTGCGTTGGCACAGAAAAGCCTGCAATTAATCCATAGACTAGTGCGGTGACCACTGCGGCAAAAGTTGCAGCTTTACGCGTTGGAATTTGATTAGCAAGATGCGGAATACGCCGCCAAACAAGATTTACTAAACCAAACATCAACCCTGAAAGCATGGTGATATGCAGGCCAGAGATACTCATCAAATGGGTAATCCCTGTGCGTAAAAACAATTGCCAATCTTGCACCGCAATCTGGCTATCATCGCCCATCACCAGCGCTTGTATCACCCCGCTATATGGCTTATCCGCCAGCACGTTGGCAATACGTAGCTTAACCAATTGGCGAATGCGCTCGACCACGTACTGTGGCTGCCAGACAAACGCATCAAGCATGGCAGGTTTGCCCTTCACACTACCGGTGGCACGGATATTTTCAGCTAGCGACCATGACTCAAAATCAAAACCATGTGGATTTTGTACGCTGTGCGGGCGTTTAAGCTTGGCTACCAGACGCCAACGCTGACCTGGCTGATAATCCAAGAATTGCGAGTCGGTTTGTACTTGAGTGAGGTAATCACGCTTGCGGTAAACACTGAGTGAGATATGCTTGGGAACGACCGCATCTTTAGTAACTACACGTTCAACCGTAAAATTAAAACGAGCGCCTTGCTCTGTCTGCGTGGGCACGCTTGCCATCACGCCAACTAGCTCGATAGGCTTATTTTGCCAATTGGCAGGCAGTGCATCGGCAAGGCGGAAGCTAGCAACAGCTGCGGCCCAAAAGAAACCCAGCATCACCGCAACTAACAACCACAACGGCTGCCGGATCAGCGCAATGTGTCTAAATTGCGCATTGCGAAGGTAAAGATTGATGCAAATAAAAGGTAGGGCTAGCAACGACCAGATTAGGTCTGGCAGCACTGGCATTTGCTGCAAACAGAATGCACCTAAGACAAATCCCAGTGCAAAAACAACCATGTGCTACAAAGTCACCAACTGACCGTCTATCAGCTTGTAACGTCGCTGCATTTTTGCCGCAAGCTCCAAGTCGTGCGTCACCACCACTAAACTCACATGCTGCGTCTGGTTCATTTCTAGCAGCAAATCAAACACAGCATGCGCGGTGTGTCGATCTAGATTACCGGTAGGCTCATCGGCAAGAATACATTGCGGCGCAGTGACCATTGCACGCGCTAAAGCTGCACGCTGGCGCTCACCTCCAGATAACTCACCCGGCATATGCTCCAAGCGATGTTTCAGCCCGACTTTTTCCAGCATTTCACTCGCGCTGGTAAGTGCTTGCTCGCGCGCAACACGGCGAATCAACAGCGGCATGGCTACGTTCTCCAGCGCAGTGAATTCTGGCAACAGATGGTGAAACTGATACACAAAGCCTAGAGACTGATTACGCAAATTACCCTTTTGCGCTTCAGACAGCTTTGCAAGATTCTGGTCCAGAATATGCACATTGCCACTGCTAGGAAGATCCAACCCGCCAAGCAAATGCAACAACGTACTTTTGCCGGAACCGGAGGCGCCCACGATAGCAACTTGCTCGCCAGTATTGACGCTTAAATCAATCCCATTAAGTACGGCAACATCTAGCCCCTGATAAGTTTTATACAAATCCTGACATGCAATCACTGGCTGTGAAATCTGGCTACTCATAACGCAACGCCTCTGCTGGGTTGATTCTACTGGCTTTAAAACTCGGGTAGAGCGTTGCTAGTAAACTTAAGAAAAACGAAACCGTCACAATGGTGATGACATCAGACCAGATTAAATCCGATGGCAAGTCACTGATGTAATAAACATCTTTCGCCAAAAACTGTACATTAAACAGACCCTCTATAAACGGGATAATGGTATCGATATTGAGTGCAATCAAAATACCAAACAATGCGCCTAATGCAGTACCAATCACACCAATCAGCGCGCCTTGCACAATGAATATTTTCATAATGCTGGCTGGACTGGCGCCAAAGGTACGCATAATCGCAATATCAGCGCGTTTATCAGTCACTGCCATTACTAAGGTGGAAACGATATTAAAAGCAGCCACCGCCACAATCAGCGTCAGAATAATAAACATAACCCGTTTTTCCATTTGTACTGCACGGAAAAAGTTAGCATGCTGACGAGTCCAGTCAGATACGTAATAATCACCATTCCTGTTGGCTTGGGCATTAAGTTGGTCAGAGATATGCGCGGCCACAGACGGCGCATCAAACAAATCGGCAAGCTTTAAACGCACGCCAGAAACCTTATCGCCCATCCGGTATAGCTTGGCGGCGTCATCAAGATGAATTAGCGCCAAACCGGCATCGTACTCATACATACCGATTTGAAACAGGCCAACCAAGGTAAATTGCTTCAAACGCGGCACCACACCGGTAGGCGTGAACTGCCCTTGCGGCGCCATTAAAACCACTTTATCGCCAATTTGTGCACCCAGCGCCTGCGCTAAATCCACACCCAAAATGATACCAAACTCACCTGCGCGCAAATCTTCCAAGCGCCCGACTTTCATGTGCTTACCCAGGTCTGCCACTTTATCTTCCGCGCTAGGAATCACGCCGCGTACGATTGCCCCTTGCACGCCTTGATCATAGCTCAACATAGCTTGTGCGCTAATGTAAGGGGCACTCGCCTGCACATTGGGCTGCTTGGCAGAAAACGCCGCGACTGACTGCCAATCTGTGAGTTGATTACCACCACCCGTCACCTCTAAATGCGAGGCCACGCCTAAAATTCGCGTGCGCAGCTCTTTTTGAAAACCATTCATCACCGAAAGTACAACAATTAACGCCGCCACCCCAAGCGCAATGCCTATCATACTGGTCAGGGAAATAAAGGAAATAAAGTGATTTCTGCGCTTGGCGCGTGTGTAGCGCCAGCCGACAAATAATTCGTATGGTAAAGATTTCATAGGGCAGATTTTAGCAGGCTTCTAATCGTTATCTAGTGTTATCTGTTAAAATTCCAATTATGTTTACAGGAATCATTCAATCAGTCGGCGCAATCACGCAAGCCAATCCCGTTGGCGCAGATATGCATCTTTTTATAGCAAGTGCAGCGCTTGATATGAGCGATGTGAATCTAGGTGACAGTATCGCAGTCAATGGTACGTGTTTAACCGTGGTTAACATGAGCAAAACTCACTTTGAGGCACATGTCTCGCAGGAAACGCTGTCCGTGACCGTAGGACTAGACAAGCCCCATCCAGTCAACTTAGAAAAGGCCCTGCGCTTATCAGACCGACTCGGCGGACACCTAGTGAGTGGTCACGTAGATGGCGTTGGCAAAGTGCTCAAGTTCCAGTCTTTAGGCGAATGCTGGCAACTGGATATTCGCGCGCCGCATGCCATCTCCAAATACATTTCAATTAAAGGTTCCATTTGTGTCAATGGTGTGAGCCTCACCGTGAACAAAATCACTGGTGACGATTTCAGCATCAATTTAATACCGCACACACTGGAACACACCACCTTAAATCTTTTAAGTGAGGGGTCTCCCGTTAATCTGGAAGTAGACCAGATTGCACGTTACGTAGAGCGCATGACGCAATGGTCAACAGAAGACCAATTGGCAACACAAGCATCAGCAGAAAAGCAGGGGCACTAGCCATGAATCACACAGAAACACCTATGAACAACATCAGCCCAGCCAAAGAAATTATCGAAGAAATCAGACAGGGGCGCATGGTGGTGCTGGTCGACGACGAGCACCGTGAAAATGAAGGTGACCTAGTGCTGGCTGCGCAGTTTGCAACGGCAGAGCATGTTAACTTTATGGCAAAGTATGGGCGCGGCCTGATTTGCTTAACATTGACAGAATCACGTTGCCATCAGCTCAACTTGAGCAAAATGGTACAAAAAAACGGCGCGCGCATGGGCACCAACTTTACCGTATCGATTGAAGCGGCTGAAGGTGTTACCACCGGCATTTCTGCGGCTGACCGCGCCAGAACCATACAAGCGGCTGTCGCCAAAGCAGCCCAGCCACAAGACATTGTCAGCCCAGGCCATATTTTCCCGCTAAGCGCGATGGATGGTGGCGTATTGGTGCGCGCTGGTCACACTGAAGCAGGCTGCGACTTAGCGCACCTTGCAGGCTTAGAACCGGCAAGCGTCATCTGCGAGATTTTAAAAGACGATGGCAGCATGGCGCGCCTACCTGATTTAATGGTTTTTGCCGCAGAGCACAAGCTGAAAATCGGCACGATTGCAGATTTAATCCACTACCGTGCTGAGACTGAAAGTCTGATCGAACGCTCGGCAGAACGCATGGTGCAAACCCCTTACGGCGAAATGAAGCTAATTGCTTACCAAGATAAAATCGCCAAAGAAACGCATCTGGTGTTAATCAAAGGCACGCCGAGCCCAGAGCAAGAGGTGTTGGTACGCGTACACGAACCCTTGTCGATTTTTGACCTATTGGATAGCTCTAGCTGCACTCATAGCTGGAACACACTAGAAGCGATGAAAACGATTGCCAATGCAGAAGCTGGGGTCATGATACTGCTGCATCATCAAGAGTCTAATGAAACCATTGTGGACCGCATCAAAGGTGCGGATGAACCGATACGTGTCAATCAAGAACTACGCACTTACGGTATCGGCTCACAAATATTGCTGGACTGTAATGTCCGCAAAATGAAACTGATGGCTAACCCTCGCAAAATGCCTAGCATGGCAGGCTTTGGCTTAGAGGTTACCGGCTATTTAGAAGCAACCAAATCGGCTTAAGCTTATGTCTTTAGATAATATAAACCTGACTGGCCACTTTCTTATCGCAATGCCCAACTTGGCAGACCCTTACTTTGCTAAGTCTGTCACCTTTATTTGCACCCATAGCGAAGACGGCGCCATGGGCATTGTGATTAACCGCCCCACCGACATGACCTACGAAACCCTGTTTGATAAAATCAATATCAAACTAGAGGACACCGCCATTGCAAACAGCCCAGTACTGTTCGGCGGCCCAGTGCAGCCTGAGCGCGGCTTTGTACTACATGAACCATGCGGCGATTGGGACAGTTCAATCACCATTAACGACCAAACATCACTCACTACCTCCAAAGATATTTTAGAAGCGGTAGCAGTGGGCACCGGACCAAAGAAACTACTATTCTCACTAGGTTACGCTGGGTGGACGCCTAACCAGCTAGAGCAGGAAATCGTACAAAATAGCTGGCTTTCAGTGCAAGCCAAAGATATAAGCACCCTCAATAAAATCTTATTTGAAACACCGCATGAAGAGCAGTTCAATGCAGCCATGAGCCTATTGGGCTTTGACCCTGCCATGCTGTCAGACGTTGCAGGGCATGCCTAACGGCAGCCATATCATTCATGCAACTAATCGATAACGAAAAAGTTTACGACCAAGCACATGTGCAATCCGGTACTGTCCTTGCCTTTGATTTTGGTGAGCGACGCATAGGTATTGCCGTTGGTGAGCATTTGCTCGCAAGTGCCACCCCACTCATGACCATAGATAATGAAAGTAACGAGATTCGTTTCCAAATCATTACCAAACTGGTCAATGAGTGGCAACCGCGGCTGTTAGTGGTGGGGTTGCCGTTAAGTTTAGATGGTACCGAACATGCAGTAACGCAACTATGCAAAAAATTTGCACGGCGCCTCAATGGCAGGTTTAATCTGCCTGTGGCGTTGATTGATGAGCGCTATAGCTCGGCAGAAGCAAGCCAGCTATTGAATGAAGCGGGCATCAGAGGCCGTGCGCAAAAAGAAATGCTAGACCAGGTAGCGGCACAAACCATATTACAAAGCTATTTTGATCAGGCACCGAAATAAGATTAAATTTGCACTTAAACTCAACTTTACGTGCACTCAATTAAGAATGACAAGTAACCAGGAATATTCAGTAAAATAACAACATGACTGATGCCAACCACACCCTCGACCCTAGCCAACTGCCGGATGCAGAGGCTTTACTTCATACACTTGCAGATAAACTCAAGCCATTGCTTAAAGCCAATACCGCCTTAGTCGGGATTCATAGCGGCGGTGTGTGGCTGATGCAGCGCCTGTTGGTACTGCTGGCAGAGCAAATTAAATCACATCAAATCGAACATGGCACCCTTGATGTTTCTTTTTACAGAGACGACTACGCGCAGCGAGGCCTAAAGGCAGAAAATCGCCCGAGCCAGATTGCATTTGACGTAGAAAACAAACATATCATTTTAATTGATGACGTGTTTTATACCGGCCGCACCACACGTGCCGCTATGAATGAACTATTTGATTACGGCAGGCCTGCTAGCATCACGCTAATCGCACTGGTTAACCGCGGTGGCCGCGAGTTACCGATCGCCCCGCAAATGGTTGCGGCAGATCTATCATTAGCAGCGCCACAACACCTACAGCTAATCCAGTTAGCTGACGGCAGCTTGGCCCTAGAACTTACTCCTCAACACAATAGTGCGAGACCATAACAGCATGAATAACCCTCAACTTGATACTGACGGTCAACTGCGACACCTGCTTTCGATTGAAGGCTTACCCAAAAAGATACTGAATCAAATTTTAGATACCGCAGAGTCGTTTGTAGGCGTTGCCGAACGTGAAGTTAAAAAAGTACCCTTACTACGCGGCAAAACCGTCTGTAACCTGTTTTTTGAAAACAGCACCCGCACCCGCACTACTTTTGAAATTGCGGCAAAACGCCTCTCTGCCGATGTCATCAGCCTAAACGTGAGCACATCGTCACAATCTAAAGGTGAAACCATTTTAGACACCGTGGATAACCTAATTGCCATGCATGCGGATATGTTCGTGGTGCGCCACGCACAATCAGGTGCTGCGCATTTAATTGCCAAGCACGTGCCGCCACATATCCATGTGATTAATGCAGGCGATGGGCGCCACTCGCACCCGACACAAGGCTTGTTAGATGTATTTACCATCCGTAAATACAAACCAGAGCTACACAACTTAAGAGTCGCTATCGTCGGTGATGTTTTACACTCACGCGTAGCCCGCTCAGAGATCCATGCACTCACGACACTAGGCGTACCGGAAGTGCGAGTGATTGCACCAAAAACACTGCTACCGGCGCAAGTGGAGAAACTTGGCGTGCACGTTTACCATGACATGGATGATGGCCTCAAAGATGTTGACGTCATCATGATGCTACGCTTGCAAAATGAGCGCATGAACGGCGCAATGCTACCAAGCTCAGAAGAGTACTTTAAAACCTACGGACTTACCCCTGAACGGCTGGCGCTTGCCAAACCCGATGCCATTGTGATGCACCCGGGCCCAATGAACCGAGGGGTAGAGATTGACTCTACCGTTGCCGATGGCAAACAGTCAGTCATATTGCCGCAAGTCACCTACGGCATTGCCATCCGCATGGCGGTAATGGCGATTCTTGGCGGCGGTACAGGAGCAGCACTATGAAGATTCATATTAAAAATGGTCAGGTGATTGACCCAAAAAACAATATTAACGACAAACTAGATGTATTTATCGCTGCTGGCAAAATTGTCAGTATCGGTGCCATGCCTGATGGGTTTGTTGCTACCAAAACTATTGATGCAACCAACTTGACCGTGTGCCCCGGATTAGTCGACTTATCCGCCAGGCTACGTGAACCCGGTGACGAGTACAAAGCTAGATTAGCCAGTGAATTACAAGCCGCGGTAGCCGGCGGCGTGACCAGCCTAGCCTGCCCACCTGATACAGACCCGGTACTAGACGAACCTGGCCTGGTAGAGATGCTGAAACACCGCGCTAAACAGCAAGGCCTTGCGCATGTATACCCACTAGGTGCGATGACTAGGCAGTTAAAAGGTACAGCACTCTCAGAAATGAATGAGCTGCACACCGCAGGTTGCGTCGGTTTCTCTCAAGCCAATATTGCGGTCACAGACACCCAGGTGCTGTGGCGCGCCATGGAATATGCTGCGACGTTTGGCTTTACGCTATTTTTACATGCAGAAGAGCCATTTTTAGCCGCAAATGGTGTAGCGCATGATGGCGAAGTTGCTACCAGAATGGGGCTGAAAGGTATTCCTAGCGCCGCAGAAGCGCTGGCACTAGCGAGCATATTACGTATTGCACAGGAGACTGGCGCAAGCGTACATATTAGCCGCTTATCTACAGCCGAAGGCGTTGCCATGGTGCGCACGGCTAAAGCACAAGGCTTAAAAGTAAGCTGTGACGTTAGCGCAAACCATCTGCTACTGACTGAGCACGATATTGCCTACTTTGATGCTAACTGCCACTTAAAACCACCACTACGTACACAGCGAGACAAAGCTGAGCTAAGCGCCGGCTTAAAAGACGGCACTATCGATGCTATCTGCTCAGATCACACCCCTGTGGATGACGATGCAAAATTGGCACCATTTGCCGAAGCGGAGATTGGGGCTACCGGCTTAGAGCTACTGCTGCCATTAACTCTGAAATGGGCTGCGCAAGAGAAAGTCAGCTTGCCACACGCCATTGAACGCATTACCAAGGCATCCGCCAATATTTTAGGGGTTGCCGCTGGGGACTTAAGCCCTAACAGCAATGCGGACCTGTGCATCTTTGATGCAAACGAGTACTGGAAAGTCAGCCCCAAAACACTGAAAAGCCAAGGCAAAAACACCCCGTTCACCGGTCTGGAGCTTGCGGGTAAGGTGAAGTTTACTTTAGTCAATGGGCAAGTGGTATATCACGATTAGAGCGACACCCAAGCCGTATGGCACTTAACTTGCAATAAAAAAGGCGCTGACCATCAGCGCCTTTTTTATTCAGATGGCTACAGCTACACGATGCCTAATGCATCCAGCCCCGCTGATAGGTCTTTACTGTGCGCACCTTTACCTTCCAGTTTAATTTTGAGGCGCAAGTCGTTGACTGAGTCAGCGTTGCGTAAGGCATCTTCATAAGTAATGGCATCAGCCTCATACAAATCAAATAATGATTGGTCAAAGGTTTGCATACCCAACTCGCGCGATTTAGCAATAATCTCTTTAATCTCATGCACTTCGCCTTTAAAGATCAAATCTGAGATCAATGGCGAGTTAAGCATTACTTCCATCGCGGCTGTCCTGCCCTTACCCTCTTTTTTAGGAATTAAGCGCTGCGACACAAACGCGCGCACATTTAACGATAAGTCCATCAGCAATTGATGGCGGCGCTCTTCCGGGAAGAAGTTAATAATACGGTCTAGCGCCTGATTGGTACTATTGGCATGCAATGTGGCCATACAGAGATGGCCGGTTTCGGCAAAGGCAATCGCATAATCCATGGTTTCCCGGTCGCGAATCTCACCAATTAAAATCACATCCGGCGCCTGACGTAAGGTGTTTTTCAAAGCAATGTGCCAGTTATCGGTATCCACTCCCACCTCGCGCTGGGTCACAATACAGTTTTTGTGCTCATGCACAAACTCAACCGGGTCTTCAATGGTAATAATATGCCCATAGCTATTTTGATTACGATAACCCACCATTGCCGCGAGTGAGGTTGACTTACCGGAGCCGGTACCGCCCACAAAAATCACCAAGCCACGTTTGGTCATCGCCACGTCTTTGAGCACTGGCGGTAAACCCAAATCATCAATTTCAGGAATTTTGGTGGTAATCGTTCTAAATACTAGCCCCACAGAGCCGCGCTGCACAAAGGCATTGACACGAAAACGCGCCACACTGGGGATGCCAATGGCAAAGTTACACTCATTAGTAGCATCAAACTCAGCAGTTTGCTTATCGTTCATAATCGCGCGAGAAATTTCACGTGCCTGCAACGCTGTTAATACTTGGCTGCTCAGTGGCGTGACTTTACCATCCACCTTAATTGCCGGCGGGAACCCAACAGTAATGAACAAATCAGAAGCATTTTTAGCCAACATCAACCGTAATAAGTCGAACACAAACTTCTCAGCTTGCCCTTTTTCCATTTGCCCTTGCACGATGACTCCCTTTACTAAACCTAATATGAATGCGTTACCCTGAATACAATCCTAGATATAACCGGATTATCTAGCCCAAGATCGCGTCCTTGTTTGCTGCTTTAGAGCGCGCTTCATTCGCTGAAACCACGCCGCGTTTTACTAAATCCTGTAAATTTTGATCCAAGGTTTGCATACCTACATTTTGCCCGGTTTGAATCGCTGAATACATTTGTGGAATTTTGTTTTCACGAATCAGGTTACGAATCGCCGGCGTACCGATCATAATTTCGTGCGCAGCAACGCGCCCCTGCTCATCTTTAGTTTTTAACAAGGTTTGAGAAATCACAGCACGTAGAGATTCAGACAGCATTGAACGCACCATTTCTTTTTCAGCCGCCGGGAACACGTCAATAATACGGTCTACTGTTTTTGCCGCAGAGCTGGTATGCAAGGTACCAAACACCATATGCCCGGTTTCTGCTGCAGTCAGCGCTAAACGTATCGTTTCTAAATCGCGTAACTCACCCACCAAAATCACATCCGGGTCTTCACGCAGTGCTGAACGTAATGCATTGTTAAATGAAAGGGTGTGTGGCCCAACCTCACGCTGGTTAATTAAGCACTTTTTAGATTGATGCACAAACTCGATTGGGTCTTCCACGGTCAGGATATGTCCGAACTCTTTGTCGTTGATGTAATCAATCATCGCCGCCAGCGTTGTGGATTTACCAGAACCGGTAGGCCCCGTTACCAAACAGATGCCGCGCGGGGTATCTGCAATATCTTTAAAAATAGCCGGGCAATTTAACTGCTCCAGCGTTAATATTTTTGAAGGAATGGTACGAAATACAGCACCAGAGCCACGATTATGGTTAAAGGCGTTAACGCGGAAACGTGCTAAGTTAGGAATCTCGAATGAAAAGTCACACTCTAGCGTTTCTTCATACACCTTGCGCTGTCCGTCATTCATGATGTCATACACCATGTCATGCACTTCGCTGTGGTCCATCGCTGGTACGTTGATTTTTCTGATATCGCCGTGTACACGGATCATTGGAGGCAGGCCTGCAGACAAGTGCAAATCTGAGGCTTTATTTTTCACTGAAAATGCGAGTAAATCCGAAATATCCACAACCTGCTCCTGATATAATTCTTATGGTTAATTTTTAATTATTACATGCTCGAACTTCTAGGCTTAGTGAATTATGACCACAATTAGCAATCGCTTGCAAGATATTCTAGCAACTATTCAATCTGCCGCCGCAACCAGCCCCGGCCATCAACCGGTGCAATTACTTGCAGTAAGTAAAGCACAGCCGGCTGCCGCGATTCGCGATGCGTATGCAGCAGGACAAACCGCCTTTGGTGAGAACTATAGCCAAGAGGCACTAGAAAAACAAAAACAGCTTACGGACCTCGCCATAGAATGGCACTTTATTGGGCCTATACAAAGCAACAAGACCCAAGTGATTGCGCAGAACTTCAGCTGGGTGCATAGTTTAGACCGCCTAAAAATTGCCCAGCGCTTGAGCGAATCCAGGTCATCCATGCCGCAGCCACTACAGGTCTGCATACAAGTCAATGTCAGCAACGAAGATACCAAAAGCGGTATATTGCCAGAACAACTGGAAGCGTTAGCAGCGGCGATTAATGCACTGCCCCACCTAAAACTGCGCGGACTGATGGCAATTCCGGCGCCAACCACAGACATGGCACTGCAGATTGCACAATTTAAACAAGTAAGAGAGTGCTATGATGCACTTATCCGCAAAGGCTATGCACTAGATACGCTGTCTATAGGTATGTCTAATGATTACCAAACAGCAATCGCTCAAGGCGCTACTATTGTGCGCATAGGCTCGGCACTGTTTGGTGCAAGAGCACCTTTAAAAGCAGCCTAATAGCAACTGTAGGCAGGTTGAGTTAGTACTAGCATGCTTGAACATCGAAACAAACTAAATTAATTAATAAAAATAAACACTTAAGATAATTAAATACTAGAATTTAAGGGCATAAATGAAGATTAACTTTATTGGCGGCGGCAATATGGCGCGCGCAATTATTGGTGGCTTGAAACAAAATGGTTTTGCTATGTCAGATATTACGGTGCTAGAACCTGATGCGCAAAAAAGAGCGGAATTAGCGCAAGACCTTAATGTCCAAGTTACCGACACTTATGCTGAGTTTCGCAACACTGATGTGATTGTACTGGCAGTTAAACCGCAACAACTTAAGGAAGTGTGCCAGCAATTAAACACTATGCTGACATCGCAACTTGTCGTTTCAATTGCCGCAGGGGTTAGAAGCAAAGACATGTCTACCTGGCTCAATCACTACCAAGGGATTGTGCGTGTTATGCCAAACACACCCGCACAAATTCAGGCAGGTGTTTCTGCACTGTATGCCATGCCGCAAGTAACCCAAACGCAGCGTGAGCAAGCAACCACTATCCTTGCTGCAGTGGGTAAAACTTTATGGCTGAATGATGAAGCAAAAATGGATGCAGTCACTGCGATATCAGGTAGCGGCCCAGCTTATGTGTTCTATTTTATAGAGGCCCTGCAGGCAGCGGGCGTGGCATTAGGCTTGGCGGATGAAGAGGCCAATATGCTGGCACTGCAAACATTTGCAGGCGCCAGCTTATTAGCAACGCAAAGCAATACTGACGTTAAAACCCTAAGAGCACAGGTCACGTCTAAAGGCGGCACAACAGAACAAGGCATACTAAGTTTGGAGTCTGCGGATATTAAAAATATCATTGCGCAAGCGGCCAAAGCGGCTGCCGATAAGTCGGTGACATTAGGAGACCTACTAGGTCAATAATTACCTAGGAAACACTATGCTTAATAACGCCATCTTATTTTTACTGCAAGCCATACTCAGCATACTCAGCTTTGCATTCTTATTACGTTTTTACTTGCAACTGACCAAGGCACCATTTCAAAATCAACTTGCGCAGCTAATCGTCACCGTGACTAATTTTGCAGTCAAGCCGTTACGCCGCTTTTTGCCTAGCATTGGCAAAATAGACCTATCTACGCTGGTGTTAGCTTATCTCACACAGCTTATTCTCAGTGTATGCACCCTATGGCTAAAAGGCTTTCCTATCCTGATTGCGGGGAGTACGGTTTGGGTCGTTATTTTTGGCGTAGCACTGATCGGCATCGTCAGCATCAGCCTCTCTATTTTCTTATATGCAGTTTTAATTCAGGCCATCTTAAGTTGGGTTAACCCGCACACACCGATTGCGCCAGTTTTAAATAGTCTGACTTATCCGGTATTACGCATTTTCAGAAAATACATCCCGCCAGCGGGGAATTTTGACCTTAGTCCACTCGCATTTATCATTACGGCACAGTTATTGCTAACTACTATACTAATTCCATTAGAAAACAACTTACTATCTACGTTGTAAGTTAAGATAACATCATGAGTATATCGATATCTAATTCTGCACCGCATCAGGCCACGGCTGCTATTTCGACCTTAACTTCGAAAATTACAGAGTACAGCCAATGGCGAGCAAATCTTATTGCTACGATTGATGAATATATTGATTGGTCTGGCCATGCTGAAGCACTAAATGCCATACAAGAATTAAGACTTTATGATATTAAAGAAATCTTAAAAAAAGATCAGCTAGTACTAGCATTCTTGGCCGAGTTCTCGCGTGGAAAAACCGAGACCATTAACGCCCTTTTCTTTTCAGACTTTAATCAACGGTTACTGCCAAGCGAGCCAGGGCGCACAACTATGTGCCCTACCGAGATTTTTTGGAGCGATAAAGAAGAACCTTGCATCAAACTTCTGCCGATTGAAACCAGACAATCTGACGACACGCTCAGCTACCTGAAAACCACGCCGGATGTCTGGCACAAAATCAGGTTAGACATTGACTCGGCCGACGCAATGAAGCAAACCTTGCGCGCCTTGGTACAAAAACGAGAAGTTGATATCGACACCGCCAAAAGGCTAGGTTTCTGGAATGAAGATGACTCCAGCATGCAAAGGCAGCTAGCAGAAAGCGGAAAAGTCGAGATTCCAGTTTGGCGTCACGCCCTGATTAACTACCCACACCCACTCCTGAAAAATGGTTTAGTAGTTTTAGATACGCCTGGCCTCAACACCATGGGCGCAGAGCCCGAGCTTACCCTCAGCATTCTGCCAAATGCGCAAGCGATTCTATTTTTAACCGCCACAGATACCGGCATTACCAAATCAGACATGCAGATTTGGAACAGCTACGTACAAAAACGCGCAGCACACAAACTGGTTGTATTAAATAAAATTGATATCCTGTGGGATGGGCTGGAGTCAGACGCTGAAGTTGAGATGCTAATCCAGAAACAAATTAAAAATACCGCGCATGAGCTAGGCCTAGATGCACATAATATTTTTGCCATCTCCGCACAAAAGGCTTTAGTCGCAAAAATCCGTAAAGATGCAGCACTGCTTAAACGTAGCGGTATTAATCACCTAGAGAACTCACTTGCCGAACAAATGGTGCAATCTAAGCACGAAATTCTAGGCCGAGCAGTAGTAACTGAATGTTCTAATATGATTAGAGCATCCCGGAAAATAGCGCAAATCCGCATTGATGGCGTCAAAAACCAGCTTGCTGAACTACGAGAACTGCAACATAAAAGCCATGATGCTTCTAAAGAAATTTTAGCCAAAGTGGTTGCAGAACGTAAACGCTACGAATCATCCATTCTCACCTTTAATCAAGGCGGGGAAAAAATCAAAAGATTAAGCAGCAAGCTATTGCGCCACTTAAGTCTAGGTTATTTAGACACAACGCTAGCTCAAACCAAGCAAGATATGGGCGACAGCTGGACCACCGTTGGGCTTAATCGCAATATTCGCGAAATTACCAGACTAGCAATCAATCTTGCTGAAGAAATTAGCACTGAGGGCCAAATTATTAAAAAACATGCGGATGAGTTATATCAGCTGTTTTGGAGTAAACATGGCTTTGAAAAGACTGAGGCTGTTCAGCTCGACATGCGTCACTTTATTGAAAACATTCAAGCTTTAGAGAAAGTGACTGAAGAGTTCTGCAGCAGCCCAGTTAACCTGCTGACAGAAAAGAACTTCTTGATTCGCAAGTTCTTTTTAGGCCTAGGTGTACAAATTCAGGCTATTTTTGAGCAAGCACATTTAGACTGTACGCACTGGCTAAACCAAGTGATTGGCGAATTAAAGAATCAAATTAATGTGCATAAAATTGCACTGGATCAACGTGCAGAGTCACTGATGGAGTCGCACAACAATGCAGACAAAGTGATTAAAAACATTGCGAATGCCGAAAAAGACTTGGCTAAGTATCAAGATCAATCTAATCAGCTAGATGCGACCTTACTCAAACTGATGCGCAGTGCTAAATTCAATACGGATCATCACAAAGAGGGGTCGGCAGAAAGCAACATGGTGCATTTGAATATCGCAACCAAGAGCAACGTAAGTGAGCGTGAGATGGGTAAGCCTAGTATTAAGTTTGATGCGCCTTTTATTTAGCGTTATTGGGCACACAAACCTGACTAACGCTCGCTTGATACATATTTAAGCAAAGCGCATTATCAGATGCCTAACTCGCCAAGCAGTTACATCAAAATAATATCAAACGACTCTTGTGCGTAGCTAGACTCAACCTGCAGTGAAATGGGCTTAGCAATAAAATCCGACAGATTTGCCAAACTCTGCGACTCTTCATCCAGCAACATCTCTATCACTTTCGGCGCAGCCAGTACGCGCAACTCACGCGCGCTAAACTGACGGGCTTCGCGTAAAAGTTCGCGTAAAATTTCATAACAGACGGTCTGTGCGGTTTTCAACTCGCCCCTACCCTTACACGTTGAGCACGGCTCACAAAGAATATGCGCTAAACTTTCACGCGTTCTTTTGCGCGTCATCTCCACCAACCCTAAGGGTGTAAAGCCATTAATACCGGTGCGTGCCCGATCGCGCGCCACGGCTTTTTGCAACTCATCCAGCACGGCTGCACGCTGCACGTCTTCATCCATATCAATAAAATCAATAATGATGATGCCGCCCAGATTGCGTAACCGTAATTGGCGCGCGATGGATTGCGCTGCTTCTAGATTGGTTTTAAAGATGGTATCAGACAGGTTCTTGCCACTCACAAAACTGCCGGTGTTAACATCAACCGTGGTCAACGCCTCAGTCTGATCAAAAATCAAATACCCGCCAGACTTCAACTCCACTTTGCGCGACATGGCTTTTTCAATTTCCTGCTCGATACTATATAAATCGAACAGTGGTCGCTCACCTTGGTAATGTACCAATTTATCTAAAGCGGCAATTGCATATAAATTTGAAAAATCTACCAAGCGCTGATAGGTTTCACTAGAGTCCACACGTACCATTTCCGTATCCGCACAGAGTACGTCACGTAGCACGCGCATTGGCAGATTCAAGTCTTGAAAAATCAAGGTGCGCTCAGGCACGGTAATGCTCTGCTTCTTAATGTGCTTCCAGGTTTTATTGAGGTAATCAATATCTGCCAATAACTCTTCGTCAGTGGCAGCTTCAGACATAGTGCGGATGATATAACCACCAACCCTATCTTCAGGCAGCAAGCCCAGCAATCGGGCTTTTAAAGACTCACGCTCTGCTTCTATTTCAATGCGCTGCGACACCCCGATATGCTCTTGCTGGGGCAAATATACCAAAAAGCGCCCAGCAATACTGATGTGGGTCGTCAAGCGTGCGCCTTTAGTACCAATCGGCTCTTTAATCACCTGCACCATCACGGATTGGCCTTCGTGCAACACTTCCTGTATTGGCCGCTTCAGCTCTGCATCACCGCACGCTAAAACGTCGCCTGCATGCAAGAAGGCGGCACGCTGCAAGCCAATCTCCACAAAGGCCGA
>Ga0207967_1000288_pt1 | contig 20078 bp, 21 predicted proteins | sample LakWasMet20_HOW5_2_FD_183866 | JGI IMG/M metagenome (GOLD analysis project Ga0207967, IMG submission 183866) | Freshwater sediment methanotrophic microbial communities from Lake Washington under simulated oxygen tension - Sediment Metagenome... | ecosystem: Environmental > Aquatic > Freshwater >...
TGCCAGGCGCTGGTGCGGTGGATGGCGAATAGGCAGAATTGATACGACATTGCAATCGTTGGGGAAATAGCTATATTTCTACGTGCTTTGTTGGCGTGGCTAGCCAGGGAGTTTTAAGAATGATGATGGCTGGCAGTGCATGTTGTCATCAACAAATGCAGCTGTCATTTCAGGTGATTGGGCAATAAAAGTACGAGGGTATTGCAGGCAAAAAAATACACGCAGTAGTTAGAAAGCTACCGTTCAGTGTGCAGCGGCCAAAAAAAATGACCCATGATAGGGTCATTTTTTTGGATTCTTTAGTACTAAACCTTCTGAATGTTAGAAGCTTGTTTACCTTTTGGTCCGTCAGTTACGTCGAAAGTAACGCGATCGTTTTCTTTCAAGCTTTTGTAACCGCTATCAACGATAGCTGAGAAATGTGCGAATAAATCGTCACCGCCTGCGTCAGGAGTAATGAAACCAAAACCTTTAGAGTCATTAAACCATTTTACTAAACCTGTTGCCATATCTTATTCCATACTTTTTTAAAAGGGAGGCACCCTGAGAAAGTTCGGATTTCTAAATTAATAAAGGCCTTAAAATTTAAGGCCAAAATATAAAAAATTCAAACGCCTAAATAACGTTTTACGTGCTAATGCCTGTCGTGTCAAGTACTATTTTAATTATCTTTGGCAGGGGGTGTGGAATGCAAGGTCAAGGTCCAGCTTAATTCACTGATATTGCTTGCTTAATTAGGTCAGCAGGGCTATAGTCGCGCCTGCGTTTGGTGGTGCTGCGCTTAATTATCTTTGGCAGGGGGTGTGGAATGCAAGGTCAAGGTCCAGCTTAATTCACTGATATTGCTTGCTTAATTAGGTCAGCAGGGCTATAGTCGCGCCTGCGTTTGGTGGTGCTGCGCAGTCCGTATTGGTTATTTTATCCTCACTATTCCCACTGTTTAGGGTTGCTACAAATTTTTAAGTTTGCTGCATCAATGCGGGTCTTAATATTATTTTGGAGCAATATATGGCTAAAGAAGAGCTGATTGAAATGAGTGGTGTGGTAATGGAAATATTGCCGGACTCACGCTATCGCGTTACGCTGGATAACGGGCACACACTCGTTGCGTACACCGGCGGTAAAATGAAAAAGAACCATATCCGGATTCTTGCAGGCGATAAGGTCACGCTGGAATTATCCCCTTATGATGTGAACAACGGTCGTATCACATTCCGTCATATTGAATCTAACGGTTCAACCTACACTCCAAGAAAACGTACTTATTAAGCGTCTGCGCGAACTTGGCTTCAGCAATTTTTCATGATGATCGATCCAGTATGGGCGAGTCCTGTCGATAGACGGCAACCTGATTTGTAATTGCTGAAAATAGCTGATAAAGTTCCTTTATGTTTATAGCACTGCGCAAAAGACTGTTATGGATGGTGGTGATCTGGTTTGCAATATTGCAGACTGTTTTGCCTTTTATCCATGCGCATTTAGAAGCCGACTCTCCAGTTCAGGGGCAAGGCTTGCATGTGCATGCCCAAGGTATGTTGCAGGTTTCAACTGCCGAGCATGCATTAAAAACGATCAGCGCTCCTCCCGTGCATACCATCGGTGTGAATGAGGCAGTCGTAAAAAATATTGATCCGTTGCCTTTACCATTATTTACGCTGCTGTTCGTGATTAGCTTGGCTGTCATTACGGTTAGCCAGGCTAGCATCAACTTCATCAGACATCCTTTCCCGCTATTATATTTGCGGTCGCTCTCCAGGCCACGCGCCCCCCCTTTGTTCTAAAACTATCGTTTAATCAACATGCGCAGTCGTGCGGATGTTTTTTTGATTTCAGGAGAGTTTTATGACTATTTTCAGTCGTTTGTGGTTGCCAATTACCGGTGTTGCCTGCTTTGCAGGTATTGCTGTTGCCGCGCCGGTACAAGAGCAGGTTGAGCCTTCGCCATCGGCAGCACAGGCAAGTCATCACGTTGATCATTTTGACGAGCTGGTGGTGAATTCAGACCTGCAGTTATCTCAGGTGCTGGAAAAAGTCTATGCGCGTACTCCCATGCAGGCGTCTCTGCAGTCGCGCGATGTGATGGTTTCAGCAAGAAACCGTGTGGCCAATGCCCTGCTGCCATCTGCACCTGCCGTGAATGTTTTACACCAGAATGATGCCATAGGCAGCGGCCGCGGTGAGCGCGATTGGCAGGCCGAACTGGAATTGCCGGTGTGGCTGCCGAAGCAGCGTGATAACCGTATGAAAGTGGCCGAGGCTATTCAGGCATCTACCAGCGCAATCCGCCAGAGCCTCAAGCTGCAAGTTGCGGGACAGTTGCGGGAGGCGGTATGGAATATTGCCGTGAATGAAAACAATCTGTCATTGGCATTGAATAAGCTGCAAGTGGCAAGGAAGCTGCAATCCGATGTTGATAAGCGCTACCGTGCCGGTGAACTGGCCAAAACCGATGCCATGCTGGCCGAACAGGAAACCTTGCGTGTTGAAAAAGAAAAGGTTCGCGCCGAGGCTGAACTGATGCACGCACGGCATCGTTATTATGTGCTTACAGGCTTGCGTGAATTGCCGGCAAGTTATGCCGAGAAGCAGTCAAATCTGGAAGATTACAGCCAGTCACCTATCTGGCTGGAAGCGCAGTCTAAAGTTGGGCTGGCAGAAACCGAGCGTGATCTGGTACAGGTGGAAAGCCATGAGAATATGCGTGTTCTGCTGAATGCACGCAGCAGCAAGGGGGCGTTTGATACCACTAATAACGATAGCATAGGTGTTCATGTGCGGGTTCCTTTCGGAGGGGAGGCGAGCGCGGCGCCGGCAAGGGCTGCTGCCGAAATGGTGGTTGGCAATGCCCTGACCGAGCGTGAAGCGATGAAGTTCGAGCTTGAAGCCGCGATGCATGAGGCTGAACATAATTTAAGCGTAAGCCGCGCCGAACTGACGATTGCAGCCAAGCAGCACGAGATTGCCAGAGAGAGTCTGATTCTTGCACAGAAGGCTTTCCAGCTCGGTGAAACTGACCTGGTCAGTTTGCTGCGGGTACAGGCGCAGAGCTTTGAGGCTGAACGTGCGTTTACGACACGCCAGATACAGGTGCAGTGGGATATTGCACGCTACAACCAGACAGTAGGAGTTCTTCCATGAACAAGCTTTTTTTATTTGTTATTACAGCTATTTTCCTGACCGCTAATGCGCAGGCCGCAGATGTTGCGATGACATCCGCCCAGCAGCAGAATTTAGGGGTGAGCGTGGCTCCCATCGGCAAAAACGATTTTTTTAACAGCCGCAATTTTCCGGCGGAAATCGTAGTGCCGGTCGGGCAGGAGCGTGTAGTGAGCGCACCGCAGTCCGGTTTGATAGACCAGATGTATGTTGCAGCAGGGCAGACCGTTAAAAAGGGCCAGCCGCTCGCACATTTAAATAGCCCGGATCTATTGAATCTGCAGCGTGATTATCTGCAGGCGCTGACGCAGCACAGGCTGGCTTCTAAAAGCCTGGCACGAGATGCTGAATTGTTGAAAGATGGCATTATTCCGCAGCGTCGCTACCTGGAAACAGAAAGCACACATGATGAAACTGGCGCGGCTCTGGCACAACGTAAACAGGCATTGCACCTGGCCGGGATGAGTGACGCGACGATAGGTAAGCTGCGCCCCGAGTCCGGCATGAGCAGCAGCATTACTTTAACGGCACCTATTGATGGCCAGGTACTGGAGCAGATGGCGACAACAGGCCAGCGTGTAGACATGGCGATGCCTTTATACCGGATAGGTAATCTGAACCGGCTCTGGCTTGAGATACATGCACCGCTTGAAGGTTTGCCTTTTGTAAAAGTCGGCATGCCTGTCAATGTGCCGAAACTGCAGGCGAGCGGTAAGTTGATTGCGGTAATCCGCAGTGTAAACAAAGCGGACCAGACTTTGCATCTACGTGCCGAGATTACCAAAGGTGCCGACAAGCTCTCGCCAGGACAGTTTGTGGAGGCGGTGATTGGCCTGGGCGGTGAAGTGCAGTATTTCAGCGTTCCGAAATCGGCACTTTCAAGGCAGGGTGCGGAGACCATGGTGTTCGTGCAGACCAGAAATGGCTTTAGTCCCATTAAAGTCAAGGTGATATCGGAACAGGGCAGTGATGCCGTGGTCGATGCAAAGTTTAAAGGGGATGAAAAAATCGCGATCTCGGGTATTTCTGCGATTAAAGGCGCCTGGCTTGGTTTGGGTGGTGAATGATGGCGGCCTGTATAAAATCTAAATGGGCTGAATTCCAAATACAGCGACCTGGAAGACCGGGGGGCCGCCAATGTTAGCAAAGCTGATTCAATTTGCCCTCACGCAGCGCTTGCTGGTTTTAATCCTGACTGTAGGCATGGCTGCCGCAGGCGCTATCGCCTATCAGTCATTGCCTATTGATGCTTTTCCTGATGTATCTTCGACGCAGGTAAAAATCATTGTTAAAGCGCCCGGTATGACGCCGGAAGAGGTTGAGGCGCGTATTACGGCACCGATTGAAGTCGAGATGCTGGGGATTCCTAAACAGTCTGGACTGAGGTCTGTAGCTAAGTATGCACTCACTGACATCACTGTGGATTTCATCGACGGTACGGATATTTACTGGGCACGCCAGCAGGTGGCGGAACGCCTGAATGCGGTATGGGGTAACCTGCCCGCGGATGTGACTGGCGGCATGGCGCCCATGACCACACCACTGGGCGAAATGTTCATGTTCACGATAGAAAGCGATACGCTGAGCCTGCAGGAGCGGCGCAGCCTGTTGGATTGGGTGATTCGTCCGCAGTTGCGCACGGTAGCAGGCGTGGCCGATGTGAATGCACTTGGCGGCCTGGTGCGCAGCTTTGAAATCGTGCCGGATAATGCCCGTATGTATGCACGGGGTGTTTCGATTCAGACCTTGCAAGAGGCTTTGGTGAATAATAACCGCAATGGCGGCGCCGGTCGTTTGAGTGATGGCGAAGGTGCGTTGCTGGTGCGTTCTGAAGGCGGCTTCAAAACAATAGAAGATGTGCAGAACACGGTTTTACGTAGCGATCAGGGAATGTCTGTCCGCGTGGCCGATGTGGCCGATGTGCGTATCGGCTCACTGACCCGCTATGGTGCGGTAACCGCGAACGGCAAGGATGAGTCGGTAGAGGGTTTGGTGCTGGGCTTGCGTGGCGCCAACGCACAGCAGGTGGTTAAAGGTGTAAAAGAAAAACTTGCCGAGATGGCGCCGAGCCTGCCTAAAGACGTCAGGATAAAGGTGTTTTATGATCGCGGCAGCCTGGTGGAGCGAGCGGTTAATACGGTCACTAAGGCCTTGATGGAGGCAGTGGTGCTGGTGCTGATTTTGCTGGTGCTGTTCCTCGGTAACTTCAGGGCGGCACTTACGATTGCGTTTATTCTGCCGCTTTCGGCTTTGTTCACGTTCTTGCTCATGCATTATTTTGGCATGTCTGCCAACCTGATGAGCCTGGGTGGCCTGTCGATTGCAATCGGCATGTTGGTAGATGCAGCTGTGGTGGTGGTGGAAAATATCGTGTCGCACCTTGCCGATAAGAAGCAGGCTGGTATTTTGCCGAGAATGCATGTGATTTACCGTGCGGTACGTGAAGTCAGTGTGCCGGTCACCGCAGGTGTGCTGATTATCATTACGGTGTTCCTGCCGCTGCTTACGCTGCAGGGCCTTGAGGGCAAGCTGTTTACGCCTGTAGCGCTGACGATTATGTTTGCCCTGGCTGGCTCGCTGCTGCTGTCGCTTACCGTGATTCCGGTGTTGTCGTCATTTCTGCTGAAAGAGGTTAGTCATACAGAACCTTGGCTGGTAAGAAAAGCGCTGGCGGTTTATGCGCCGACACTGCAATGGTGCCTGGCGCATGCCAGGGTGATTGTGATTGGTGCGTTTGTGATGCTGGCCTTTACCGCAGTGGTTTATACACAGATCGGTAAAATCTTTATGCCGGTCATGGATGAGGGCGACATTATTATCGGTGTCGAGAAACTGCCGTCCATTAATTTACAGCAAACGATCAGTACTGACCTGAATGTGCAGCGTACCATCCTGGCGCAGGTGCCGGAGGTGCAGGGGGTCTACTCCCGCGTAGGCTCCGATGAGCTTGGCCTTGATCCGATGGGCCTGAACCAGACCGATAACTTTTTGATCCTGAAGCCTGCGAATGAATGGCGTGTGGAGAGCAAAGCGGCGTTGATCGATGAGCTGCGTAAGGTCATGCATCAGTTGCCTGGCCTGGCCTATAGCTTTACACAGCCGATTGATATGCGCGTGAATGAAATGATTCTGGGCGTGCGCGGTGACCTGGCAATCAAGATTTTTGGGCATGATCTCAAGACATTGGATCAGAAAGCGCAGCAGATTATCAAGATTCTTGAGTCGATTCCAGGTAGCCAGGATGTCTATACGCCCGAAAACAGTGGCGTACAGTACCTGCAAGTCAAAATAGACCGCGCAGCAGCAGGACGTTTGGGGCTGGATGTTACCGAAATTCAATCGATACTGCTTGCACAGCTGGAAGGTAAGCAGTTAGGCGTGGTGCAGGAAGGGCAAAGGCGTACGCCGGTGCTGATCAGAGGCAGCCAGGCATTGCGCGATTCGCCGGCAGACTTTGATAACCTGATGCTGACATTGCCGAGTGGGGCCAATATTCCATTGAGTGCAGTTGCAAAAGTCGTGCGTGAAGAAGGGCCGGTGAAAGTGGACAGGGAGCGCGGTGCGCGCAATGTTGTCGTCACGGCTAATGTGCGCGGCCGTGACCTGGTGAGCTTTGTTGAAGAAGCAAGGCAGCGTGTAGCCACTGAGGTGAAGCTGGATGAAGGTTATTCTATCAAGTGGGGCGGCCAGTTCGAGAATCAGCAGCGTGCGGCGGCGCGTTTGGCGATCGTAGTGCCGGTGGCGATCGCTTTGGTTTTCCTGTTGCTGTTTGCTACTTTCGGCTCCGTGAAGCAGGCGTTATTGATTTTATCCAATATTCCTTTTGCCATGATAGGCGGCGTATTTGCTCTGTGGCTGTCAGGTGAGTACCTGTCTGTACCGGCTTCGGTTGGCTTTATCGCGCTGCTTGGCATCGCCGTGCTTAATGGCGTGGTGATGGTAAGCTACTTTAATCAGCTTGAAGCACAGGGCATGGCGGTGCTTGATATTGTGGTGGAAGGCGCAAAACGCAGGTTAAGGCCAGTATTGATGACCGCGAGCATCACTGCGTTCGGGCTGATTCCGCTGCTTTTCGCTACTGGCCCGGGTTCTGAAATACAGCGGCCGCTTGCCGTGGTTGTGATCGGTGGCTTGGTCAGCTCAACGATACTGACATTGGTGTTGCTGCCGATCTTTTACCGCCGGTTCTTCAAATAGGAGTGAAATGTGATGCAGGATAATGCAGTAGACGCACTTTTGATATTGATCGTGCCGCCAAAGCTGGAAGAGGTGCTGGTGGATTTTTTATTACAGCAGGATGCAATTACAGGATTCACCAGCACACCCGTTAACGGTCATGGCAATGTACGGAATACAGGCAGGCTCAGCCTGGTTGAACAGGTCACCGGGCGGCAGGGACAGGTGCAATTTATGCTGCACGCGGCCTTGCCGGTTCTGCACACGTTAATCTCTGAAATCAAGGGTAAATTCGAGAATACGGGGCTGCACTATATTGTGCTGCCCGTGCTGGAAGCACAATCTGTTTAAATATTCCCGCTAATAAAAAAGCCGCTTGAGAGCGGCTTTTTTATTTTTCAACACGGAGATGAATTAATGCTTATAATTTGTCTATAAAAATCAACAAGAAGAGCATCTCATGATTGAGTTAAATACCCTGCGACTCATCGCAACGGTGAGCTTTGTCGGTTTTGTTTTTATCGCAATGATGCTGTGGCATCTTGCGCCGCAGGAGCGCAGCATGAGGTACTGGGGAGTGTCTGCGCTACTGGTCGCATCCGGCCTGTTTCTGCTAGGGCTGCATGGGTATATCCCCGATTTTTTCTCTAATGCCGTAGCCAATACGCTTATTATGCTCGGCATAGGTTTTATGTACGCCGGTGCGCGCATGCTGCTGCGTGTAAATGTCGGGCGCCAGTGGCAATGGTATGCTGCCGGCCTTACATTTTTAATCTGCATTCTGCTCCCTGACATTTCACAGCGTATTGCTGCAATTTCTTCATTACAAGCTTTATTTTTTGCTGCCTGTAGTATCCTGTTCTGGTTTAAAGGTGAGCTTAAATTAAAGATAACAAGGCGTATTGCTGCGCTGATATTTGCAGTCGGCGCCATTTTATTCATTTCCCGTGTACTTAATCCGCCGACGCAGGCCGTCACCGCGATCTATACCACTTTGCAGACCGCGATCTATACCACTTTGCAGCTGATCGAGGCGGCACCGTATCTTTATGCGCTGCTGTTGAGCATGTGGCTTCCACTGACGCTGATGCTCATTGTAAGCACACGGCTGCAATCCCAGCATTCGGATGCTGTTGAGCGCGCGGAGCAGGCATTAAGTGAGCTTAAGGAAAGTGAGTTTCTCTGGAAATTTGCCATAGAAGGCTCAGGCGGCGGTGTCTGGGATTGGGATGTGGCGAATGAAAAAGTAGCCTATTCAAAAAGATGGAAAGAATTATTGGGCTATGCTGAAGACGAGGTCGGTGATGGTCTGGATGAGTGGAATAAGCGTATTCACCCCGGGGATAAGGCCGATACTTTAGCGGCCGTAAACTGCCATTTTGAACAGAAAACCGCAAGTTATTCTTCTGAGCATCGCTTGCTCTGCAAGGACGGAAGCTATAAATGGATACTTACCCGGGGATTGGTGGTAGATCGCGATAGCACGGGAAAACCGCTGCGTGCTATCGGCACACACACGGATATAACCGAGCGTAAGCTTATGGAGGAGCAGATCCGCTATCAGGCGCTCTATGATGGCCTGACCCAGTTGCCTAACCGCTATCTGTTTGAGGATCGCCTGCGCCAGGCGATGGTTAAAAGTAAGCGTACCGGCTGTTATGGAGCATTGATGTTCCTGGATATGGATAACTTTAAGCCGTTAAATGACAGTTATGGGCACGTCGTTGGCGATTTGCTGCTGATTGAGGTGGCTGCCCGCTTGAAAAGCTGTGTACGTGCGGCAGACACTGTCGCGCGCATCGGCGGTGACGAGTTTGTGGTGGAGCTTGAGCAGCTTGATGCGGACAGGCTCTTATCCCAGCGGGAGGCTGAAGCGGCGGCAGATAAAATACGCCAGTTACTGGCTGAACCCTATGCGCTGAAAGTGATTGCCGAGACGGGTGAGGAAACGACAGTAGTACATCATTGCACTGCAAGTATCGGAGTCGTGTTGTTTATCGGGAATGAAATCAGCCAGAAAGAAATCCTGAAACGCGCCGATAATGCGATGTATCGCGCCAAGGATTCCGGCAGTAATCAGGTCAGGTTCTATGAAGTCAACAGCGTGCATTGATGTATGGGGTCGTACTCGACACTAATGCTTTAACTGACTCAATACCTGTTATTCCGGCAGTTCAGGTGACCTCGACCTCAGCCAGTCCAGTGCGCCATGCCCGGCAGCTTTGCCGCTAGCGAAGCACCCGGTTAACAGATAGCCGCCGGTAGGCGCTTCCCAGTCAAGCATCTCGCCTGCGCAGAATACGCCGGGTAAGCTGCGAATCATCAAGCGCTCATCCATGCTTTCAAACGCCACGCCGCCCGCACTGCTGATCGCTTCATCCAGTGGGCGCGGTGCCAGAAGTGTCAGCGGCAACGACTTGACTGCGACACTCAGCAGCCTGGGGTCGGCGTAGTCCTGTGCTGCAAGCAGTTCTCTCAGCAGGCCGGCTTTCACTCCTTTGATGCCAAGGCGGCTTTGCAGATGGCTGGACATTGACCTGGAGCCGCGCGGATGCGCTATTTCATTCATTACCTGTTTACTGTCTTTATCAGGCAGTAAATCCAGATAAACCTGCACTGTGCCGGATGCGGCTATTTTGTCACGCAGCCCGGCCGATAAAGCATAGATTAAGCCGCCTTCGATACCATCTGCGGTTATCATGAGTTCACCTTGTTTACGGTGTTCAATACCTGCTGTATCCGTGTAAGACAACGCCACGGTTTTTACCGGCTCGCCGGAAAAACGGGTGCTGAAGTGTTCACTCCACATTGTATTGAAACCACAGTTCGCCGGCTTTAGCGCTGCCACTGAGACTCCCCGCTGTTCAAGCAGCGGAACCCACAAGCCGTCCGACCCTAGCCGTGCCCAGCTGCCGCCGCCTAATGCCAGTATCACGGCATCGGCCTGAACCGACTTTTCATTATCGGCGGTGGTAAAACGCAGGGCATTCTCTTCATTCCAGCCTAGCCAGCGGTGGCGCATATGAAAGGTGCATCCCGCTTCGCGCAGGCGGTGCAGCCATGCCCGCAGCAAAGGCGCCGCTTTCATTTCACGCGGAAACACACGGCCGGATGAACCAATAAAGGTTTCGATGCCGAGCGCATGTATCCATTCTCGTAGCGCGTGCGGGCCGAAGCTTTGCAGTAAAGGCGTCATATCTTGTTGACGGCTGCCATAACGCTCGGCAAAAGAGGGCAATGGTTCTGAATGTGTGATATTCATGCCACCCTTGCCAGCCATCAGGAACTTACGGCCGACGCTCGGCATTGCGTCAAAAACATCAACCTTGACCCCGCCCTGGCACAGGACTTCTGCCGCCATGAGGCCGGCAGGGCCGCCGCCGATGACTGCAACAGAGTAAGGTTTGTTCGATGACATGGATGCTGCTTAAAATAATTAATTGGCCGCAGGATAGCACGGTAAAACTATCATCACAATTACCTGTAGCAATAGGCCGGCAGTCTTTTTATGGGGTTGTGATACTTTCGCTGGCACGTATTTAAAGTAGTTGCCTTGCGTTATTGATGTGCAGTATTGATAGAATGGTGTGCAATCAAACAGGTATGTAAATACATAAAGGTAAAATAAGTGAATAAATTCTTAATGGTTTTGATGTTGATTTCAACCCCGGTTTCAGCGGAGTGGACGATGATTCAAACGAGTGATAATGAAAATGTGTATGTGGATTTTGAAACGGTTCGGAAGAGTGGCGATTTAACGACCGTTTCCACATTGAATGATTATTACACTGCGCAGCAGAAGCGGGAGTTGTCCACGCAGTTTATCGAGTTGCATGATTGCAGGCGGAAGCAGTTCAAGCTGCTGTCAATGAAGCATTATTCAGAAAATATGGCAAAAGGGGATGTGATTGAGGCACTTAGCTTTAATGAAGCCGAAATTGCCTGGTCTGGCGTTGTTAATTACAGTGTAGGTGAACTCAAGGCTAATATCATTTGCAGCAGGTGATGCATTGCCAATATCTTTAAATTTCTAACTCCAATTCTTTATACGGATATTTTTTATGTAAGATGCAAGACATCTCAAGACCTCTATATTTTTTATTCAGGTAATCACTTTAATGGGTGATTATTTGCATTATTTATGGAATAATTTCCCGTAAATAATGTAGTATGAATGTGTATACAGATATAAAAAATAATCAGCATGTTTTACAGCTGATTATTTGACGAAAGAGGAAAAAGAATGCGCTATCCGGAATTGAAGCATGTAGATCAATACAGAAAACTATGCCATGGATAAGCTGATTGCAAATCTTGTGGCAAGGTTTTCTGACTTAACCGAAAAAGATATATTGCTGTCAGCCGAGATTATTATCGAAGCGATGTCGGCGCAATTAATCAGTGGCGGTCGCATTGAACTGCGAGGTTTTGGCTCTTTTAGCCTGAATGCCCAGGCAAGTGCGGCTAGCAGAAACTCGGTTGCAAAAGAAGGTTCCGCTATTGTTCAAAGCTCGGTGGTGCATTTCAAGCCAGGCCAGATCATACGTGAAATGATTAATAATGAAGTTTAGCCGTACTACAGCAGGTTGCATTGCCTGGCATGGAGATACTGTCAAGAAGCCGGCACTTTCAGTGTGCCGGCCTTTTATATTTGCGATGGTGCAGGATGGCAAACCTAAAACCAGTTTTATCAACAAATACTGCCCACTATCGATTCTTGATCAAGCTGCCTGATAAATAAGGGAGCGTTACGTTTGCCGTTGTTTTAAAGAGTTGTTACTTGATTCTTGCTAGAAGGTCTTCAATCTTTACGCCTACTTCAGGCACGCCATCAAAGCCCGTACCTGGCTTAAGCGCTTTCCAGTGACTGTTAACAGCAATATATTCATTTGGCGGCAAAGAGATATACTTGATTTGCTTGGCTAACTTGGGTGAGCTTTTGAGATATAGATAGAAATCTACAAAATCCCTCACCTCAGGCTTAAAGGCTGCTGCAGTCGCATTCACATAGATAAACAGCGGACGGGACAGCGGCTGGTAAGTACCGTCTTTTACCGATTGTACGGAAGGTAGCACTGCGGGTGCATCTTTTTTAGCAACGATAGGTACCGCGGCCAGTTTGTGCTGATTTTCCTCATAATAGGCATAGCCAAAGTAACCAAGGGCGCTTTGCTTTGCTCTCCGGCAACGCCTTGTACCAGCACATTATCGTCTTCACTTGCCGTATAGTCGTTACGGCTTTGCTTCGCCTTGCCGACAATAGCTTCTGTAAAATAATCGAAAGTGCCGGAGTCAGTGCCCGGACCATATAAGGTCAGCGGTATGTTTGGCCAGGCGGAATTTACCTGGCGCCAGGTTTTAATTTTCCCCTGTGCAGCAGGGCGCCATATTTTCCTGAGGTCTTCAACGGTCAGGCTTTTAACAAAGTCATTATTTTTATTCACGACCACTGTCAATGCATCATAAGCAATAGGCAGTTCTATATATTGAACACCGGCCTCTTTGCATTGATCCATCTCTTTTTTAAGAATTGGCCGGGAAGCATTCTGTATCTGTGTCTCACCTCGGCAAAATTTTGCAAAGCCACCGCCGGTACCTGAAATATTAATGTTAACCCTGGTTTTTCTAATCTTTTGAAACTCATCAGCAACCTCTTTGGTAATCGGGTAGACAGTGCTGGATCCATCTATATTGATGACTTTATCTGCTGCGTACGATGTTGAAATGCTGAATGCAATCAACGCCGCAATAAGAACGTGTTTTATTTGTATTTTTGGCATGGTGTTCCGGGTTATTAAGGTTATTAAATTAATCTACTTGAATTTCACTGGGCAATGGATTCACCCGGTAAGCATCAAAGCTGCAAATTTTAATTTTTCTTTATGACAGAACGGTGACAAATTGATGGCAATGCAGGATTCTGGGCAATATGTATAAAAGAACCGCTGCAAGATCACTTGTATTTAAACGAGCTAATTGATAGCCGTTGATAGTATTCTGGAGAACGGATACCCAGTTCCTGTTAATGCTGAATATTCTTAGATTATTGATAAATAAAAAGAATTGCATGAAAATGCGGGCGGGAAGTATTACACTGACTATTGCAGAAAAATTTTGAACCAGAAAATGACCATCATGAATCATGATACAGAAACAGAAACAGAAACAGAAACAGATAGTGCCGTTTATAAAACTTTGCTGGAATCAACGAATGCCATTCCGTGGAAAATAGACTGGAGTACGTTAAAGTTTTCTTATATCGGGCCACAGATAGAGAACCTGCTTGGCTGGTCACCTTCAAGCTGGGTATCTGTTGAAGACTGGGCATCCAGGATGCACCCTGAAGACCGGGCCTGGGTAGTGGATTTCTGTGTTGCACAGTCTAAGTCCGGCACTGACCATGAAGCAGATTATCGTGCGCTTACCAAGGATGGCGATTATGTGTGGATTCGTGATGTGGTGCATGTCGTCCGTAACGAACAGGGGGAGGTTGACTCCCTGATTGGGTTCATGTTCGACATCAGCGAGCGGAAATCTACTGAAGAGAAACTGATCGTGCTTCAGAAAGAGCTGGAAGAACTCTCATTTAAGGATGGATTAACTGGCATTCCCAATCGCCGCATGTTTGACACCATCATGGAGGCAGAGTGGGCCAATGCTACGCGCAATCATCAGCCGCTTTCATTAATCATGCTTGATATTGATTATTTCAAGCAATATAACGACTACTATGGGCATATTCAGGGGGATGACTGTCTGAAGCGTGTGGCGAAGGCGCTGAGTTCTGCAGCGACCAGGTCACGGGACTTTTTTGCCCGTTTTGGTGGAGAGGAATTTGTGCTGGTTTTGCCGGAAACAGATGCCGCTGCGGCAAACAATGTCGCCGAGCGATGCCGTAACTTGATATTCAAGGAACAGATTTTCCATGAAAAATCTCAAGTCAGCCAGTTGATGACCGCTAGTTTTGGCGTTGGAACGATTATTCCTACCCGGAATGACAGTCTGATCAAGTTTGTTGAAGAGGTTGATAGGCGGCTTTACCAGGCTAAGAAAGAAGGCAGGAACTGCATCATGTGAATTGGATATTGTTTAATTAAAAATCATAGCATCAATATTTTTGTTATACCTAAATCTTATTTGCATGCAGTGTATTTATAGGTGGCGCTAATGCAGATAAAACAAACTAACCTGTATATTTAAATAGAATGCTTATATTGCCGTGCGGATAGTCAACCTTTTTTAACTTACTGGCGTTGATTTTTTAGTAGTTTCTGAAATTTTTTAACAAGGAGACGTAAATGAAAAAATCTTTAGTGATACTGATGACTGTTTATGCATGTTCAGCTACGCTGGCATTTGCTGCAGACAAACATGAAAAGGGCGAGCCTTCATCAAAAAGCGTGCATGACGTTACTGTAGGTAATGAGAAAGCGGCTGGCAGCGGCAGCATAGCGGATAATAAGGCAGTTCGGGAAGAAAAGCCTCATGAAGGGCAGAAGCATGAAAAAAGTCCGCATGAAATGACTGTTGGCAATGAGAAAGCCGCGGGGAGCGGCAGCACAGCCGATGATAAATCTATCAGGCAAGAGAAAACCCATGCGAGTGAGGGCAAGCATAAGTCCAAAGGCCATAGTAAAAAATAACTAACCTCAAGTCGTAAAAAAGGCTGGCATCGCAGGGATGTCAGCCTTTTTGTTTTTATAGTGCTTTCAGTATGATGAATCCGGGCTTAGAATCAGGTCTGTTTAGTTGATGTGAGCGACAGGTTTAAGCCAATAGAAGCCGGTCGATAACTGGTGATGAACGGGCAGCCAAGCAGATATTGTTTCTGTGAGTCAAACATCTAAGATGGGTGATTGGCACCTTCAATCAAAGCCGCCATTTCCGTGGCCCCTGGGCTACCATTGGCACGCAAGCCCTGAATGACGCCGATTTTGTTTTCGGCGGGTTGGTTCTGGCTTGTTTTCCACTTGCCGGATAGGCGAGTGACGGTAATCTCGATTCCCACCACGAATCCGATAAGCTTTTCTATGAAATCGGAGGGCGCATCCTCAAGACGCCACGGATTGGCAAACCCAAGTTCATTGTGTGCCGTCATCAATTCAAGGTGAGATCGCAGCCATGCCGCATCATCTATGACGCGGAGCTTTCCGTAGGCATGGGCCACCACATAATTCCAGGTTGGGACAACCATTCCGGATTTTGCTTTTGATGGGTACCACGATGGCGTAATGTAGGCATTGGGGCCATGAAAAACAGCCAAAACTTCCACGTCTTTGGCAATGTCATGCCATATTGGATTGCCGCGCGCGACATGCCCGTTTAGAGTGCCGAATGGGCCAGGCTGGTCAGATAAATGCAATGGTATATGATTAGCATTCAGCCCGTTTGATGACAGCGTAACAAGCGTTGCAAGTGGGTGAGAGCGAATCAGATCGTGTATAACGTCGGTTCTGGGTTCGGCGAAATGTTTAGGGGTATACATAGTGAGTAAACGGTACCTGATATAAGAAACGTCAAACTGAAAAAGTTATCTTGCCGTGTGTAACTGAATAAGCCTGGAATCATCATAAAACTTTATTATTTCGGAAATCATGACTTGATAGCCGTCCAGCCAGTTTCCCTGCGCGGCTTTCGCCGCCAGGTGTTTTGGGTGTTGAGTCAAAGCGAGTAATGCTTCTAAAGTTTCCCAATAGTATACGGTTGGAAACAAGCCCATTTGATGGATTCTCCCAAGTTTCTTCGCCCAGGTATCCAGTAATCTCCTTTGCTGCCACTGCAATTGCATGATCTAGCCTATAAAAATCATCGTCAAATTGTTTTTTGGCAAAAATGAAAGTTGATGAATACATTTATTTAAATTCTACCTGAGGATATGGTTTAGGATGCATTGGCAGATATGGGTGGATATTATGTATCGCTCTTATAGCATATGCTTCTTTTTCACCGACCGGGGCTACATAGCGCAATGCATCACTCGCAGCTTCCACGCCTTCGGTTCTGGCAATAATCCAGGCTGCAAGGTATTGTGATGCAAGGCAGCCGCCTGCGGTCGCGATATTATCTTTGGCATAAAATGGCTGATTAAGGACCTCTATGCCAGATTCCGTTACCCATGGCCTGGTTGTCAGGTCTGTGCAGGCAGGAACATCTTTGAGCAGCCCAAGTTTTGCCATTAACAGGGTGCCGGAACATTGCGCGCCTATCAGCTGACGTTTCGGGTCAAATTCCAGCTGTTCCATTATCTTCGGGTCGTTTGCTATATCGCGAGTATTGATACCGCTTCCAATGATAATAGCATCAGCTTTAGATGCTTCCTTTAATGTCGCTTGCGCTTCTACAGTTAGCCCATTCATCGATTTTACTGCAGGTGTCGGGCTGGCAATAGAAACCTGCCAGTCCGGCTTCTTGATGCGATTCAAGATTCCAAGCGCAATGAATGAATCTAATTCATTGAAGCCTTCAAAGGTCAGTATCGCTATATGCATGATGCTTCTTTCTTATGTTAATTGCCATGACCTCTACGATCGACCGGAAGCGGCTGGCCTCTTACTAATACCATCTGCTGCTGTGTTGTATTGGCTGCATCACAGCTGCCCAATCCGGCATTTAAATTATTCAGGCATGGTGTTTCTTGGGTGTTGCCTTGCTGTGTGTTATGCAAGTCAGCAACCGAGATGGTTTTAGCAAGCAGGTTGCTATTGAAAATCGCCAGTACTGCGCAAGCGGTCAGGATCAATACAATTGTGAATCGCATGATGTTGCCTTTTATAAATGATAGACAGCATAATATCGACATTGACATGTACACTACATGTACAATTATTGATTCAATTCTATACACTGTACCGGTTAAAACACCATGCCAATTACACTGCCGTTACTTACATTAAATTCTCTCGATACAGCCCCGCTTGTCGAACAGGTTGTTGCGGGCATCAGGCACCTGGTCGAAGAGCGTGTCTTGCGCGTAGGCACACGTCTGCCATCTATTCGCAACTTTGCCGTACAACATAAAATCAGTCGTTTTACCGTGGTTGATGCGTATGATCGGCTTGTTGCGCTCGGTTATATAAGCTCGCGCCGCGGTTCGGGGTTTTACGTGGCATCTCGATCACAGGTTGAGGCCACGGTCGCGAGTGCCTGTCGTTTAGAGCGGGCAGACGATGTGCTGTGGCTGTTGCATAACACTTTCAGAGATGTGCCGGATGCTGTCAGGCCTGGATGCGGTTGGTTGCCGAGTGAATGGCTGGATGAAAAAGTGATACAAAAAAGCTTACATGAGCTTTCACGAAAGTCGGGAGGGTTTCTAACTGGTTATGGCGATGTCAGCGGTTATTTACCGTTGCGGCAGCAACTGTCCCAGAAAAGTCTTGCAGACATTGGCATCAGTGCTGAAGCGCATCAGATTATCATGACCAACGGCGCCTCGCATGGGCTTGATCTGGCTGCCCGTCTGTTTATACAGCCAGGGGATGCGGTATTGGTAGATGATCCCGGTTACTACACGCTGTTCGGATATCTAAAATCCTTAGGCGCCAGAATCATAGGCGTACCACGCAATATGGATGGCCCTGATGTTGCCCGTATGGAACAGCTGCTTCAAGAGCATCGCCCTAAATTATTTTTCACTAATACGGTACTGCACAATCCAACCGGAACCAGCACGAGTTTAGCGGTTGCACATCAGATTTTGCAGCTGGCGGAGAAATTCGGCTTATATATCGTAGAAGATGATATCTACGGTGATTTCCATCATGGCAATGCGCCAAGGCTTGCTGCATTGGATCAGTTAAAGCGGGTGATTTATGTGAGTAGCTATTCAAAAACGATCTCCGCCAGTTTGCGCGTAGGGTTTATTGCATGCAACCCTGAGCTGGCAGCAAGATTGCTCGATTTAAAACTGCTTTCCGGCCTGACGACTTCCGAAATCAACCAAAGAGTCATGTATCAGATATTAGTTGAAGGACGCTACCGTAAACACATTGAAAGGGTACGTTCACGATTGCAGGACAAGCGCGGGCAGGTAATACAGCACTTAGAGGAGTGCGGGCTGCAAATACACGCAGAACCAACAGGCGGCATGTTTATCTGGGCACAGCTTCCATCAGGACAGAATGCTGCTGAACTGGCTACATTGGCATCACAAGAAAACATCATGCTGGCACCCGGTAACTTATTTAGGCCATATCAAGAGCCATCACCCTGGTTGCGTTTTAACGCGGCGCATTGCAATGACCTGAGAGTTTTTGATTTTCTCAGAACAGTGAATGTTTCTGAATAGATAGCTTGTTGTGGAAACTAAACTTTTACTGATGCCTTGCTCAATCAGTTTTTAACCCAGCAATTTCTGCTTGATAGACACTTCGCCTCGTTCTCTGTCCTATACGAAGCGCAAGTGTCACTGTGCGTATTTATACGTATAGTATGAAGTGATGATACGGATTATGTGGCTATATTGGTTTGGGTATAGTAGCAGTCGTTATCTAGATGAAAGGCCTTGATGCAGAAGCGATAGGAGTCATCTTATGTTAACACTTAAAAAGAGATGTCTACATCGTTAATTAATCAGGAGGGTTGAAATGTTAGAGTCAGCATCAAAGAGAGACGCACATGCCCGAGCATTTGAGGTTGAGGTTAGAAAGTTTGGCGAAATCGTTATGAACGATCCAAGTATTATTGAGAAGTTAGATGCTACGAGTGATGCGCATAGTTTCATTACCACATACGTGAATCTGGCAGCGGAAAAGGGTATCCACTTTACTGCTGAAAATATGAAAATTGTTGTCCAAGAGCAAAAAACTGGCTCAAATTGGCTTATACCAAAAGCTGTATTAAGTATTGTTCGCGAACGTTTCTGACTTGGAGAAAATCATGGATGAAATCAAAACAAATAGTGGTCGTGTAGTCGGTAGCTGGAATGGTGCCTGCGTAAAAGAGTTGATGACAGAAATAGCGCGTATTAAAACGGTAATGCTCCAAGAAAAAGCAACAGATTCTTTAGATTCAAGAATCATCCCACATCGAGATCAGATACATGAGGATTTGCAAAATTTCAAAGCTTATCACCTTTGGGGATGCGATAAGAATGGTCAGTGCTTAGTTGGTACCGGTGCGAATCGTATTGAGAGTGTGGAAAAAGTACTTTCATTTTCATTGGTAGATCATCATTAATATCTTTGAATAACACTCAAAGATATTAGGTTGGTTTAGATTGTTATTAAAAGCAGTGAACGAGCTTATACTACACAAATGAAGCATTAAAGTAAGGTGAGTATATGCAGTATCAAGAAAAGTCTAATTTGTTGTTAAAGGCGCAGCAGATCGCAAAAGATGTTATTGCGCCAACCTATGCGCGAGTTGATGAGGACGCTTATTGGCCAGAGCAAGCAATTAGAGCGTTACAAAGTGAGGGCTTCGGTGGGTTGGTAATACCAAGCATGTTTGGTGGGCATGGTTGTGGGCTCCTAATGCTGGCAAAAGTATGCGAAACATTAGGGCAGGAATGTGCATCTACAGCAATTTGTTATGGTATGCACTGTGTAGGCAGTTCAGTAATAGCAGCTAACCCATCACTGGAGCAACAAGAGAAATTTTTGACGCCTATTTGCGAGGGCAGCCATATCACTACGCTCTCTTTAAGTGAGGCTGGGACAGGTACTAGTTTTTACCTCCCGCAAACTGATATGGAAGCGATCTCTCCAGCTGAGTTCAGAATTACAGGCAGTAAGACTTTTGTCACAAAT
>Ga0207967_1000289_pt1 | contig 20048 bp, 16 predicted proteins | sample LakWasMet20_HOW5_2_FD_183866 | JGI IMG/M metagenome (GOLD analysis project Ga0207967, IMG submission 183866) | Freshwater sediment methanotrophic microbial communities from Lake Washington under simulated oxygen tension - Sediment Metagenome... | ecosystem: Environmental > Aquatic > Freshwater >...
AATCTCCAAATAATTTACTGCATCGGGATATAAAAAATAACAAAAAATAATCGCTTATCGCTCTGTTATTTGTACTCCACATTCGTGGAATGCAGCCAATGTATTAGGTATCAATACTAATAGCAACATATATTTTTACAATTTGGTTACATGTTTTGATGAATTGTTACGTAGTAAATCGCTTAAGCCTTGCTGTGACTGGTTTTAAGAAGAATTTTATCCATATAATTATTTGTAATATTTTTTTACAAGTTTGCCTGTAATGATGAAGCCAGTTTTCAGACTATTTTTCGGGATAGATTGTTATTCGCGGTTCTTAAGCGTTCCAGCCAATATTTTCGGCAGTTGCTTTCTTTAGGTAGTTTGGTTTTTTCTGTAACATCTTGTTTACAAATATTTGAAATACGTGAATACTTATTACGCAACCATAGTGACAAACCATAGTTACATAGTAAGACTGAATTAAGAAAAACAAATACAGTGTAGGCAGCATTAGTTCTGGCTGCAACGCATTGCCCGATTGCCATATTTTGCGTAAAGGATAATGTTCATGAGTCTGTTAAACTTATTTTGGCTGTTTGTAGTGCCCAACAAGGGATGGCGGCGACTGGTGCAGTCCAAGCCATCGATGCATCGCCTTTTTTTTCTGCATGTTGTTCCGCTTTCTCTGATCCCCCCTTTATTTATCTATTACGCTGCCGGTGATTTTGCAGGTGACCTGCTGCCGGTTCTATCCAGTTCCAAACTGCTGCTGGTATCGATTATTTTATTCGTGGTTGAGCTGGCGATTGTGCCGATCATGGGATTGATTGTGCGTCAACTGGCTGAGGTGGCGGAAATTCATCCCAGCTACCATGATTCATTTACGCTGGCGGCAGTAGCGCCAACGCCGTTATGGTTGATGCCGATCTTTTTTCTGATTCCGAGCATGCTGCTGAATCTGCTTGTATTGACGGCCGCGCTTTTGTATACGATTAGCTTTATCTATTATGGAATCCCTGCCGTGTTCCATATCAAAGAGCGGGGGCACGCCATGCTTCTGTTTGGTGCGGTGTTAACAGCCGGCCTGGTTGCATGGGGATTTCTGATGGTTTCAACACTGGTCATATTAGGCAGTGTGCAGAGCCTGTAAGCCAGTTTGCATTGATTGTCTTCATTACCTCAGGCGGTCAGACCTTTAAGCCTGGCCGCTTGATTACATTTGGCATAGATGCTGTTTAGTGTCGACTTATCCGGTAAATTGCAGTTAAAATCGTTTAATGCAATTAAATTGGTATGCACATGACATCAAAGTATTTTAGCCGATGGATATTTATTTTTATTGTGCCGGCAATTGCAGCGGCAGCGATATTTTCATGGCAGTACTTTCATCGGGCAAAAATACCTGAATCGTTTGCATCCGGTAATGGACGCATCGAAGCAACCAGCGTCAACATCGCAACAAAAACGAGCGGCCGCCTCAGCGAGATTCTGGTGCGCGAGGGAGATGATGTCGCGGCCGGCCAGGTACTCGCCCATATGGATACCGCGACACTGGTCGCCGACCTGCATGAGGCCGAGGCCCAGGTCAAACGCGCCAGGAGTGCTAAGGTCATTACGCAGGCAAATGTGGCGCAGCGGATAAGCGAAAAATCCGCAGCAAATGCCTTGGTTGCACAGCGTGAAAGTGAACTGGCATTAACAGATCAAGATCTGCAAAGAACACAGCAGCTGATTGATAAAGGGTTTGTGTCCCCACAGAAACTTGATGTGGATAAATCCAGAAAAGCCAGTGCTGCGGCCTCAGCCCGGGCTGCCAGGTCACAGCGGGGCGAAGTCCAGTCATCCATCAGCGCAGCCATGGCCGCTGTGAATGAAGCGCAGTCTGCAATTGAAGCGGCAGAGGCCAAGGTTGAAAAAATCAAAGCAGATATCAATGACGCCGCTTTGACTGCGCCTATCAGCGGGCGTGTGCTATACCGCCTGGCAGAGCCAGGCGAAGTGCTCGGTGCCGGTGGCAATGTGCTTACATTGCTGGATATTACCGATGTTTATATGACAATTTTCCTGCCCACATCACAGGTCGGGCGCATTGCTATCGGCACTGATGCCAGAATCGTGCTGGACGTACGCCCTGATATTTCGATTCCGGCTACGATTACTTTTGTATCGCCGGAAGCGCAGTTCACGCCAAAATCCGTAGAAACACGCACAGAACGCGAGAAGCTGATGTTCCGTGTAAAAGTTAAAATCCCTGAAGCCCTGCTGAAGGCTCACGCTAAACGCGTAAAGACCGGCTTGCCCGGAGTCGCTTATGTGCGTTTAGATGCAAATGCAGCATGGCCGGATACTTTACCGCCTTTGGTTAGTGATAAAAATGCACGATGAATGAACATATTGTTGCCAGTCTGGACGGGGTAAGTCTGCGCTATGGTGACAATATGGCGCTGGAAGATATCAATCTGCAGATTCCTGCCGGCGTTATGGTCGGGCTCATCGGCCCGGATGGCGTTGGTAAATCCAGCCTGTTAGCGCTGGTCTCCGGCGTGCGCAAGATCCAGTCCGGCAATGTCATGGCGCTGGGCGGCAACATGGCACACAAAAAACATCGCCTTGCCGTCTGCACGCGCATTGCCTATATGCCGCAGGGCTTGGGTAAAAACCTTTATATGACGCTTTCCGTGTTTGAGAATGTAGAGTTCTTCGGTCGGCTTTTTGGACAGGGGCGAGCGGAGCGTGAGACGCGTATCGCAGAGCTTCTTGAAAGTACAGGTCTGGCACCATTCCGCGATCGGCCTGCAGGCAAGCTTTCTGGTGGAATGAAACAGAAGCTGGGTTTGTGCTGTGCGTTGATTCATGACCCGGATTTATTGATCCTGGATGAGCCGACTACCGGCGTTGATCCTTTATCCAGACGCCAGTTCTGGCGGCTGATTACCCATATACGTGAACGCCGGCCGGGCATGAGCGTGATTGTCGCAACCGCATATATGCAGGAGGCCTCTGGTTTTGACTGGCTGGTTGCAATGGATGGCGGCAAAATCCTGGATACCGGCAGCCCGGCGGCATTGCTTGAGCGTACCGGTACAGATGACCTGGATGCGGCATTTATTCAGCTGTTACCTGAAGCAAAGCGTCGCCATCACACAGTGCTTGACGTTGCGCCCAGGCAGGTGCAGGCAGATGCGTCGCCAGCGATCCGTGCAGAGAACCTGACGATGCAATTTGGCGGTTTTACTGCAGTCGATCATGTGGATTTTGAGATCAGCCGCGGCGAGATATTCGGTTTTCTTGGTTCTAATGGCTGCGGAAAAACCACTACGATGAAAATGCTTACCGGCCTGCTGCAGCCGACTGAAGGCCAGGCCTGGCTGTTTGGCAAACCGGCGAAAGCACATGATCTTGAAACCCGTAAACGTGTCGGTTACATGACACAGGGGTTTTCCCTGTATGGGGAATTAACCGTAGTGCAGAATCTTGAGCTGCATGCGCAGTTGTTTCATCTGCCCGGCGGGCAAATTGCGACACGCGTTCAGGAAATGATCGATCGTTTTGGCCTCGCCGGCAATCGGGACGTGATCGCGGCAAACCTGCCGCTCGGCATTCGCCAGCGGCTGTCCCTGGCGGTTGCGGTGATTCATAAGCCGGAAATGCTGATACTGGATGAGCCGACATCCGGCGTTGATCCGATTGCGCGGGACGGTTTCTGGAAATTGCTGATCGACCTGTCTCGTAATGACGGCGTTACGATTTTTATTTCCACGCATTTTATGAATGAGGGCGAACGTTGCGACCGCATTTCACTGATGCATGCCGGGCGCGTCCTGGCATGTGATTCTCCACAGAACTTGATAGCCCAGCGCGGAAAAACATCATTGGAAGACACCTTCATCGACTATCTTGAACAGGCAACCGGCGATGATATGGACGTGCCGAAGGCTGAATCCAGTGCTGCTGCCATTCCTGCCCGTAATGCTGCCTTGCCGTCCAGATTCAGCCTGCGTCGGCTGTTAGGTTATGCAAACCGTGAGTTCCTGGAAGTCATCCGCGATCCGGTACGCCTGGTATTTTCCCTGCTAGGTTCTGTGCTACTGATGTTTTTAATGGGCTATGGCATCAGCATGGATGTAGAAGACCTGCGTTTTGCGGTTCTGGATCGTGACCAGACGCCGGAAAGCCGCAACTATATCCAGAATATTGCAGGATCACGCTATTTCAAGATGCGGCCTGAGATTAGCAGCAGTGGTGAGCTGGATCTGCGCATGTCGAGCGGGGAGGTAAGTGTTGCGCTTGAAATCCCGCCGGATTTTGGCAAAGACCTTGTACGTGGCCGGGCGGTTGAAATCGGGGTGTGGGTCGATGGCGCAATGCCGTTCCGTGGTGAAACCATTGTTGGTTATATGCAGGGCATGCATTACGATTACCTTGCCAAACTTGCAAAATACAGTTCGCATAAGACGGCCAGTATAAGCCCCGCCAATATCGAGATGCGCTATCGCTACAACCAGGATTTTAAAAGCCTGTATGCGATGGTGCCGGCGGTGATCCCTTTATTGCTGGTATTCATTCCTGCAATACTGATGGCGGTAGGAGTCGTGCGCGAAAAAGAGCTGGGTTCGATTACCAACCTTTACGCTACACCGGTAACGCGTCTGGAGTTCCTGCTTGGCAAGCAACTGCCTTACGTGGGCGTGAGCATGTTCAGCTTTTTTGGCCTGGTGGCGCTGTCGGTGTTTATATTCGATGTGCCGATTAAAGGCAGCTTGTTTACTTTGAGTTGTGCGGCCTTTATTTTTGTAACCGCCACCACCGGCATTGGCCTTCTGATGTCATCGTTCACAAAAACACAGATTGCAGCGCTGGGCGCCACTGCAATTGCCACACTGCTGACGACCGTGAGTTTTTCCGGATTGACGAATCCGGTATCTTCACTGACAGGTATCGGTGCCCTGATCGGGCAGCTGTTCCCGGCGACATATTTTCTGAACATCAGCCGCGGTGTGTTTACCAAAGCGCTTGAGTTTAAGGATATGTACATGGATTTTCTGGCACTGGCCGCATTTATTCCGGTGCTGACCTTGTTAAGTGTCATATTTCTCAATAAGCAAGAGAAATAATGATGCGGCGCATTCTGAATGTGTACAGGCTGGGAATCAAGGAGCTGCGTAGTCTGGGGCATGACACGATATTGCTGGTGCTTATTGTCTGGGGTTTTACCGGTGCGATTTATGCCGCCTCAACCGCAACCTCGCAGGAACTGCATAATGCACCGATTGCATTTGTTGATGAAGACCAGTCAAATCTTTCAGCACGCATGATCAGCGCGTTTTATGGCCCTTATTTTAAAAAGCCGGTCATGATTACCGAAAATCAGATCGACCCCGGCCTGGATGCCGGTATCTATACATTCGTGGTGAATATCCCGCCCGATTTCGAGCGTGATGTCGTGGCCGGCCGAAGCCCGGACATTCAGGTCAATATAGACGCCACCCGGATGTCGCAGGCTTTTATCGGTGCCGGATATATTCAGAATATCATCAATGGCGAAATAAACGGTTTCCTGAAGGGCTTTCGGCAAGACGCGGTATTGCCAATCAGCCTGAATACGCACATTAAATTCAACCCTAATCTAAGCAGTGCATGGTTCAGCAGCATTATGGAGATCATGAATATCATCACCATGCTTTCCATCATGCTGACCGGCGCTGCGCTGATACGTGAACGTGAACACGGCACGCTGGAGCATCTGATGGTAATGCCGCTGAATGCCGCCGAAATTATTCTGGCCAAGATATGGTCGATGGGCCTGGTTGTGCTGGTGGCAGCATGGATATCACTGCAGTTCATGGTCAAGGGAGTTTTGCATGTGCCGGTGCAGGGATCGATCGCTTTATTTATGTTCGGCGCTTTTCTGCACTTGCTAGCGACGACTTCGATCGGTGTCTTTATGGGAACGGTTGCCCGTAATATGCCACAGCTCGGATTGTTGCTGATATTGACGGTTCTGCCACTGCAAATGTTATCCGGCGGCGTTACCCCTAGAGAAAGTATGCCGCTCATTGTGCAGAATATTATGCAGGCCGCACCAACGACGCATTTCGTGAGTATGGCACAGGCGATTCTTTATCGCGGCGCTGGTTTTGAAGTGGTATGGCCGAGTTTTGTGGCCGTGTTTGTGATTGCCATGGTCTTTTTTACCTTATCGCTGGTACTATTCCGCAGGAGCCTGGCTTCTGCGTAACTGAGGTTTCCAAACTGATTGCCTCAGGAGCTGAAACTGCTGGTGCGGTTGCCTTCGGCTGCGAAGCGGATTTTTAGTGAGAGATCGTTGCGGGAGTCAGCGTTGGCCAGCGCATTATCCTCATCGATTTTTCCGTTAGAAAAGAGCTTGAATAAAGACTGGTCAAAAGTCTGCATGCCGATGTCGGTGTTCTCGCTCATGATTTCTTTAATTTCGCTCATCTTTTGTTTCTGGATCAACTCTGCCATATAAGGAGTGTTGATCAGGACTTCCGTAGCCGCGACGCGTTTGCTCTGTTTCCCTGGAATCAGCCGTTGTGAGATGATTCCGACAAGATTCATGGACATTCCCAGCAGCAGCCCGGCTCTGCCATCTTCAGGGAAGAAGGATATAACGCGCTCTAGTGCCTGGCTGGCATTGTTAGCATGCAGGGTCGCTAAACAAAGATGCCCGGTTTCGGCATAGGCGAGTGCATTCTTCATGCCATCCATATCACGCACTTCGCCAATCAGGATCACGTCAGGTGCCTGACGCATTGCATTTTTGAGGCCATTTTCAAAAGATAAGGTGTCGATCCCGACTTCGCGCTGGTCAACCACGGATTTTTTATGCGGATGGACAAACTCGATCGGGTCTTCAAGCGTCAGGATATGGCCGTTCGAAGTTTCATTGCGGTAGTCAATCATTGAAGCCAATGTGGTCGACTTACCTGAACCGGTTGCGCCTACTACCAGCAGTAAACCACGTTTGCGAGTAACCAGTTCTTTGAGAATCGCTGGTAAACCCAAGGTGTCAATGGATGGAATCTCGGTTTTAATATGGCGAATCACCATGCCAACTTCACCGCGCTGTCTGAACACATTGACGCGGAAGCGGCCAATGTCATTTTTACTCAGTGCAAAGTTGCATTCCAGCGTGGATTCAAATTCGCGAATCTGTTCTGTACTCATGAGTGCGTAGGCTATTTCCTTAATCATGCCAGGTGCCATCGGCTGGTTATTGATAGGGATCGTATCACCTTCAATTTCTATATGAATGCTGGCACCGGTACTGAAAAACAGGTCGGAACCGCCTTTGTCCAGCATGAATTTTAAAACTGGGGAAATATCAATGGCTGCCATAAGTATGTCCTAAAACTTTATTGTTTTTATCACAGCGCTGTTTGCAGATATATGGGCTGTGCGTTGAAGTTAGCATGACTTTAGCATATATTTTATATGCTTCGTTCTGTCGGAATTCCGATTTTTCTGCTTTCAGGCATTTTTAATCCGCGTGAGATGTTCATGTTGCATGTTTTCGTAAATGGTCTCGAGCGAACTGGCAAATCTGGCTGTATCGAATAGTGCCGAAGTCATTTTTTCCGCAATCAGTTTTTGCTGCATGGATTCAAGAACCTGCGGATTCCTGGCCAGGTAGAGTGCTTTTGTTTCATAGTCTGCAAGCGTGCCGGTGATCAGTTCGTCCAGGCCTGCCGCTTTAAGCAAACTGCCCGCCACACGTGAGGCAAAGCTGTCGCCTGTACAGGTCAGTACCGGCAATCCCATCCATAGCGCATCGCTGCATGTCGTGTGTGCATTGTAGGGCAGGGTGTCGAGAAACAAGTCGGCATGCACATGCCGGGCCAGGTGTTCTGCAATCGCTACACGCGGTGCAAAGATCAGGCGTTCGCTGGCAATGCCCTGTAATGCTGCCTGTTCAATCAGGTTCTGCTTGGCCCAGCGGTTACAGTCCAATAGCCATAGAACACTATTTGGCGTGGCTGTGAGCAGCCGCATCCAGATGCTAAAGAAATCCGGGGTGATTTTAAAGGTCTGGTTAAAGCAGCAGTATACAAAAGCGTTATCAGGTAGCGCACAACTAGCGCGTGACGGTGTTTTTGCAACTGGGCGTTTGCGGTCATTCGGCTGATAGGCAAATGGCAGCGGTGCCAGCTGCTCTGCATAGTTGCCGGCAGATTCGGCTGGCGTGATGAAATGATCGCTGAGCAGGTAATCAAACAGGGGTTTGTTGTTCAGGCTACCCATGGTTCCCGGAAACCCCAGCCAGCTTACGCTGACAGGGGCAGGGCGCAAGGCGACGATGCCGCAGCGGCTGTTTTGCGTGAAGCCGGTGAGATCCACCAGAATATCAATGCCGCAGTCATGTATCTTTTTAGCGGCATCAATTTCAGAAAGCCGGCGAATGTCATGAAACGCATCAAAGGCTTTCTCGATGCGTTTTCTGGCATCGGTTCTGTCATCGGCACCATAAGAAAAACCGATGATTTCGAACCTGCTCCGGTCGTGCAGTTCCAGCAGTTCACTGATCAGGAATGCAAGCGGATGCAGCCTGAAATCTGCGGACATATAACCGATCTTTATTCTCTGCTGTTCAGGTTTTGCCGGATGTGTGAAATTAAGTTGCCTGCCGTATTCAATCAGGGACTTGTAGCGATTGTTTACCCAGTTGCCGGCGCATAGTTTCTGCTCTGCTGCAGTCGTGGACGGCATCGCCAGAAACGCGAAAGGCGATATCTGTGCTTCAGGTATCGTTTTCACCCAGCTGCGAATCTCTGCGATGTCGTTTTCCAAACCATTCCAGTCGCAGGTATGCTGTTTCTGGTGTACCAGATGCACCTTGGCATGATAGAGCTTTGGGTTAAGTGCCAGCGCCTGGCGGTAGCTGGTGATAGCGAGATCAAGCTGGCCTGATTCACGCTGCACATTGCCCAGGTTGTTATAAATATCCGCATCATCGGGTGCCAGTTGTATGGCTTTGGCATACTGTCTGGCAGCTTCGGCTGGTTTGCCGAGTTCGCGCTGGGCGTTGCCCAGGTTGTAAAGGATTGCGGCATCGAGCGAGTTGAATTGCAATGCCTCTTCAAAGCAGGCTTCTGCCTGAGCGAAATTGCCAAGGTTGTGTGCCTGGTTGCCAAGGCTGGTCAGGCAATGGCACAAAGCCTCGCTTACATCATTATTCTTTGGCATTGTGCGCAGTAGGCGGCGATAGTAGCCTGCGGCTTCTTCATAACGGTTTAGCGTGAGCAGGGTATTGGCAAGGTTGAACTGGATGTCCAGGTCCTTAGGCTGCAGCAGAACTGCCTGCTGCAAACTCTTGACTGCGGCTTCCGGCTGCCTGGCGGCGCGCAGGCTAAGTGCGTAATGATTCAGGTAATCCGTGTTTTGCGGATGGATAGCTAACGCCTGTGAAATAGCATCGACAGCTTGTTCTGCACGATCGGTCTGGTAGAAGACAACACCCAGCATATGCAGTGCATCTGCATGTTTGGGGTTGGACCTGAGTACCTGCTGATAAAGCGATTCTGCCTGTGCTAACTGGCCAGCACGGTGATGATTAACGGCGGATAAATATTGAGTTTGTGACATGCGCTGATTTTAACCTGAATTTCAGCATTGGCTTAAAGCCGTAACCGTTTTTGCCAGGCGCTTGAGTCCCATCTGTTTGAGCTGGAAGCGGTTGGGGTTAAGCATGCCTGCGATCAGGTCAGGAACTGGCAGTGCATGGCTGCCTGCCATGCATGCAATCAGTTCCGCGCATAATGGCGCAGTGGTGAAGCCTTTGCTGCCATGGGCAATATTCATATACAGCCCATTTATCCATGGCAGCGAGCTTACGTCTGCATTGGCGCGTGGAGGCGCGTTCCTTAACCTGTCGGCATCTAATAGCTGGCCTGCCATTGGCCAGTAATCCATCGCGGTGCAGCGTAGTGATACACGGCCGGCAATGATCTTGTTTTTAAGTTCTGCATATAATGAGCCGGAGATGTGATGCAGCTTTTCGAGATTATCCTGATGATCCTGATTCTCGACGATTAATTCACCCGGTGTATTTCCATCTGCGGCGATATTGGAAAAAGTGGCTCCCAGACAATGCAGCAGCTCAGCATTACCGGGATACGCGGCCGGACTGAGATAACCATCACTGCATACGATCTTTTGTAATGACCTGCTTGAGCCTGTGGCGCTGACCAGGCTTACCTGCCCGCGCACGGCTTGCATGTTCAGCGACAGGTCCGGACACAATTGCCTCGCACTGTTCGCATTTGCAATCACGACCATGTCGGCTGTGCGTACGCTGTTTTGATTGCTGTGGACTTCAAAGAAATCATTTACTTTGCGTATATTGAACACATTTTCATTTGTCGCCGTGCTGATGTTTTCATGCTGAACCAGGCGCCGGCATAGCTGCTGCGGGTTTACCCAGGCCGCATCGGGGAAATGCAGCGCATCATGCTCAATATTGATCCCTGCCAGCTCACTTGCCTGAATCCTGTCTGCATATTGCACAATGTTGCCGGCATGGCCTTGTGTGGCCACCTTCCGGATGCGTGTCGATTCTTTTGGGTTAAAACCTAATTGCAGCATGCCGCAACAATCAAAATCAGCCGCCGGTAAGCCCAGAGATTGATATAGTCGCAGACTATGCAGATAGGCAGCTAAGGCAAATTCGCTGCCTATGTCGTTGCCGCTCAGGCGCGGGTAAAGCATCGCCAACGGATTGCCGGAAGCCTCGCTGGCTATTTGTGCGTTACGCTCCAGCAGCGTTACTTTGAGTCCATGCTGGGCCAGTGTGTAGGCAGTACTGCAGCCGGCGATGCCGCCGCCGATAATAATTGCATTTTTAGCTGCCATGACTGCGCTCTGCAAGATGGCCGGTGATCATTTCACGCTTTCTGCCAAACCCCGGTTTTTTTATCACCGTGAAGCCTGCAGCTTTCAGTCCGCGCTTGACGATACCGGCACTGGTAAAGGTGGCAAGAGTTGTCCCCGGACATGAAAGCCTTGCCATTTGTTCAAATAGCGCCGGCTGCCACATCTCCGGGTTTTTGGCCGGTGCAAAACCATCAAGAAACCATGCATCTGCCTGTATATTCAAGCCGGATAAGCTGGCGGTTGCATCTCCGAACAGCACCTGCAGGCGGATGCGATCATTAAAAAGGCTCACAGTGCCCGTATCCAGCAGTGTGTCATAGTGTGCGAGCAGTTCATCGGCGATGGCTTGCAGCGTTTGCCAGTGCAGCAGTGCTTTGTGCATATCCGGGCTGCTCAGGGGGAATTTCTCAACACTGGTAAAGTAAAGCACTGCATGGGCTGGGGCATATTCAAGCCAGGCTTTGCAGGCACATAGAAAGTTTAACCCGGTGCCGAAGCCGGTTTCCAGAATGGTGAAGGTGTTGCTGGCCAGTAGCTGCCAGCGACTAGTGAGCGCATTGCCTTGTATGAAAACATATTCGGTTTCAAGCAGGCCATTATCACTGGAAAAATACACGTCATCAAATGCGGGGGAATAGGGCAGCCCATCCCTCCATTCTAATATTGCCTGCACTGTCGGGTTCTTCATAGGTAAGTCAATGTTCGTTTTTATGGCCGATGATGCCTAACAGCAGGCGGACAGCGCCGTAGGCAATCCATGATGCGATACGTTTGGCAATGCTGGCTTTTACCCACTCCTGCGAGGTGATTATGAAGCCGCCATCCTGAATCAGGAATTCGATGTCAGTGCGTAATTCTGCCGCGAATGGTTTGTCCTGAATGATGACATTGGCTTCACGTGCCAGCATCAGGCTGAATGGATCGATATTGGATGACCCTATCGTTGCCCAGAGCGTGTCGATCACGGCAACTTTGCTGTGCATGAAACTTTTGCGGTATTCATAAATTTCAATGCCGTTATTGAGAAACTCATTGTAGAAAGCATGTGTTGCAAACATCAGAAAGTACTCTTTGCGGCCTTGCAGCAGCAGCCGGACTTTTACCCCGCGGTTTGCCGCATTGATCAGCGCCTTGCGGAACTTTCTGCCGGGAATAAAGTAGGCATTGGCGATCAGGATTTCTGTGTGGGCCGCTTTAATCGCGCGCAGGTAGGCATTTTCAATATCGTGGCGGTGCAGGATGTTGTCGCGGATGACAAAGGATGCCTTGATGTTGCCTGTGCCATGATACCTGTGGTGGCTTTCCTTGATGGGCGGCACGTATAAGCTATGCAGGTGCGTCCACTCCAGCCGCCGCCACAGCTTATGTACGCTGGCAGTAATCGCGGGCAGCAAATGGCCTTCGATCCTGACGGCATAATCAATCCTGGGCGGTATCTGGTTGGGCGAATTGTTGTCGTCAATGATATTGATGCCGCCGACAAAGGCGATGATGCCATCGATGACCGTTACCTTGCTGTGCAGGCGGCGCAGGCGATTTTTCTTTAAAGTCCAGGGGGAGATCTTTGGCCGGTAGAACATCAGCTTTACCCCGGCGTCACGCAGTGTCTGCACATATTGTCTGGACAGGTGCTGTGAGCCGAAGCCATCCAGCAGCACTTTGACACTGACGCCACGCTGGACCGCCTGCATCAATGCATTGCCAATACGGATACCGGAGACATCCTGCTCGTAAATGTAGGCTTGCAGGTAAATTTCTTTTGTCGCGTTCTGGATCGCCAGTTCCAGCGCAGGAAAGTATTCAATGCCGCTGCGCAGTAGTTTGATGTCGTTTCCGCTGATGAAGCGCATGGTGCCTATACCGCCCTGGTTAAGGTTGCAGAAAGCAATGCATGGTCAGACAGTTTAAGGAAGCGCGGCCCGGAATGAACTTCAACGTGCTTGACATGAAAGCCGCGTATATAGATCCGGTCCAGCCTCAGGATAGGTAGCCATGAAGGAAAGCTGCGTGCCGGCCTGCCGGCATGATGTTCAAAAACTTCATGCAACTGTGCATTTTCGGCAAATATCTTGCCCGATCGAGTGCCCCAGTCGTTAAAGTCACCTGCCACGATCAGCGGTTCATCTGACGGTATGTGCTGCCTGATATAGTCCGTGACCGCCAGCAGCTGCTGGCGCCGCCAGTGTGCGAACAAGCCCAGGTGTACACAGATGGTGTGTAATGGCTTATCCCACTTTGGAATATCTATCACACTGTGCAGCATGCCGCGTTCTTCAGTAATATGCGCTGAAATATCCGTATTTGTAGACTGGGTAATTGGGAATTTCGAGAGCAATGCGTTGCCGTGGTGACCGGCAGGGTAGACTGAATTTTTACCATAAGCGTAATCGCTCCATATGGCATCGGCTAGAAATTCGATCTGGCCTGCGTCCGGCCAACCGGCAAAGCGTTTGCTGTGTTCGGAGTGTTCATCACGCACTTCCTGTAAAAAAACCACGTCTGCATGCAGCTTGCGCAGCAGCTCGCGCTGGTGGTGCAGCGAGAAACGGGCATTGAAATGGGTGACCCCTTTATGAATATTAAAAGTCGCAATACGTAGCGTGTTGTGCAAGATCGACTCTCTAGGTTGGATTCACATTGATGGCCTGCTTGATTGGATGAATCAGTCTTCCGCATCCGGGTTGCTGTTTTTATGTTTCTTCAATACCATGGCTGCTTCGCCTATATGCGACTTTCCGCGCTGTTTGGCCAGCTGAACCTGTTTCTGGCGTTCTTTAAGCCGGGCACGTTTCTCTGCCGAAACTTTATCATAGCAGTGCGGACAGGATATGCCGGGTTCGTACTTATCGCTTTTCATTTCTTCAGGGGACAGTGGATGGCGACAGGCGTAGCATTGATCAAACTCGCCAACTTCAAGATTGTGTTTGACGGCTACGCGCTGGTCAAACACAAAGCACTCACCTTGCCACAGGCTTTCAGCTTCAGGAATGGTTTCCAGATATTTAAGAATGCCGCCCTGCAGGTGGTAAACCTCATCAAAACCCTGATCCATCATGTAGGATGAGGCCTTCTCGCAGCGGATGCCACCGGTACAGAACATGGCTACTTTTTTATGCTTGGTCTTATCGAAATGCTGTGCCACATATTCCGGAAACTCCCTGAATGTTGTGGTTTTAGGGTCAATTGCACCTTTGAAGGTACCGATATCCACTTCGTAGTCGTTGCGTGTGTCGATCAGCACTACGTCCGGGTCGGAAATCAGCGCATTCCAGTCTTCCGGTTTGACATAAGTGCCTACTTTTTTTGTCGGGCTGACGCCGGGAACGCCCAGTGTGACGATCTCTTTTTTGAGTTTTACCTTCATGCGGTAAAACGGGTGTTCGTCTGCGTAAGACTCTTTGTGTTCCAGGTCGGAGAATCTGCCTTCAAACAGCGGGTCAGTGCGCAGGTAATTCAGGATTTTATGTATATCGTCGGGCAGGCCGGCGATTGTGCCGTTGATGCCTTCTTCCGCCAGCAGCAGCGTGCCCTTGATATGGTTGGCTTTGCATGCTTCAAGGACAGGCGGCTGTAAGTCCCTGAAATCAGGCAGGCTTACGAATTTATAAAGGGCAGCGGTTAAATACTTAGACATAGTTAATTCGATAAAACGGGTAAAACGATATTCTAACAGAGGCAACTCTGTCATTATTGATAATACTTGTGTATCAGGTACTTAAAATCAATATCTCGCCGTTGCCGCTGTAAGCGGTATCACCCACAAAGCGCTGTACGCGCAGTGAATTTAGAGTGCTGAACCTGGTATTGTATTTTGAAAACGATTTGAACAATAAGTTTAGGAACGGCAAGGTATGTGTGCCGCAATCCTGTATGGTGGCATGCAGCTGCGGCTGTTCTTTTAATAGCAAGGTACCGCGGTGCATATTGAATGCCGTATAGACACCCAGGTTGCCAAGCACTCCGATTGTGCCTGCAATCATGCGGCTGCCGCAGTAGTCGCCGGCATTGCCTTCGATTAGTATCAGGCCGCGTCGCATCTGGTCACCTGCGCGGTCACCGGCATTGCCTTTAACAATCACTGTGCCGCCTAGCATGCCTTTGCGTGACCCCTCGGCACCGGCACCTAAAAAGTCACCGGTATTGCCATCTATGGTGAGCAGGCCGCCTCGCATGCTGCTGGCGGCAAATGCCGCGCTATTGCCTTTGCAGTGTATGTCACCGCTTTTCATGCCGGAACCAAGATATGCCCCGGTATCACCTTCAATGGTAATGTTGCCGGAGGCCATATTGGCGCCGATATAATCAAGCCCGGCGCTGGCATTGTTAAAGCAAAGCTGTTGTGTATCGTTGCCGTTGATGTCAAAAATGTCAGCGACCGTTAACTGGTGTTTGCCGGAGATGAGTTTAATGCTGCCGATTTCAGCAGCGGTTTTTCCAACCAGGTTATCCGGTGTTAAAGCGCTGCAGTTAATGCTTTGCTGCAGTTTTTGTTTCAAGGTAAAGGTTAACGCACTCATAGCCCGCTACTTTTCAGAATATCATGTAGTTTAAAAAGGTGTGGCCCCAGCTTGCCGCCATAGTTACCGGCAGAGATGCGCTTGACGCCGCTATTGGTGCCGAGTGCGCAGATGGCTTCAATGCCGGCTTTCATCGATAGTGCGATGTCGTCAAACGTGAGGCCATCGATCACGATTTCCATCACGCTTTCAATCTCTGGTGATAGCTCGCTGTTGGTAACACCTTTGAGGGTGGGGCAGAACGCATCATTGGTCGATGCGAACATGGTTTTGTATTTGCTGCCGACTTTTGAGCCTGAGCGCACAACGCCGCCAGGGAACGGCATGATCACATTCGGTAGCAGTTTCATGGCTTCGATCGCAGTTTCGGCCGCAGCCAATGCTGCCGGCTGCGAGGTTGCCAGAATCAGGAAATTACCGCCGCCGATGGTGCGCACCATGCCGGTGGTTTCTTCAGTCAGGAACTCGCCATCCATGACCGGAATGCGCCAGTAGCGCTTGCCGGCGATGAGTTTTGAGGTTTGGAAGCCATCACCGAAATAGCGCAGGTGCTTACCCAGGCTGATCATGTCTTCGCTTTCAATGCCGGCAAATGCCGCTGCAGTAGGGCAGGTCAGTATGCATTGCCCCATGCGCGTTTCCAGTTGCTGCATCAGCACCTTGCTACCCATGGCAAACATGAGGATGCTGACGCCAGGCCTGCCGTCAGGCGTTTCCTCTGCAGTCATTTCCCGCTCAATGCCGGCTTCAACGCCGCAGCCGATCACAGAAGTAGCAAAGCCTGTCATGGCGTTGGCTGCATGGTATGCCCATTTGAGGTTCTGGGCGGTAATGATCACGCGGGTGCCGCGCATATTGAATGCTTCAGCAAAGGTGTCGTCGATTTGTATGCCGTTTAGTAACATAAGTATTGGGTTCTGGTTTTAAGCCGTCGGGTCGCCTGATTTTATTTTCTCTATCCATTCTTCAATCTGAATGGTGCCGGTTTTTTCCACTTTCTTCAGGTCAGCTTCAGGGATCACGTCCTGCATCAGGTCGATGCGCTTCCATTCCGCGACCGGTGTTTCGCATGCGGCTCTCGGCACATAGCGCGAATCACGCACCTTGGTGCGCTGATGGATGTAGCGCGGGCAGTTCTGCCATAGTTCGGATAAGGTCACGCGCACAATGAATTCAGCTTCTTTGTATTCCTGCATCAGCGGGTCGTTGCGGGAAACGGTAGCCGTGCCCTGTACGCGGATTCGGTGCGGCGCTTCAAATGAAATAAACAGCAGCCCGACTTGTGGATTGGTTGTGATATTGCCCATAGAGAAAAACATGCCGTTGCCGTCGTAGCTCGGAAAAACCAGTGTTTTGCTATCGATAATCCTGACAAAACCGGCATCGCCGCCTTTATAGGAAACGGTAGGGCGACCCTGATGATCGACCGTGGACAGAAAAAACATATCCATATGCTCGATAAAGCCTTTTGCTTCATCGTCAAATTCGGTTTTACAGGCAATGTCTTCAACGCGGTCTGCCATTTTTCGTGTGCCGAATTCATCCTGAAATTTGCGATGCTGCTCGCCGTATAGTCTGCTCATTAGAAATATCCTTTAATAGTTTTTAATTCTTATGCACGACAACCTGGCCGCGGCCGTCACTGCTGACTGTTGTATCAGCACTTTTCTACCTATAGCAAACATCATGGCAGCGAAAGCGGGGCTGCTGCCTGATGTTTCATCGGCAGCCATTTTACGCTCAATGTCAGCTTTAGTGCCACAGTCAATCATAGAGGCAGCAAAATTTGTCATGGCGTTGGCTGTATGGTAATGGGAGGAAATAATTACCCGTTTGCCGTGTAGATTGAATGCTCCGGCAAAGATGCCATTGATTTGTATGTGATTAATCTGCATTCGTTGACTTATTAACAGGCTGTTGTCCTGATGTAATTTTTTAACTTGTTAATTCTCTGTGATTTTACAGTAGGGATGCCGCCATATTAGCATATGTAAGTAACGCAGCGTTAAGAAGGGAAGGCGCTGCTATAGTAGGTCAGTGCTGCCGGTCAGCAAAAGTTTTGCATTTATGTAAGTAGTGCGTTCAAGGTGTACGGTTTAGTTGAAATGTTGTTACGTAGAGTATTTGATAAATTGCATTTATAAAAAAATATGGTAATATTTCCCGTAAATTAATCGATTAATTTTTTTGCATAATGGCGCTCAATATCGGAATATTTAATATCCAAAAACCATGCAATACATGAATTGCACCTTGCAATCACGCTGATTGATTCATCCGGATGAGTCAAAGTCAGGTGCATGACTTAAATTTAAAGTAATGAACATAATCAGTGAGTACTGAGTATGACGGTTATATAGACAGTGTTGGTCAGTTTTCTGGAACTCGGTACGTTATGCCGAGAATCGGTTAGATATTGCACTCGGAAATTGAATTGCCTTGTTTTTTAATAGGGGGTTATTATGCAGATACCAGCGGGAAAAACAAAAGCGGCTGAGGAAGCGTTAAGCAGCAAGTATGAAGCCCTTAAGGATAAGAAAAAATCATCGAAGGAAGAAAAGGCGTTCGTCAGAATGGCAACAATAGCCGAAGAGGTTAGGGCAATCGCGTTAGAGAAAGCCGCCGAGGCGTTGAATGTTGCAAGAGAGGTGGCTAACCGTTCTAGTTCTCAACGGCTTTCGCTGAACATAAATGGCGCTCCTTTTGACCTTACAAGTGCGATTGATCATGCGTTTGTTGTGAAAAGTGCAAGCGAAGTAGCAATGGAAAAAGCCTTTGATGCCAATGTCCTCCCAGTTCTCGCTTCCACTCAAAATGAAAATGCGCGCCAAGAGTCTTTGATTTCCGGAACAACTGGAACTCAAGCAGAACAAAATCAAGCAGTTAATGAGGCGTATAAACTAGTGTTTCCTTTATCTCCGGAGCAGAGGATGGCAGGCTTTAAAGAGAAAATTGCAGATTTGACAGAACCTCAACAGAGAATGGCTTTAGAGAGCGTTAGACCGTTTGCTGAAAAGTATAACTTGGATTTAAGTTCGAATTTTAAATTACAAGAAACTCCTCAACTTTAGATATGTTTGAGTATTTAAAGTTAGGTAGATTTTTGTATTGAAGATTTTTCATCTTTGTGAAAGATGAGCCTTGATTATGGCGAAACTGACAAAAGAAATGGTTTGGCTTCAATTTAACGCCCTAATTCAATTCACATTTGCTGAAGCAGGGAAACCGGGCCATGAGTATGACTGGGCAAGAACTGCAATAAAAACACATGACAATCCCAAGGAAGGTGAAGACCAAAACTACCCAATTCCCCTAGAAGTTTTTAAACAGCACTTACCTCAGTTCTATAATGAGGTAATTGAAGTGGGTAGGCACCAGGCATATCTATATAACAAGCCATCATTGCCGCCCAACCAACTGCCTCTGCCACCACCAAGCCTGATTAAATTGGCGCATGGTGTCTATAGCGGTGCCTATAGGCAAAGTGATAATAGCCTCACTTTATCGTTGAATACAATGATCACCATGGATCCAGAGGATATTGTCCCTGTAATGGCGCATGAGTTTGATCATCTTTATAAAAATAATCTGGCAGCAGCCGAATACAACGCTATTACTAAAAAATCTGGACTTTTGCAACCGTTTGCTTTGATGAATATTTCGGATCAGACTAAATTAGCCGGGGATCCTTCCAATGAGGCACAGCGTATTACAGAAATAATGGCAGATCGAGCTGCTGTCCCATTTGCTCTTCTCGTAGAAAGGTTGAAGAGTCTGACTGGTGAAGAGTCGCAATATTCATTTGATGAATCAAAGCTTGACCACCCCAATGAAAGAACGCGTATAAAGGCGCTGATCAAAGGCATGCTTGGCGATACCATTTATGGTGCGAACGGTGAGTTTAAACCTGACAAAAATGGCCATTTGGAATTTAGACCACACACGCTAAGGGAGTCCATTGCATCTGTAAAACAGAGACATAGTGAAGCGTATTTTCAGGAGTGGGGGACTGCCTACGTAGCAATTGACGGTAGAATTGTTGTTAATGGTGAGCAGCTTGATAAAGCAATGGAAGTTCGGGCTGAAGTGTTGATGTTGCAGTTGGATAAATTAGTGAAATCAGGCAATTTGTTGAGTTCTGACGAGATAGGCAGCTTTCAAAAAACGCTTGCAGATAGCGTGAAAGAGTTTAAGAGTCATCCAAATAATCAACCGATTTATTCCGAGTCCAATCAAAAGAAAGAAATTTCAGCGTTTCGAAATGAGGCTTTGCCGACAACTTATGAGGGGCAACTCGGTATATCAAAACCAGTTTTAACGATTGCTGATTTAGTTGCATTTGTTCAGGCAGCGACTGACTTAACGCTTAAACAAAAAGAAATCATTGTGGCGCGTATTGATGAAAGTCAGCGCATAAGTGCCTCTCGTTCCGAATCTGTCGAGATGACTTTGGTGTAGTGTAACTCTTTGAATTAATATTGTTAGTTATTTGGTTTTGCTCAGTGCGTGCAAGAGAAATAAATTTATGGGAGTTCTCTTATAATTTATTCTTATGCACGACAACCTGGCCGCGGCCGTCACTGCTGATTTCATCATCACTGATTTTAAAGTTATCCAACTGCATGGTCTGGTAGCGGTCGAAATAGTCTTTCAGGTCTT
>Ga0207967_1000292_pt1 | contig 19987 bp, 14 predicted proteins | sample LakWasMet20_HOW5_2_FD_183866 | JGI IMG/M metagenome (GOLD analysis project Ga0207967, IMG submission 183866) | Freshwater sediment methanotrophic microbial communities from Lake Washington under simulated oxygen tension - Sediment Metagenome... | ecosystem: Environmental > Aquatic > Freshwater >...
TACGGCTTGACCTTCTTTAATCGCAATATCACGCACGATACCCGCTTCGGATGGTTGCACGATTTTAATGTAACTGACGGGGACTAGTTTACCTTCCGCGACAGACACTACGTCTAGTCGACCGAAGATAGCCCATATCAGCATGCCCAATAGCAAGAGCAGAACGCCACGCAACACCATACGAGGCAATGGTGAAGGTGGACGTTCTTGTACCCCGAGTATCCCAGGAGAGAAGTCAAAATGATCTAGGTTGAATGATGTTTGATCATTGCCAGTCGTTTTGACTTTCTGCCTGAGAGGTTGCAGTACTGGTGTTGCTTGTGTCATTAGTGATTATCCATATGAACTTAGCCTAGTTTCACCACCTCAGCTTGCCACACTGATGGATCATTCAGTGTTTGTGCTGTTTGACCAAAGTTAGCTGCTGAAATCACGCTTTGTGCATTGAGTAAGCCCATGCCAGTGAGGCTGCCATTTTTACCATACTGATAAGCGAGGTCACCACCAATAGCGGCAGTATCACTACCTGCTTGTAAATGAACAGTCAACCTTGCATCGGTAAGTTGCCAGTTAGCAGTGGCGCCAGCAGAGTCAAATGCAGCAACGAGATTAGCAAAATTAAAGTTCTCTACTTTATTATTACGTAAAGCATCTGCACCACCTAGGCTGAATGTAGTCATCGATTCAGCAATTACCTGCAAATTAACAACACTCTTATTAGTGGAACCAAGGTACCAGTCTTTGAGCGTGATTTGGTCAGTAGCTCCCATTTTAAGAATCAGGTTATTGGTTGATTTGGTCAGACTTAAATCACTGTAAGCAAAGCTACCACCAAGACTGATTGTGTTATCAGCACCCGTAGAAGCATTGACGATATCTTGACCGTCGCCTTTGTTAAAGACGATGACATCATAGCCAGTGCCAGTAGTGAGCGTATCATTACCTAAACCACCGATGAGGAGGTCGCGGCCAGCCCCTGCTGTCACGATATCATTACCCAAACCTCCATCTAGCAGATTGTTACCAACTGTGTCATTAAAGGTATCAATGCCTGCCAGACCTTGAAGAATATCGTTACCACCTGCCGTGTCTGTCAGTGTGTTATTGACTAAATTGCCCATCATATAATTGGCAAGTGCGTTACCAGTTGCATTGATTGCGGTTGTTCCGGTAAGAATGAGATTTTCAAGATTGCTGGTTGAACCTAAGGTGTAGGTAACCGCTGACTTGACTGTATCCATGCCTGCATTAGCAGCTTCAGTCACAACGTCAGTCGCAACATTCACGATGTATGTGTCATCGCCAAGACCACCAGTCATGGTGTCATTACCGGCACCGCCATCAATAATGTTATTTCCGGAGTTACCAGTGATGACATTGTTAGCTGCATTACCAGTAGCATTGATATTAGCAGAGCCAGTGAGTGTAAGATCTTCCACATTGGTAGCTAAGGTAAAGGTTACACTGCTCTGAACATTATCAGTACCTGCACTAGCTGCTTCTGTAATCACATCACCAATATTATCTACAATGTAAGTATCATTGCCAGTGCCGCCTGCAAGTGCATCAGCACCCATGCCACCATCTAATATATTATTTCCAGAATTACCAGTAATGGTATTGGTTAGCTCATTACCCGTACCATTGATTGCTGTTGTACCAGTTAAAGTGAGGTTTTCGACATTCGCTAACAAAGTGTAAGTTACGCTACTATTGACTAAGTCAGTGCCTTCACCAGCCACTTCAGTTACAACATCACCAACATTATCAACAGTATAAGTGTCATTTCCTGCACCACCTAACAGAGTATCAGCACCTGTGCCGCCATTGAGAGTATTGTTGGCAGCGTTTCCTTTAATTATATTATTGAGCGTGTTTCCAGTAAGGTTAAGTAGCGTAGTGCCTGTAGCTCTGGCATCTAGATTTTCCAAATTGCTACCCAACGTAATGGTACTTACTGCAGCGACCACACCGCCACGGAGAATAACTGTATCAGTGCCTCCAGACGCTGCTTCAGTAATTGTGTCTTGGATTGCATTAGCTGTCGTAAGATCAACCAAGAAGGTGTCATCCCCAATACCGCCGATTAATGTATCTACACCATTGCCTCCATCTAATACATCATTACCAGCACCGCCAGTTAATCGATCGTTACCATCACCACCAAAAACACTATCATTACCAGCAAGTGCATCAATAACATCGTTACCAGAAGTTCCGATTAAATTATCATCTCCGTTAGTCGGCACACTAACTATATGCTGTTCAATCTCAGCTTGAGTCCATGTAACATCTGTGCCTGAGGCTTGGTCATAAAAAGAAAGTTGGTCAATTTTATTATCTGCCCCTGTAGCGAAGTAGTTCTTAAGGGTAATGGTATCCGATGCAGTTACTCTCACTAAAATGTCATCGCCAACCCGAGTTAACACAAGGGGATTTGACCCATTATCAATATATAAAATGTCTACTGCCGAGCTATTATCTGAGGCAATGTTATCAATAATGTCATTTCCGCTACCCACACCAACTCCATAGGTGTCGTTACCATTGCCTCCATTTAAAACATCATTACCCTCACCACCTTCAAGATTATCGTCGCCATCCCCACCATCCAAAGTGTCGTTACCAGCACTCCCTTGAAGATTGTCGTTGCCATTATTGCCATAGAGCACATCATCACCACTAAATCCGATTAGAGAATCGTTTCCACCTAATCCAGAAATAGTATCGTTAGTATCCAATCCGTATATTTCATCATCGTTCTCTGTTGATGGATTGATTGCTATTCTGGAAAGTAAATCAGTTACATTCCAAATCGTGCCATCACTGAACTCCACTTGGTCAAGTCTTGTAGTTGTGTTATCCATCCACTGAACCAACTGAATTTTATCCGCCGTTCCAATGATTGATAAATATAGTGAATTGTAGTCTCTAGATACTCTAATATCTGTACTACTAATAGATGAGTCAAAACGAACTTTATCTATATCGTCAACTGTCGCTAAATAGTCATCAATAGTATCCTGACCATCACCCCGCTTATAATAGTAGATATCGTTACCCTCACGACCCGATAGATAGTCATCTCCCAATACTGTCGTTCCCGTCTAGCCCATATGCAATAACGTTGTTTTGAATAACATCTGCACCAGATGTCCCAATAAAAACTGGATTAGAAAAGTACGCCCCCCCTACGAAATCAAAGGATTTATTCAGAATAGCCGCAAAATTAAGAGTTGTCCCATCAGAAAAATTGAAAAATTCAATTCCACTGCCATACGAAACAATTTCACCTGTTTCGTTGTAAGAATAGGAGTCTACAATCTTGACAGAATCTTGAGTACCTTTGATATTAATAAAAATATCACCGTGACCTGGATCTTTCCAAATTAATAAGTCCTGCTCAGCGATGTCGCTTCCAAAAAGCAGGACATCCCCATTATCAGTACCAAAATCAACTATAAGATCGTTGGCAGAGCCATAGTCTAATATATATGTATCGTTTCCGGCTTCACCTCTTAAATAGTCAGTTCCCGCTCCACCTATTAAAGTGTCTTCACCAACGCCGCCATAAAGCCAATCGTCCCCATTCTGACCTTGCAAATTATCATTACCTGAGTACCCATATAGCGTATCAACCCCATCACCACCGAATAAAGTGTCGTTGCCATTATTACCAGCCAGAGTATCATTCCCAGCAAGGCCATTTAAAACATCATCAGTTGAACGTCCAATTATCGTATCGTTGCCTTCTGTACCAGTCAGCAACCTAGTTCTGATTTCCTGAAAGTCCCAACTAGTACCATCGGCAAATTTTATAAGCCCAACTGCATTTGTTATCGTGTCATTAGCACCAAAAAAATTGGTGATATGGAGCTTGTCATCCGCGCCAGCAATACTTAAATGAAGGGTAAAGGTTTCAGCCGTCAGTAATACATCTGCGGCTGTAATGTTTGCCCCTAACTGAATAATATTTGGTACATTCCCGGACTCAGTCCCAAAGAAATCGCTTAGATTATCAACCCCTGATCCTCGACCAAATAAATAGACATCCTCCCCCATACCTCCACGTAATGAGTCGTTACCAGCACCCCCATCAATCGTATCATTACCATCGCCGCCAAAAATTACATCATCACCGTCGCCACCATCTAATATATCGTTACCAGCGTCTCCAAATAAGTTATCATGACCATTTTCTCCACGAATAATGTCTCTCCCAGCATTACCATATAAGTGATCATGACCATCCCCACCTGAAATGATATCGTTGTTATATGAGCCATTTAGAGTGTCATCATTTGCGGTCCCGACTAGATTAAGGCTTGGGATTTTTGAGTCGACTAAACTTTGGAAATTCACTACGCTGCCATCGGCAAATTTGAAATCACTTATCGTACCCGTTCCAGCTAAATCGACTCTTACTTGGTGTTGGCTTCCTGAGTTTTGAGATGAGTACTTAATAATCAACTCACTACCACTACCAGTAGAAAAGGTAAGATTGTCTACTGTAATTCCGGCGCCAAATTGGATAGTATTTTCCCCAAAATCTTCATAAATATAATCGTTTTGAGCGTAGCTAGTACCATAAATTAAATAGGTATCGTGGCCATTACCACCAATCAAATAGTCGTCGCCATCACCACCATCTAAAACATCATTACCATCGCCACCATTTAGTTGATCGCTACCACCCAATCCAATCAATGTATCGTCACCTTCAAGGCCATTAATCGTATTTCCGTATTCAGAACCAGTAAGAATATTGTTGTATGTATTGCCCCTAAGGTTATAGGCAAAAGAGAGGTTAAGGGTAGCATTCTCAATATTAGCCCCCACAGTGTAGTAGCCACCTAACGTATAGGTAATTGGGCTTTCAACAACTACAACAACTGAATCAACCCCCTCATTTTCATTCTCGTTAACTGTGTCTGTGTTTAACTCGATATAGTAGGTATCATTGCCTTGGCCACCTACTAAAGTGTCATTCCCCACTCCACCTCTCAGTGTATCGCTGCCATCACCTCCAATTAGTGTGTCATCTCCAGCAAATCCTAACAGATTGTCATCACCAGCACCCCCATTAAGAGTGTCACTCCCGCTTGAACTTTCCAATAAATCATTACCTAACCCTCCAAATAATGTCTGGCTAGTCGCTCCTGTTGCAAAAATTGTATCGTTAAGTGCGCCTCCAAATATCATTGACACTTCAGATTGTAGATTTACAACTGCATTTAGGCCATTACCCAATAAATCACTATGTTTTATAGTGCTCCCATCTGAAAATACATAAGTCGCATCACCAAACCCCACTAGCCCATTAGCCATAGTGAATGTAACTCCTGAACCGAAGCTAACGTTAACAGCCCCCCCTCCCATCTCGGTGTTTAAAGATACTCCCGCCGCCCCAGCATTTGCACTTCCAGCAAGATTAATGCTCTCGTTACTTTCTTGATCAACGATTATGTCTCCAGAGCCTGCATAGAATGTATCTAGACCTTTACCACCTACTAAGATGTCACCTTCACCGCTACCAACTAATATATCGTCTCCATCGCCTCCATCTATAACATCGGCACCAGCACCGCCATCTAACCAATCATTACCATTACCGCCGTCCAATTGATCGTTATCAGCACCACCGTTTAAATTGTCGTCGCCATCCTCGCCGAAAAGCACATCTTCTCCAACACCTCCCAGAATCGTATCAGCACCGCCTCCCCCCTGTAGCTGATCATCACCGCTGCCCCCATCCAAATAGTCATCTCCATGAAACGAAGCTGCTACCAGATCAGAATCACCAAAAACAGTATCATTGCCATCACCGCCATATATTGTGTCATTACCTCCCTGCCCAGTTAACAGGTCATCTCCTGCGCCGCCATCGATATAATCATCCCCATGATTTGCACTAGGAATACTGTCAGAGTCACCGTAGATGGCATCATTCCCATCTCGACCATATAAAGTATCCCCCTGACCACTTCCCCACAACTTATCATTACCGGCACCACCATCTAGATAGTCAGCCCCTTCATAGTTACTAGGAGTACCCAAACCGTCACCTACCAACTCATCATCACCGACTCCCCCAAGTAGGACATCAGCACCACCCCCACCCCAAAGCACATCATCACCGGAGCCACCATTTAAAGTGTCATTGCCCATTTGGCTATAATCAGTACTTGACGGGGGGGCGCTTGAGCCCTCAACCGCAGGCAAATCACCGATCAAAGTGTCACTACCTGAACCTCCATAAATTTCATCCGAACCGTATCCTCCAATAAGATTATCATCCTCAGACTCACCATCAATGTAATCATTACCCTCACCACCAAACAGTTCATCATGCCCTGTTCCACCAAGAACAATATCGTCACCCCCACCAGCCGTAATCACATCATCATCATTGTCACCACTAATGTAATCGTCACCTTCAGAACCATGTATAGCATCATTACCATCACCACCATAAACCACATCGCCATCGCTAAAGTCGTTATCTCCCGAGTAAAAAAGCCCAAACTTTGGATCTATTGACGATGTAAACATGGCATTAAAACCTAGAAAATACCCGTTTAAATATACAAAACGGTCACCTTCGCTGCCAAACTCATAGTGCCATGTCCAGCTGGCAGCAACTTTCCGCCAATTTTCATTTGAAGTAGCAACTCCCTGCCAGTTACCTTGAGCATCTTGTTCATGAATCCCAACGCTGTCATAATTGTTATTGCTCATGATTACATCATTACCCGCACCTCCAAACATGACATCATGCCCTGGGCCTCCATCAAGAATATCGTCTCCCATCCCGCCATCAAGAACATCATCACCATGCCTTCCTAACAGAATATCGTTACCTGCTCCACCGTATAGTTTCTCCTCACCTGAATCGCCTTTCAGAATATCATTCCCATCTAACCCATCCATAGCACCACCAATTGCAACTGAAATAGAGTCATGATTTGTGGTAATTGGGGTTGCAACAATTGGGTTTGTATCAGGATCTTTCAAACTGATACCTAATTGACCAGACTCCCATTTTTTAACAAAGATTCGCTCACTACCTGTAAAAATATTCAGTGTTTGAGTACCATCACCTTCATTATAAATAGCATAGCGGGTTCGTTTATCTGCGCTCTGCCAAAGATTATTGACATTTTCAACCGCTTTACCACCGGTGATAACTACTCCGTTGACTTTAATACTTCCTGAGCCATCACTGTCTACAATGACGTCATTGCCTTCACCTGTGTTGTGGATATAGAGATCAGTACCTTTGCCGCCATAAAGTTTGTCGTTACCAGAACCACCAGTTAACTCATCATCCCCATCTCCACCATAGAGGCTGTCGTTGCCTATATCGCCTTGCAGCGTGTCACTATCTATACCACCCTCTAGCCAGTCGTTGCCGTCTCCACCAAAGAGGGTGTCTGCGCCACCGCCACCGTAGAGATGGTCATTCTTTAGGCCACCTGAGAGTGTTTCAGCATCGTTATCGCCAAAAATAACGCTTGGGTTGTTAAATAAACCACCTACGCTAATTTGAATGTTGTTTAGATGATCTATGAATGGGTTGCTTGCTACGTTGGCATAATCAATATCATCAAGATTAGCTTTTAACAGAACTCCCAGCATCGCTACTCTATCGGCTATCCACTGGTCACTAAAGTTGGCTTCACCGTTGGCTATTTGTTCGGAGCTTAGGTTACGGTCGTCGTTCCATTGGCCTGCGATAGTGGCGTGGAGTTGATAAAGTTTATCTAAGCCACCTGCGTCTGTTGGTTTAATAGAAAATGGCACAAGGTAATATAGGCTTAAAAAGGCGCTTAAATCATTACGTGCATTCGATACATCTGAGATTTGAAATATGCTATCTCCAAAAAGGGTATGAATGGCTTCTCTGGTTGTTTGTACGGATTCATATACATCGCTGGCGGTGGTAGCAGCAATGTTTGTGCCTAAGCCGAGGAGTTTTCTGATATTTTTTATGTATTCAATGGACTCACCAATACCGAAATCACTATTTTTGCTACCGTCTAGGAACATTTTTGCGGTGGCTTCACCTGGCATGCCTAGGCTAATGGAAAGCCCTATAGCATATATCTCGGCCTCGCGCTTGGCATCAGCTTGGGTGACGGATTGCCACCAGTCGTAACTTTGAGTGCCGAGGTAGCTGCCAAGTTGGTTCGCTCGACCTAATAAGGCACCATAGGCACCAATCATAATTCCAGCAACCTCAACTTTAAGGCCTATTGAATTTAAAGTCGGCTGCTGCATTCCGATACCTATCGCCTCTATCAAACCACCAAAGCTTTGTACCACATCCGCAAATGAGGTTGTGCCAAGAGCGAATTGTCCAGCGTCAGTTTGTAACTTTACTGCAGCGGCTCTAATGGCAATGGCGTTGCCGGCGACACTGTTATTGGTGAACTCTGTTATTACTCCTGTTGCTAAACTAGTAAAGTCGTTACTAAGCTTAACCCAGTCAGGCGCACCTTCCTTTGTTAATTCAGAGTAAATATCCTCAATAAATTTTGAGCCATCATTGGCTAACGTTGCGTTACCAATCGTATTATTATTTTGCTTTAAAAACTCCCAAACAGTTGTCGCAATATTTGCCATATTTAGAAACCTAAGCCTTTCACAATCCAGAATAAAGGTAGAAAAAACAATATGAAACCAAAACCAATAAGTGCCCAAATTCTCAAAATCACATAAATATAACCAGCCAGCTTTTTAGTGCTTGTTATATTGCTATTAATTTTTGTATAAAAGTAAGTATCTGTCTTCACAATGCCTGAGTTAGTTTTAGGCAAATATTTACTACCTAACTCATATCTTTCATAAAAGAGTTTGCTGAAAATAAAATGCGCTACCATTGCGAAGAGCCCGGTATACCCTATTGTTCGTAACAACTCCATATTGATTTTCATATCTAATAAAAACATATAAAGGGTGGCTGTACAAAAACCGCCCACTAAAAGATATGCTATTGCATGCACCTTCGCCAATGCCGCAAAAATCTTGTTAACTTTATCTATCACGCCACCACCCTCCGCTCATTGTCATCGACTATATTGCGCCAAGTCCATCTTGACTTAACTAAACAAAAAACTCATTACTGCTCTCATACTTCCGCTTCTTCTAAATAATGTGCTCTCGGAGTACTCTGCATTATGTTTGTTGGCGTTTGCTCGTCATTTGCATACTTGTCTTTACCCAAAATCACCGCCTCATCCACATTTAAACCCTTAGGCAGTTGATGCGTAATAAACAGAATCGTGACCATACCCTTAAGCTTATTCACCGTCTGCGCAAAGTGCTCTGCGGTCTGTTGGTCTAGGTTGCTGATTGCTTCATCAAAGATGAGTACTTTGGGTTGTTTGAGTAGTGCTCTGGCAATGGCGATGCGTTGTTTCTGCCCACCACTTAAGCCTGTGCCATGCTCCCCCACCGTGGTTTGGTAACCTTGAGGTAGCTTCTCGATGGCTTGGTGAATTTCCGCGAGCTGGCAAGCATGAATGATTTGTTCAAAGCTGGCATGTGGGTTGGCTAATATCAGGTTGTCGTAGATGGTGCCTGAGAACAGCACAGTTTCTTGCGGTACTACCCCAAAATGGCTTCTGAGTTCATTGGCAGCTAGGTATTTAATATCTTGGCCGTTAATCTTGATAGTGCCTTCTTGGGGTTGGTAGAAACCCAGTAGTAGTTTAGCTAGTGTGCTTTTACCACATCCACTAGGACCCATGACCACGACACAATGACCTGCTTGTATATTGAAGCTAAGGTTGCGATATAGCCAAGGTAGCTCTGTATTTTTCTGTGGGTCAGTGTATCTAAAACCTAAGCTATCCACAGTGATACTAGTTGTTTGACTCACATTCGCTCTGGTCGGGATGAGTGTCATGGGTTCTGCTGGAGCATTCATGACATCACCTAGACGTTTCACTGCAATATCCGCTTGTTGGAACTCTTGCCATAACCCCACTAAACGCATCACAGGTTGTGAGAGCCTGCCTGAGAACATCTGAAATGCCACCAGCATGCCAATGGTGAAGCTAGTGTTGTGCATCACTAGCCATGCGCCTACACATAGAATAGCTAAGGTTTGTAATTGGTCTAGTGTGCTGGCTGCTGTATTGTAGGTAATGGAGAGTTTACGGCTATCAAAACTGGCATTGAGATAGGTGCTTAAGTAATTACCAAAGGTTTGTTTAAGCTGTGGTTCCATCTGTAAAGACTTGACCGTCTCCATGCCTGAAACATACTCGGTGAGGAAAGCTTGATTTCGCGCACCGAGCATAAACTGGTGATTGAGCTTGGCTCGGATAATGGGGGTAACAAAAAAGCTTAAGAGGGAGATCAGTGCTAGACAAGCCACGGCAATTAAACTCAGTTGCCAGCTATACCAAAACATAATGGCTAGAAATACAATCAGGAATGGAAAGTCTAGCAATAAGGTCACTAGACCGCCTGCTAGAAACTCACGTATGGTTTCTACGCCGTGTACACGGGCAATGATGACACCGGTAGGCCTATTGTTGTAGTAACGTACGGGGAGATCTAACAAATGACTAAAGACTTTATGCCCTAAGGTGGCATCAATCCGATTACCGGTATGCAATACCAAGTATTGACGTACCCATCCCATCACTGCACTAAAAATTAGAAAAATAAAGAGAGCAATACCAATCACCACTAAAGTACTGGTAGTGTGATGCACCACCACTTTATCAATCACGATCTGGGTGCAAATCGGCACAGCCAAACCGACTAGCTGAATTGCGAGTGATGCGAGTAATACTTCTGACCAGATCTTTTTGTATTTGAGTAACTCGGGAATAAACCAGCGAAAGCCGAATTCTTTAATGGGAGCTTGATGCGTGCTGTTGTTGGAAGATGTGTTTGCCTTTACTTGAGCAGCTTGAGATGAATTGCCTTGTGTTACACCATCTTCATCCGTAAGTGCTTCTTCCGCTTTACGCACCATTAAAAAATCACCAGTGATGCGCGCATTAAAGTCTGAATCATCAATACTGATAGTTACTGGCGCTGTTTGGCCTGAATGCAATACTAGTAAGCGCTGGTCGTCTCGGCTTAGGATAAGAGCGATGTCGTAATTTGGGCAGGCTTGTGCATCGGAGGGTGAGGCTGCAGGGGATGCGTTTGTTTGCTCTACGCTATCAGCACTGGGAGTGGCGTCTAATGGGTTACTAATGTTCAAATCTGTAGCATTTAAGGCTGATGCTAGGGTGTCATTACCATCTGCTTGTGATTGCTGTATTGGACTTAGAATCGCCAAGCATGGCATGCTGGTTTGTGGCAGTTGGTTGAGACTATATCGCTTACGACTATTGTTTAAACCAAAATGATTGAGCGCTTGCTGTAGGTGAACAATATCATAGGGCGGTGGATACTGTTTAATCAGCAAAGCAGGGTCATGCGGAATACGATTCAGCTGACAAAATACCCCTGTAGCCCATATAAAGGCTTCAATATTTAATGGTTGAACCACTAAACCCTCACTGCTTATTATTAGTATTGTTGTTGTGTAGTTATTTTTTTGAGCAGTGGATTTTTGTGTTTATCCATACTCTTGCAGAAGACTTTAACTGATGTAAGTTATATAAGACAAGTGAATTTTTCACTCAAACGTAAAGAATTGTAAACTGGTTGTATACGGCCAGTATTTTGTTTGATATCAGCCATTTAATGGGTTTTAAACAAGGCTATATCAATTCATAAAATGACAAGTGCTAAAGTTAATGTTCGCTTTCAGGAATAGTTAATACGCTCAAAATCTGACGAGATATTGATGTCAATCATGCTGCACGAATACCTAATTTTTTATTATCTCCATAACTCTTTCAGCGGCTTAAGATAACAACGGAAGCCTAGAAAGAACACTGACCGCATGAGCGGTCAGTGTAGTATGCTTATAAAAATATGTTTTCTCCTTGACCTATGCATTTGTAGCAACAAAAAATTAAAGGTAAAAAATGAAATTACTGCTTTTGCATTTAAGCGACATTCACATCAAAGACAACACCAGCCCGATTTTAGATCGATATAAAGAAATTGCGGCAACGCTTTTTTCTGTAATTCCTGAAGCCTCCACACTATTTATTGTAATCACAGGTGATATAGCTTATTCGGGCTCTAAAACTGAATATACCTATGCATCACAATTTATTAATAATCTTATCAACCATATCAAAGAAACATCGGAAATACCTATACATGTTCTAATGGTTCCAGGTAATCATGATGGTGACTTTAAAAATAGTGGCAAAATTCGCACTACAGTTATTGAAAAAGTGCGGTCAACGGGGGAGTCATTCATAGATGACGAAGTCATAGCTCAATGTACAGAACCTCAACGTGATTACTTCGAATTTGAACGGCAATTTGCAACTGACAATCTCACATATGACGATCCGCTATGGAAAGAGTACCGATTTAAGTTAAATGACAAAACAATTGCATTCAGTGCCATTAATGCAAGCTGGATGTCGCAAGTACCAGAGAAACAAGGACAATTAATTTTTCCAGTTAAGAGATATTCTGACTTACACAATCAAGACGCATCTGTCCGTGTTCTCTTACTACATCATCCATTAAACTGGTATGCGCAAGAGACCTATCACCCGTTACGCGATTTATGCCGTTCCTATTTCCAAATTGTAATGACTGGTCACGAACATGTAGCTTCTGCGAGCATCACGATTGATAGCTCACGAAGTCAAACTGTTAATCTAGAGGCTGGGGCTCTTGTTGCTGATAATGGAACCACATCCAACTTCTCAGTAATCACTATAGACTTAGAAAAAAATCGTTTTGCAAAAGAAGCTTTTTCTTGGGCTGGCTCAATGTATTTACCAGCCAATGGCGTTGCTATATGGGACACCTATCTTCCTCTACCCGAAAACCAGCCTAACAACTTCCAAATTAGTGACCAGATGAGAGAAAGAATAGAGTCTTTAGGAGCCGCTTTTTCTCATCCTAATATCGACTCGCTCAAGCTATCAGATGTTTTTATATATCCGGATCTAATGGAGATTAACTCAGATGATGATCAAAGCGAAAACGTCAACTCCGACATTTTATCTAAGCAACTTGAAAGCTTAGATAAAGTGCTGATATTTGGTGATGACCAATACGGGAAATCAAGCTTGCTTTTTCACCTTTTTCATCAACACCATAATGCAGGATTTGTTCCAGTTTTATTAAATGCACAGGACTTCAAGAATGCTACTGAAGATCAATTTGCACGGATTATTCATCGCACTGTCATTACGCAATATGGTGAGGACTCGATTAACAAATATGACCAAAAAGACAACAGAAAGAAAATAGCACTTGTTGATAATATTGAAAAACTTGGTGTTCGAGGCGATGTATTAGCCCGGGTAGTTAACTACTTAAATAAACATTTCAAGTACATCGTATTAACTGCTGGTGATAGATTTGATGTCACCATTTTGTCATCTACGGATGCATCTCAGGCACTAAAACCGTTCAAATCATTTCGCATGTTAGGGTTTGGGTACAAATTAAGGAACGAACTCATACGTAGATGGTATCAGGTAGGGGCTGATTTAAAATTTGATGAGCTGCAAGAAAAGGTACACAACGCCGAACAAGTAATTAACTCTATACTTGGAAAAGGTCTAGTTCCGATGACTGCATTCAATGTGCTAGTCTTACTTCAAACAATAGAGATAAATCAAAAAGGAACTCTCGCAAACGCAGGTTTGGCTCAATATTATGAATTTCTGATTCGTCGCAGTTTATTTGACGCTAAAGTGAAAAGTGATGAATTTGATGAGGTTTTGAACTATCTTGCACATTTAGCATGGCATATGCATGAGTTAAAAACCAAATCAATCAAAGAAGACGAACTAACAAGGTTTAATTTAAACTTCTCTGCAGAAGTTTATAAGACAAGCTTAATTGATAGAGTAAAAACTTTAGAGTCAGCAAAAATTTTAGTTAGAAAAGATGATGATTTTTATTTTGCATACTCTTATCTAAACTACTTTTTTGTCGCTATGTATATGGCGGCAAACCTTGAAGAAAGTCCTAAACTAAAAGAAAAAGTTGTTCACATCTGCCGTCATCTTTATATAAAAGAAAATGCTAATGTTATTTTATTTCTAACTCATCACACTAGTAGCAAGTGGATTATTAGGGAAGTTGCATCTGTGCTTTCTGAGTTGCTAAGTGACACTAAGCCTCTTAACTTAGAGACGGATACCGTCTTAATTAACACATGGGTAAGTGAGAAGGCACGTGTTGCTATTGATACAACTGATCATATTGAGAATCAAAAACATGTTCGTAAAATTGATGACAAGACATCCACATACAAGGAACCAGAACAGACCAAGGAGTTAGCGTCAATAAAAGATTTAGATCAAATCTCTCAATTGAATCTTTTATTTAAAACCAGTGAAATTCTTGGTCAAATATTAAAGAGCAGATATGGGTCTTTAAATAAAGAGGTCAAAGCGGAGTTACTCAAAGACCTTTTTGACGCTCCCTTAAGGGCTGTAAATTTCTTTTTAGATTTAGTAAACAAACTACCTGATGCTTTATTAACAGAAATTAGTGACAGAATCCAATCAAAAGTACCAACAACGGACAAAGAAAAATGCGATAGAGCTGCAAAAAAATTCATATTTTCAATAATTGGCGCAGTTGCTGATTCGTTTTTAAGTCGACAAGGAGACATTATTGGATCACCGAAATTAATAGACTCTATTGAAGATATTGCGAATAAGAAAGGTGACCTCACCTACAAGCTTGTCTCTATTTCAGCGCAGCTCAGCTACCCAAACCACGCTCCCATAGTACAAATAAAAAAACTGGCTAATGATTTAGAGTCTAATTATTTCGGCTATAAAGTGTTACAGGGATTGGCAGCTCGACATATGTATATGTATTCACTACCTCAGCAGGAACGTCACGCTCTGGCATCAGCAGTTTCAATAGACATTCATAGCCAACGGGGAATTGAAATGAAGTCGGAAGGTATTAAAAAACTCAAAAACACTCAATCTAAAATTAATCACCCAAAAAATATACTTGCGAAACTACATGACTCGTTCTTAACTAACAATAAAACAGTTAAACAAACATTAGCTCGTTATGATAAAAAAGGGTCGGTAGACCCTACTGATAAATGATATTAACTCGTGAAGAGTGATAGACTCTAAGTGATCTCATAATCTGCAAGTCAGAGACCATCTTAGTTTAGAAGTGAATATATTTTGGAGATTAATATGTCTAGTAGCAATAAACCTAGTTTAGGTTGGGCGGTATTTATATTAATGGCAGGAGTCGCCCTTTTGGCAGAAAGACTAGGTTGGATCCCAAGTGATGTCAAATGGGGTTTACCTGTTGTTTTAATCGCCTTTGGTGTGACGATGCTTTACTCTTATTTCAAAGATTAGTTCTAGCTAGAATTGTTAAATTAAGCAAAATTGTTGCAAATAAATAATATTTTCAATTCGGCAGCTAAATCCGCAAAGCGGACGGTTAGCATAAACATGCCATAGTCAGAAGTCGGCCTAAAGCCGACACCTAACGTTTGAATTAAGGGGCTGGCTTTAGCCAGTCCCGCTTGAATGATGGGTTAGGAGCGATTGCCATGCACTCGTTTTAAGGGGCCAAAGCAAGCGTTCAAAGATTCATCTTGGCAAACAAGTATCATTTCTCCCGATGTATGTAATAACACATAGCTTGTAGCTTTATGCCCAATTTCCATAAGACCACCCATGCAATCTTTTTTACCATTATCTTTAGAAATTATATCCACCCATTTGTAAAAACCATTTTCACTTGGGTTTTCGGATATTTCAAAGATACTCTCCCCAATTTCCTCACCACTTGTAACAAAGCCTGTTCCATCCATGCGTAAATGGTATGTCTCTGAGCATTCGCTGTTTGGTAGAGTAAACGTCCAAGTTCCAGCAAGGGGATGACCATCAGGTAATGGTGATGGAGGAACTGCAAAAGCGTTAAGCGTCACAAAAAGTAAAGACAGAAATAAAACATAAATTTTCAAGTTATCTCCTAACGTTTGAATTAAGGGACGCCGTTAGGCGTCCCGCTTGAATGATGGGTTAGAGCTTACCATTTGTTACCCCAATACTTTGAAAGTTGTTTAATAACATTAGGTTTAATACCATTATCCCAGACTCCATTAAGAAGAAGCCTAAAATCGGGACGTTGTCTTGCAAGTTCCTCAATTCTTCCGACGTATGTATCACCATGCTCAACTAGTAAATCCTCAAGAGGCCCAGCCGCTAATACTTGAAAGTGATGATTTGATGTGTCTGCTGGGATTATTTCTAGAATTTCAAGAATAGCCTCAAGGCATAAGTTTGGATTTTCTCTTGGAATATCAAAATCAAGGTCGAAACCATCAAGCCCTGCATCAGGATCTGGCTGCGACCATTTTGCTATCCATGCGGATGCAACTTCCTGTGCTGATTTATTCATAAGCTCTAACGTTTGAATTAAGGGGCTGGCTTTAGCCAGTCCCGCTTGAATGATGGGTTAGCCATTTTTTTAAGAATTTGACCGTCAAGTGGAGTTCTAGCGCCGCACGTTACATTACACTCTTGCGAGGCCACAGTATGTACCGCGTTATTAAAGAAAAATAAAGTTAGTTGGCATTGTGGGGCGGCTTCTGAGTTAATAATTAGCCTATCAAATTGCCAGTAACCGTAGCTACCTTTGAATTCGCACTGATGCCAATTTGGACCATAGAAAGTTGATTCCACGGTGAAGCCTTCTTTTTGTTTTTTTATAACCATTTTAGAGTCGGCGCTCGCACATTTAATTACAACATTTCCTTGTCTGGTTTCACAAATGTTGTCAGTTCTGCCATAAGCGCCAATGATTTTAGGTTCGTTTATGGCTAATGCATTCTCGCTAAAACATTTAGTTGAGAAAAATAAAAGCAAAAAATAGCAAAATTTATACATGGCTAACGTTTGAATTAAGGGGCGCCGTTAGGCGTCCCGCTTGAATGACGGGTTAGAGCTAAACAATGTAAGTATCAACATCAATAGTTGCCCCAACCTCGTTAAGAAAAGCAATTACATTTTCATCAAAGCCTATTGATGGAGCTGATTTTGATTCATCACTCGTTATCCAAAGCGCAACAGAAAGCAAAGGTTTCAAATTAAAAGATTTAACTGCATTGCGAATATTACTTGAATAAGGTGCAAGTTTAGATACAACAAATGATGACATTTCATAAACATCGATAAAATCGTTTTCAATTTTCTCGGTTGAAAACTCCCACATTGTATATTTTGGCGTTGGGTTACCTTTAATTTTAGTTGATGTTGGGGTGATGCCGATAAACTTAGTTAATTCATCGGGGTTAAAGTTATCACCATAGAGGGTGAAATGCACATAACCAGCATTAGTCAAATTTTGGCCTTTAGCTCTAACGTTTGACATAAGGGGCGCCGTTAGGCGTCCCGCTTGAATGATGGGTTATGCATGACTATGGGCATTGTTTTTTTATTTTTGACCAAGAACTTAAATATACAGCAATAAAGCAAACCGCAGCAGGCATTAGCCATACCAAACCAGTGCTATTTTTGAGACCAAGATCAGAAAATGTAAACTGATACTCTGAGCCATTACCTAATATCAGCATGGCTATAGCAGTTAATGTGGGCAATGGGATTGCACCGTGACCTGCCAGTAAAAACGTTGGGCAAATGAGTGATGCTAACAAAGAGAACAGGATTTGGTAAAAATACTGAAAGCCTAAAAAGTAGGATGCATTCTTTCGTAAAAGAAATAAAGCTAATAAGCCTAAGATGACGTTTAGTGAAATAATTGAAAGAAAAGATGCGTAGCTCATATTTATTGAATGCTCGAATTATTATGAAGCATAACGTTTGAATTAAGGGGCGCCGTTAGGCGTCCCGCTTGAATGATGGGTTAGGCGTAAATTTTTTAGTAACCACTAACAGCACCACCATATTGATTTAAAGTAAAGAAAAAAGATGGCCATATAGCAACATATTGAAATGAAAATAAGTGGGGTGTGTAGTAAGAGCCGCAAAGGGACAAACGTAAGAAGCAAGAAAAATAACATTGAAAAGTTAAAAAATTGGCTGGGCGATGCGGGTTGTATCCATATTGATATAACTAAATAAAAGAATATGAAGCGCAATACAACTGAAGTCAAATTTATAAAAATTTTGCTCATATGCCTAACGTTTGAATTAAGGGGCACGCTTTAGCGTGTCCCGCTTGAATGATGGGTTAGAACTAAATATTTTCATCTAAGCTTACCCCGCAAGTGGGACAAAAGTTTGTTTTTGTTTGGCCTCTCATTTGACTATGTGAAAGGCTACCCTGGCAACGAGGGCACTTGATAAAGAAGTTGGAAAGTATGAAGGCATACGCAAAACATAATGCAGCAATTACTTTAAATAATAACTTTATATTTGATGACTCATTAGACGTGGAGATAAAGCCAAACAACAAACCTAGACCAATACCTAAAAAAGTACCGACTACTTTTTTCTGAATTTTGTCACGAATTTTCATAAGTTCTAACGTTTGACATAAGGGGCTGGCTTTAGCCAGTCCCGCTTGATGGATGGGTTAGGCTTTTGCTTATTGGAATAGGTATATGCCTCATAACTCTATTTTCCAACAACCTAACTAGAACTGGATCCATCCTGTCATACTCATCCGGTATATCAAGGCAAACTAACTTTTTATCTTTAAGAAGTTCTTTAAACTTCTTTGAGACTTTGTTTCGGTGGCTTTTTTCCATAACAAAAATTATGTCTGCCCATTCAACAAGGTCACCACTAATAGTAGTTTCTGCATCCGTGTTTGTACCGCAGCCTATTGCGCTGATTTCATTGAAACCAGAAAAAACTTCCGCACCTGTCGGGCTTCGGAGCCTGTTTTCGCTGCAAACAAATAGTAAATTCATATAAGGCCTAACGTTTGAATTAAGGGGCGCCGTTAGGCGTCCCGCTTGAATGATGGGTTAGGAGCGAGCTTACTTTGAAAGAAACCAATTTGAAGCCTCTTTTTGAAATAACCGATAAAGAATGAATATTTCAATAGGAATTAAGGCAAAGGAAACCATGAACTCCAATTTGTATTTTTCATAATCAATAGCGAAAGCGGACAGTAACATGACTATGTCGAGAACCAAGTAAACATAACGAGCAGCATTGCTTTTGTTACTGATTTTATATGGAAGAATACATAAAAAAGCATAAATGATGATGGTGCCCATAAATTGCCCACTTGAAATACTGCCAGTTAGTTTTTGGTAGATGACAAGAAGTGTACTAATAGCAAGTGTTGCTAATATTGCAATTACAGCTTGTTTAACTACTGATGGTGTTTCCATATAGCTCCTAACGTTTGAATTAAGGGGCTGGCTTTAGCCAGTCCCGCTTGAATGATGGGTTATGCATGACTATGAACATGATTTTTTGACTTTTGACCAAGAGCTAAAATATACAACAATAAAGCAAAAAACAGCAGGTATGAGCCATACAGAACCAGTGCTATTGCTGAGACCAAGACTAGGAAATGCAAATTGATACTCGGAGCCACTACCTACTATGAGCATGACTATAGCGGTTAATGTTGGTAATGGGATTACACCGTGACCTGCGAACAATAAAGTTGGGCAAATGAAGGATGCTAACAAAGAGAACAGGATTTGATAAAAATACTGAAAGCCAAGAAAATTGGACGAATTTTTACGTAAAAGAAATAAACCTAATAGGCCTAAGGTGACGTTTAGTGCAGTAATTGAAAGAAAATATGTATAGCTCATATTTATTAAATACTCGAATTATTATGATGCATAACGTTTGAATTAAGGGGCGCCGTTAGGCGTCCCGCTTGAATGATAGGTTAGCACTAAACAGCTCACCTATAGCCTTGTTGAATGCATTAACCCCACCTTGACGAT
>Ga0207967_1000295_pt1 | contig 19834 bp, 15 predicted proteins | sample LakWasMet20_HOW5_2_FD_183866 | JGI IMG/M metagenome (GOLD analysis project Ga0207967, IMG submission 183866) | Freshwater sediment methanotrophic microbial communities from Lake Washington under simulated oxygen tension - Sediment Metagenome... | ecosystem: Environmental > Aquatic > Freshwater >...
CCTTCAGCACGCCTTTCAGCCCCTTGTTTCCGATTCTCGGCATGATCTCCTGCGGCGCGCTGATGGCGTTTTTGCCGGCGCTGACCTGGCTGCGTTTCATTGTCTGGCTGGTGCTGGGATTGATCGTTTATTTTGCTTATTCCAGGCATCACAGCAAGCTGGAACAAGCGTCCTAAGGGTTCGCCACAGACCTTCCAGGTTTTTGAAACCTGGCAGGTCTTCAACCGGCAAGGCCTCAATCGGGCTGCGTTAAATCACAAAGAACCACGGGATCAAAAATAGCGCCATTGATTACATAATCGAGCTTCTGGACCGCGCTGGCAGTCGCCAGAAGTTATTGGGCGCGTACGTTGCTGCTGAGGGCGGTTTTTACGCTTTTTGTAGTTACCGCTCATTCCTATCACCGACTTGAGCTGGCTGATCGGGAGGCCGCCGTCGATCAGCCACGAACCGTCGGCGCGGCGGACCACTTCGAAGTCAGGTTTCGCAGAAATGCTCGGAAATTCACCGGCGATCGCGGTCAGTACATCCATCAGGGTGACCAGCCCCTCGATGTCGCCATATTCGTTCACGATCAGCGCCAATGCCGAGTCGGCCTTGCGGAAATGCTCCAGGAGATCGGTCAGTATCATCAACTCCTGCACATAGAGCGGGAGCCTCAAGCCTCAAGCCTCAAGCCTCAAGCCCTGTTCTATTTCGAAAGCGGAATCATCGCGCAGGGTCTTTTTCAACAAATCGCCGCAGTGCAGGATGCCAAGCACGTGATCGAAGCCGTCCCGGCAGACGACGATCTGCGTATAAGGACAGGCTTCGATTTTCCGGCGCTGCGTTTCCGGCTCATCCAGGCGGTCGATCACGAAGATTTCCTGACGCGGCACCATGATCGCGCCGACACGCATGTCATCCAGCCTCATCACATCATCGACCAATTGACTTTCACGGGCATGGAATACGCCGGATTCGGCGCCCATTTCCATCAGGATGCGAATTTCCTCATCCGAGACGGTGCTTGCTTTGATCCGGTTTAATCGGCATAAGTGCAGCAGCAGATGGCTCGAAACAGATAGAATCCACACCAGCGGGCTCACCAATACCGCCAGTTGTTTGGGGATCAGTTCGCGCAGTACGACCGAGAAATAGGTGATCAAGGCCACGGTCATGATCAGGGCCAGCGTATCCGCATGGGGAGCCAGTGCGGGCATTTGCGAAATCGCTTCATGCAGCGGGGCTCGCAGCACTTCCTCGCCGAATGCGCCGCTTAAAAACACCGACCGCGGTGATGCCGATCTGCACGGTGGATAAGAAGCGGTTCGGGTTTTCGTGGAGCTTGAGCGCGGCTTTGGCTCCCAGGCGTTTTTCCGCGATCAGTTTTTGCAGGCGCGCCCGGGTTGACGAGACGACGGCCATTTCCGAGAGCGAGAAAAGGCCGTTGAGCAGAATCAACAGAAAAATCGGCCCAAGGTTCGTGTAAAGGTCTTCTTTCACGTCGGTAAGGATTGGATTGAGGAATCGGCCTGCATTAGCCGAGTTTGCGATACAGGGTGCTGCGGTCCAGGCCGAGTATCTTGGCCGCCTGAATTTTATTTCCGCCGGTCATCTCCAAAACATGGCGGATATAAGCCTGTTCGATGTCGGCGAGCGTCCATCCCTGAGTCACGGCGAAATCCAGAAAGTTGCCGTTGTTCAGCGGAATTTTCGAGGCCTGCGCCAAATCCTCCAACAACAGCGTATCATGGTCCCCCAGCACGATCGCTCTTTCGAGCGTGTTGGCCAGTTCGCGGACATTGCCCGGCCAATGATAGGCGCGAATCCAGCGCAGCACTTCCACCGAGATATTGACCGTCCCTTGTTTGCCGACCTTCAGGCAGATGCCGTGGATCAACGCTTTGACCAATTCGTCAATGTCGTCCTTGCGCTCGCGGAGAGGCGGCACTTCCAGATTGATCACATTCAGGCGGTGGTAGAGATCGGCGCGAAACAGTCTATCGTTCACATATTGCGCGAGCGGTTGATGAGTTGCGGCAATCAGGCGGACATTGACCGGGGTTTCCTGCGTATCGCCGAGCGCGCGCACTTTTCCGCTTTCCAGCGCCTGCAGCAGCTTGGGTTGTATTTCCAACGGGAGCTCTGCAATCTCATCGAGAAACAGCGTGCCTAAGTCGGCCTGTAAAAAAAGTCCCGGCCGATCTTTGCGGGCATCGGTGAAAGCGCCCTTGCGCACCCCGAATAATTCGCTTTCGACCAGGCTGTGAGGCAGCGTCGCGCAATTGACCGCGATGAAAGGTCCCGCGCTCTTGGGGCTGTTGTCATGAATCCAGCGGGCCACCGCGCTCTTGCCGGTGCCGCTTTCACCGCTCAGGAGTACCGTCGAGTTGACCGCGGCCGCCCGCGCAGCCATGCTCATCAGCCGCCGCATGCTGGGGCTTCGGGTGACGAAAACGCTCTTGCCGTAACTGGCATGGTCGGCAAAACCGATCTTGACCGCGGTCCGCCGCATTTCACGGTCTTCCAGGGCCCGACCGACCGCGGCGTAAAGCTCTTCGATACGGAACGGTTTGGTCAAAAAATCGCAAGCGCCGGCGCGCATGCTTTGCATCGCCAGATCGATGCTGCCGAAGGCCGTGATCAGCAAGACCAATTGTTCCGGCCTTTTGTGGTGAATGGCGGCCATCAGTTCGAGGCCGCGCATGCCGGGCATCGCCACGTCGGATATCACGAGAGCGAATGGCTCCCTATCGATGGCCTTGAGCGCTTCCTCGGTCTGGGTGAAGCCGGTGACCGTATATCCCTGCTGCCGCAGCATGTCGAGCAGGTAATCGACGACGCCGGGGTCATCATCGATGACCAGGAGGCGGTTATTTTCTAAAGTCATGACGGGGGCTTCCACGGCAAATGAATGATGAATCGGCTGCCTCTGCCATATTCCGTTTCGGCAACAACGCTGCCGCCCATTTCGGTCACCAAGGTTTTGACCACGGCGAGGCCGAGGCCGGTGCCGCCTTGTTTACCGCGCGTGGTAAAGTAAGGCTCAAAAAGATGGGGCAGGTGCTCCGCTGCGATGCCTGTTCCGGTATCGCTGACGGTAAGTCGCAGCGCCGCTATTTCGTTATCGGCATAAACGATTGAACCCTGGGATAGGTCGATCGCGATCGAGCCCCCGTCAATGATCGCGGCCAGCGCATTGGACAGCAAGTTGAGCACGATCTGCTGGATGCCGTCTTTGTTGATCAACAGCAGCGGCAAGGTGTCTGGGTGCGCATAGGTCATGCTCACCCCTTGACGGCGCGCTTCAAAGCCGAGCATGTCGATGACTTCCGCCACCGCCTGGATCACGTTACAGGGCGCCGCCTCGGCGGAGTGGCGAGGCGCAAACTCGAGCAGGCGTTGCACGATCCGGGTGATACGGTCGGTCTGATCGACCAGGATACTGGCGATCCGGCGCACTTCTTCGGGATCCTCTCCATTCTTCGCGAGCGCCCTTGCTCGGCCGTTAAGGACCTGCAAGGGCGAACCGATTTCGTGGGCCAGCCCCGCCGATAACTGGCCGATCGTGATCATTTTGTCGGCATTCTGTAGCGCCCGCTGCAGTTGCCGCCGTTGTTGCGTTTCGGCATCCAGCCGGCGGTAAGCCGAAAACAGCTCGGCGGTCATGCGGTTGAATTCCTGCCGCGCCGAGGCCAGTTCGTCGGCGCCGGTCACCGGCAAGGGGGCGGGAGGTTCCGTGCTCTTCCTGAATGCCAGCATGGCCTGGCGGAGCTCTCGCAGGGGGCGGGAAATATAGACATGGCCCAGAACGAAGCAGAGCAAGGAAGTAAACAAAATGAAGGAGAAAAAAGACAACAGAATGGACGTTTTGGTTTTGTTCAAATCCGCTTTCATCTTTTGCAATGAACGCACCACCGCCAGATTGCCCGGCAGGGCGGTTGATGCCTCGTTAAACGGCAGTGACAGCACCAGAAAATCGGGCTCATCCGCAGGAAAATAAAACTCTGTTATTGCCCTTTCCCGGGCGGCCCGGGAGAGGGACTGCTCGACTTCCTGCGGCCAGTTCAGGCTTTCCGCACCAGAGCGGATCATATCGTCGGGAAGGTAGACGCGGACGTCGACCGAGGGTCTGAGGCGTTCGATCTGCTGCAATAGCTCTTGCACGTCTTCCGGCTGTTGATCGCGCAGGGCGTTTTCGATTGAAACGAGCAGGCTGTGCGCTAATAACCGGGTTTCCTGTTCGACATCGTCGCGCAGGTTTTCCGCTTCGGTGCGCAGCTGGTAGGTTCCATAGATGCCGAACACCAGCAATGACAAGGCAAATAAGGAGAAAGTTAACTTATAGATGACCGACATGATGATGTATTTTGCGGCTATGCGTCGCAAAATGCAACAGTCCTTGGCGGATCACGCATCTTGTATCGGGCAAACGATAGGAAAGATAACGATATTCTCTCTTTGCAAGCTATGGCATGTATTTTGCTTTAAAAATTGAAAGGTGAAAACTAAAACCGTATCAATCCATCAATGAAAAATAGCCAAATTCTGTTCCTTGCCTTGTGTTTAATGACGGCATCCTGTGATTCAAAAAAAGAAACGGATTCTGTCGATACCCATCGCGTCGTAACGCCTGTCGTACAAGACGTTGCTTACAGCAGCGAATATGTCGCCGAAATTCATTCGGTAAAAAATGTCGAGCTTAGAAGCAAGGTCAAGGGCTTTATCGAAAAAAATTATGTGGACGAAGGCCAGACGGTAAAAAAGGGCCAATTGTTGTTTGAGCTGAGCACCTTGGAGTTCGAAAAGGAACTACAGAAAGCCGCTGCCTTATATAAAAATGCAGTTGCCGATTTGAAGGCGGCCGAAGTGGAATTAGCCAACGTGAAGTTGTTGGTGGAGAAAGACATCGTCTCCAAAGCCGAGCTTCATGTCACCCAAGCCAAGGTCGAGGCCGCAAGAGCCGATGTGGAAGAGGCCAGCGCCAACAAGGAAAAAGCCGCGTTGCATATTGCCTTCGCCTACATCAAAGCGCCCTTCGACGGGGTGATCAATCGCCTGCCGAACAAGGTCGGCAGCCTGATTCAGGAAGACGACATGTTGACCTCGATTTCCGACAACCGGGAGGTCTTTGCCTATTTCAATCTGTCGGAAATCGATTATCTCAATTACATCACCGGTGAAAACAAGGAGATCAAGACGGTTGGCCTAAAGCTTGCCAATAACATGCTCTATGGCCACGAAGGAAAAATAGAAACGATCGAAAGCGAATTCGACCGCTCGACGGGCAACATTGCGTTCCGGGCCCGGTTTCCCAATCCTGACGCGATTTTAAAGCATGGCTCGAACGGCAAGATCGTCGTCAAGAAACAACTGAAAAATGCATTGCTTGTTCCGCAAAAATCAACGTTCGAAATTCAGGACAAGCTCTATGTGTTCGTGGTGAGTCCAGAGGGTGTGCTGAAGCAAAGGAACATCATTGCCAAAATGCGCTTTGAAGATTTTTATGTCGTGGAATCCGGTTTGTCCAAAGACGAAAACCTCCTGTTCGAAGGCGCCGAGAACGAGAGAGACGGCAACAAAATTCATCCCGAGCCGGTCGATTTACTAAAAGTCATGCCGTTAGCCAGTAAAAACTAACCCTAAGGTTAAAAATGACATCCAAGTTTATTCATCGACCGGTTCTGTCGATTGTCATCTCTATTCTCGTCACTTTTATAGGGCTGCTGTCCCTAACGCGGCTTCCGGTGACTCAGTTTCCGGATATTGCTCCGCCCGAGGTCAATGTGACGACAAAATATACTGGCGCCAATGCGGAGGTTGTAGTCAAGGCCGTGATAACCCCTCTGGAGAGGGCGATCAATGGCGTGCCCGGCATGGCCTATATGTCATCGGTCTCCGGCAATGACGGATCAGGCGAAATTCAGATTATTTTCAAGGCCGGAACGGACCCGGAAGTTGCCGCCGTCAATGTCCAGAACAGAGTGTCATCCGTGCTCGACGAATTACCTGCGGAAGCGATCAAGGCAGGGGTGATTGTCGAGAAAGTGCAAAACGCGATGCTTCTGTATATCAACGTCCTGAGCTCGGATCCATCGCTGGATGAAAAATTTCTTTATAACTTCAGCGACATCAATGTTCTGAAAGAACTCAAACGGATCGATGGGGTCGGATTTGCCGAAATCCTGGGGTCCAGGGAATATGCAATGCGCATCTGGCTGAAACCGGACAAGATGCTAATGTACAACATTTCGGCGGCTGAAGTCATTGACGCGTTGAAAGCGCAAAACGTGGAAGCCGCACCGGGAAAAGTCGGCGAGAGCTCCGGCAAGAAAGCTCAGGCACTTCAGTATGTCCTGAAGTACACGGGCAAGCACAACACCCGAAAAGCGTACGAAAACCTCGTCCTGAAAAGCAGGGAGGATGGCGAAATGCTGCGCGTCAAAGACATAGCCGAAGTCGAATTCGATTCGCAGGACTATAACGTGCTTTCCAAGGAAAACGGCCGTCCGTCCGCTGCCATTTTGTTAAAGCAGCGTCCGGGCAGCAATGCCAAGGAGGTGATTGAAAATATCAAGAAGACCATGGCGGAGATTAAAGCGACGTCCTTTCCTCCCGGCATGGACTATACCCTCAGTTATGACGTCTCCGAATTTCTGGATGCTTCCATTCATGAAGTTCTCAAAACCCTGGCCGAAGCCTTCGTATTGGTCGCGTTGGTGGTGTTCGTCTTTTTACAGGACGTGCGCTCGACCCTGATACCGATCATTGCCGTGCCGGTATCCCTGGTCGGCACCTTTTTCTTCATGCAGATCATGGGCTTTTCGCTGAACCTGATCACGCTGTTTGCGTTGGTGCTTGCAATCGGTATCGTCGTGGATAACGCGATCGTGGTCATCGAAGCCGTGCACGCCAAAATGGAGCATAGGGCCCTCGGTCCCCGAAGAGCGACCGAACAAGCGATGCGCGAGATCAGCGGCGCGATCATTGCGATTACGCTGGTCATGTCGGCCGTGTTTTTTCCGGTCGCCTTCATGGAAGGCCCGGAGGGGATTTTCTTTCGGCAGTTTTCGCTGACGATGGCCTTTTCGATCATTCTCTCGGGGGTGACCGCCTTGACCCTGACGCCGGCGCTTTGCGCGCTGTTCCTTAAGAATATCGATCATGCCGAAAATCATAAAAAATCGGGACTGCAGCGGTTATTTGCGGGGTTTAACCACTGGTATAACGGGTTGTCCGATAATTACAAAAGGCTAATTAATGCGATCGCGAACAGACGGCTCGTCACTTTCGGACTCTTGCTAGGATTCTCCGTCGGCGTCGGTTTGATTGGGGCGTGGGTTCCAGCCGGTTTCATTCCCGAGGAAGATCAGGGCACCATCTACGCCAATATCACCACGCCGACGGGAGCGACGCTTGAGCGTACAGAAAAAATATCGGATGAAGTTCAGCGCGTTGCCTCGGGGCTGGATGCTGTCAATTCAGTTTCCAGTCTGGCCGGCTTCAGCCTGCTTTCTGAGGGAACCGGAGCGGTTTATGGCATGAATCTGATCAGCCTGAAAAACTGGGATCAACGGACGGCTTCCGATAAGGACATCATCCACGTGCTCGAAGAAAAAACCCGGCATATCAAGGATGCCAGTATCGAGTTTTTCACGCCGCCGCCGGTACCGGGTTACGGCAACTCCAGCGGCTTCGAAATGCGTTTGCTGGACAAAACCGGTTCGGGCGACCTTCAGCAGTTGCAGTCGGTGGCGGATGCCTTAGCAAACGAGCTCAACAAGCGGCCCGAGATCGTGAGTGCGTTTACCACGTTCAACGCCGGTTTTCCGCAGTTCCTTTTGCATATCGACGGCGACAAGGCCGCGCAAAAAGGCATTACCGCCGAGAACGCGATGAGCACCCTGCAAACCCTGATCGGCAGCGAATATGCGACCAACTTTATCCGCTTCGGCCAGTTGTACAAAGTGATGGTGCAGACCCTGCCCGAATACCGCGCCCAGCCCGACGATCTGATGAAGCTGTACATCAAGAACGCTGCCGGCAAAATGGTGCCCTTTTCATCCTTTCTTCACGTTGAGAAAGTGTACGGGCCGGAGCAGGTGACGCGCTACAACATGTACACCTCGGCGATGATCAACGGCCAGCCGGCGCCCGGCTACAGCAGCGGGCAGGCGATCGCCGCGATCAAGGAAGTGGCCGCCCAAAAATTGCCGAAGGGGTTTGGCTACGATTGGGCCGGATCATCCCGCGACCAGGCGCAGGCAGGCAACCAGGCGATCTTTATCTTTCTGATTTGTCTGTTGTTCGTTTACCTGCTTCTCGCCGCGCAATACGAGAGCTTCCTGTTGCCGCTGCCGGTGATCCTGTCGCTCCCGATAGGCATTTTCGGAGCCTTGTTTCTGCTGATGGTGATGGGGCTGGAAAACAATATCTATGCGCAAATCGCGATGATCATGCTGATCGGGATTTTGGGCAAGAATGCGATCCTGATCATCGAGTTCGCGACCATGCAGCACCGGCTCGGAAAAACGCCGCTCGAAGCCGCCATCGAAGGCGCCGCGCTCAGGTTGCGGCCGATTTTGATGACTTCGTTTGCCTTCATTGCCGGCCTGATCCCGTTGATGTTCGCTTCCGGGGCGGGAAAGATAGGCAACAATACCATCGGCTCGGCGGCCGCGGGAGGGATGCTTTTCGGAACCCTTTTCGGGGTCATCGTGATTCCGGGGTTGTATGTGGTGTTTGCAACGCTCGCTGACAAGTATCATCGCGACGGCAAAAAAGAAGAAATTGCTTACACTGAAACCCTCTGACATGAAATTGAAACGAAGATTTTTTTACCGCCTGATTCCTTTTCTGGTCCTGGCTACCAGCGGTTGCGGGTCATTGAATACCCACCTGTCGATTCCGGAAAAGGAGATACCGGCAAGTTTCCCCAAGCAAAAAAACGCGGCATCCGTCGCAAACGTCAATTGGCGACAGTATTTCGCCGACCCCGTTCTGGTGCAGCTGATCGATGCCGCGATCAAAAACAACATCGATTTGCAGGTGGCCTTGCAGCGCATCGAGATGTCGCGTTCCAGCGTCAAGCTGGCAAACGGCGCCCTGCTGCCGAAGGTCGGCTTGGCTGTGGGCGGCGGCGTGCAAAAATTCGGCCTCTATACGATGGACGGCGCAGGGAATGCGTCTACCGAAATCACGCCGGGCCGAATCGTTCCGGAAAATTTGACCGACATCTATGTGGGGCTGCAGGCATCGTGGGAGGTCGATGTCTGGGGCAAGCTGCGCAACCAGCGCAAGGTGGCGCTCTCGCAATATCTGGCGACGATGGAAGGCACACATTTTGTGATTTCGAATCTGGTGGCCGATGTTGCGATTCACTATAGCGAATTGCTGGCGTTGGACAATACATTGGAGATCATTCGGGCGACCCTTCAAAAACAGCAGGAAGCCCTGGATGTCATCAAGATCCAGAAAGAAGCGGGCAGGGCAAATGAACTGGCCGTGCAGCAATTCAAGGCACAGTTGCTGGAGTCGCAGACATTGGAAAAAAATGTGCTGCAGCAGATCAGCGAAACGGAAAACAAAATCAATTTTCTCTTGGGGCGCTATCCGCAGCCGATAGAAAGGAAGAAGGAAATTTTGTTCAGCGCAATTCCGCAGCAAATTTCATCGGGTCTGCCTTCGCAATTGCTGGCTAACCGTCCCGACGTGCGTGAAGCCGAATACCAGATCGAGGCCAGCAAGTTCGACCTGGAAGCGGCGAAAGCGGCCTTCTTCCCGAATTTCAACATCACGGCGGCCCTGGGGTTTCAGGCCTTCAATCCCGAGTTTTTATTCACCTCGCCGGCATCGCTGGCCTATTCGCTGATGGGGACGCTGGTCGCCCCGCTGATCAACATGAATGCCTTGAAGGCCCAGTTCAACACCGCCAAGGCGAACCAGCTGACCGCCATGCACAACTATCAGAAAACCATTCTGAACGGCTATGTCGAAGTGGTCAATCAACTGTCCATGATCGAGAATCTACAAAAAATCCATTCTGCAAAAGAGCGGCAAAGTGTTGTGTTGAAGAAATCCGTCGAAACTTCGAAAGAACTGTATAAAACCGCCAGGGCCACTTATCTGGAGGTATTGATTGCACAACAGAGCGCGTTGCAAGCCAATCTCGAGTTGATCGACGTGATCAAGCAGCAACGGCTAGCTGCGGTCAACATTTACAAGGCATTGGGAGGCGGGTGGCGGTAAAATCCAGAGGGTTGCTAATTCAGGGAACGGGATAAATTGGGAATTGCTGTACTGGCATCAAAAATAGCGGCCATTGATCCAATAATGCACCGCGATGCTGGCGAAATAGCCCAGCAAAATGACCGGCATCCAGCGCATATGGTAGCCGAAGGTGTAACCCTCCTTGATCTGGCCGAGCAAACCGACGCCGGGAGCCGAGCCGATCGCCAGCAAACTACCGCCGACACCCAGCGTCAAGGTCAACAGCAGCCATTGGCCGGGCGGAATATCAGGATGCATGGTCAATACCGCAAACATGAGTGTGCCGTTATCGATAAACGCAGATGACAGGCCGATCGCAATATTAGCCATTGTCGGGCTGATCTGTCCATAAAGGAAATGCGCAATCGCATCGAGGTAACCGATGAAGCCCAACGCCCCGATGATCATCATCGCACCGTAAAAAAACAGCAGCGTATCCCATTCGATGTTGCCTACATTCTTGAAGACATCAAAATCCTGCTTGCTGTTCTCTCTCGGAACATCCAGATGAAAGAACTTGTAAACATAAGCAAATTCGCTCGGATTTTCCTGCGCCGTCTTGGTCAGAAAAAAACAGTAAAACTGCAGCAACGCCAAACCCGCCATCATGCCGGCGGCCGGTGGAAGTTCCAGCGCGACGTTGGACCAAACCGTAATGATCAGCGTCACCACGAAAAGAGACATAACCCACCAGCTGCCGCGCAGAAGATTGATCGGACACATTGAGGCAGCCGGCGTTTCCTTAGGAACAAAAAAGTGCATGATCGATGCGGGCACCAGAAAATTCACCAGACAAGGCAGAGCGATCGAAAAAAACTCGGTGAAATGCAGGATTTTATGTTGCCAGACAAACAGCGTCGAGATGCCGCCGAGGGGGCTGAACGATCCGCCGGCGTTGGCCGCCACGACGACATTCACGCAGGCCAAACCGACGAATTGTGGTTTGTTTTTGCCGACTGCGGCGGCTACCGCGCCCATGATCAAGCCCACCGCCAGACCGCTGATCACGGTCGAAAGACAGAATGCTAGAGCGCCGGTAATCCAGAACAGTTTGCGGTAACTGTATTGGCGGCTCAGCAGCCAAATCCTGAGGCCGTCGAAGACGCCGCGTTCCTCCATCGCATTCAGGTAGGTCATCGACACCAGGATGAACAACAGCAATTCGACATAGGCGAGCAGGTTGCTTTCAAACGCCAGCGCCGCGATCTTAGCTTCGCCATGCATGGCATAGTAAATGCAGATCGCAAACCAGACGATCGCCGAGCCCAGGACCATCGGCTTGGATTTGCGCAATTCGATCACGTCTTCGGCCATCGCGACCACATAAGCGCATACCGTAACCAGCACCGAAAGATAGCCGATGAAATGGCCTGTTAAATCGAGCTTTGGGACCGCGCTGGCGGCTGCCGCTTCTTCGCCGCCGAGAGCAACACCAGGTAACAGAAGAGAAAACAGAAGAATGAGAAGTGAATTCATTTATGCATCAATGCAAGAAGTAAAAATGCCAGCCCATCAGGGCTTGCAGCCGCTTGGAATTATTCGGCGTAAAAAGTTATAGCTACTGCGCCGGTATGCGCTAACCGACGAACATTATACCTGGAATTTTTCGTCAATCAGCCTTGATTGACGCTTGAAAACCGAAACGCCATCCCTCCATTGCAGCTGGCGTGGCGGCTGGTATTCACGCTCCCGACTGGCGCTTCTATTTGGGGATCAAGGAAACTAAAATTTTGTCAATGCGCGAGCCGTCCAGGTCAACAATTTCAAATTTCCAATCCTCTATTTCGCAACTATCCGCTAATTGCGGCAGCCTTTCAAAGTTATGTAAAATCATCCCGGCCACGGTATTGTAAGCATGGGCCGATTCGCCTGGAAATTGTCCGCTCATTCCGATCGCCGATTTGAGCTGGCTGATGGGCAAGCCGCCGTCGACCAGCCACGAACCATCGGCGCGCTGCACCACTTCAAAAGCGGATTTCGAAGAAAGACGCGGGAATTTACCGACAATCGCGGTGAATACATCCATCAAGGTGACCAGTCCCTCGATATCGCCATATTCGTTCACGATCAGCGCCAAATCCGCACCGGCTTCCCGGAAATGCTCCAGCAGATGGATCAGCAGCATCGATTCTTGCACGTAGAGTGGCGGTCTTAATCCTTGTTCGATGTTGAATTCAGGCTTGCCCAACGTTTTTTTTAACAGGTCGCCGCAATGCAGGATGCCAAGCACCTGTTCAAATCCGCCCCGGCAGACGACGATTTGCGTATAAGGGCAATCTTCGATTTTACGGCGCAGTGTATCGGCGGCCTCCAAGCTGTCGACGACGAAGATGTCTTGACGAGGCACCATGATCGCGCCGACGCGGACTTCGTCCAGTTTCATCACATTGTCGACTAATTGGCTTTCGCTGGCGTGGAATATGCCGGATTCGGAACCCATTTCGATCAGGAGGCGAATTTCTTCGTCGGATACGCTGTTTTCTTTGACTCGGTTTAATCTAAATAATCTGAGCAGCAGATGACTCGAAGCAGACAGCAACCAAACCAGAGGGCTGACCAACAAGGCCAGCCCTTGCATCGGTTTTGCGATGCGGGCGGCGATGCGTTCAGGATTTTGCAGGGCTAGGCGTTTAGGGATCAGTTCTCCGAGCACGACCGAGAAATAAGTGATGAAGGTCACGGTCAAGACCAGAGCCAGCGTTTCCGCATAAGGTGCCAGCCAAGGGATTTGCGCAATCGCCTGATACAGCGGCGCTCGTAACACTTCCTCGCCGAATGCGCCACTTAAAATCCCGACCGTCGTGATGCCGACCTGTACGGTGGACAAAAAACGGGTGGGTTCTTCGTGTAGCTTGAGCGCGGCTTTGGCGCCCAGGCGTTTTTCGGCGATTAATTTTTGCAAGCGTGCCCTGGTCGATGAGACGACAGACATTTCCGACAACGAGAAAATGCCGTTCAGCAGGATCAACAAAAAAAGCAGGCCTAGATTCGCGTAAAAATCTTTCACATCGTGACTATTGAAAATCGAAATCTCATCTCTATTTTGCCACCAACGCTGTTGGCAGAGTTCAATCTACCATAGAATTTTTCGTTTCTTATTTATCGAGGCACGGACGTATTCGTCCATTGGTTTATCAAGAGGCCGTCATTTTTGAGAAAAAGCGCTTGCCGTTGCAACGGGGCGCATAAGACGCAGGTGCTGAATTACCTGAAAGAGAAGGGAATGTGCTTGGATTTTCCGGTCAACTGTGGCCGCTATCCGAAAGCAACGGTTGAACAATGCGTAACATCAACCCGTCATACGTGTTATAAATATCCCCAAAAAAAAGGAACGCTGCTATGGACTCAAGCTTACCCGGCAATTCATGCCATGATTGCAGACTAACCAATATTTGTTTGCCGCACGGACTGCAACAAAACGAAAAAAGGCAGCTTGCCAACATTGTGAATAACAGGCGGCCCTTGCAGGTCGATGAATTTCTGTATTTTCAGGGCAGCGAATGTGAAAGCCTGTTTGCCGTTAAATCAGGCTCTTTTCGGAGTTTCATGGTAAATTCGGAAGGCGTCGAACAAACCATTGGCTTTTATTTGCCGGGGGAGTTGTTGGGTCTGGATTCATTGCAATACGGCCGCTTCACCTGTTCCTTAATCGCATTGGAAACGTGTTCGGTCTGTGAGTTGCCGTTATCTCGCCTGACCTCGCTATGTTCTGAAATTCCCGGCCTGCCGTTTCAGATGATGCGGGTCCTGGGCAAGGAAATTGCCTCCGATCACGATAAAATTCTGGCGCTGGGACATCGTTCCGCTCGGAGCAGAATCGCCGGCTTTTTGCTGACCTTATCAGGACGCTACGATGCGCTTGGGTTTTCCGCTACGGAGTTTAATCTGAGCATGCGCCGCCACGACATCGCGAATTTTCTCGGACTGACGAATGAAACGGTCAGCCGGCAATTCACGGATTTAAACAAACATGGCGTCATCACCGTTAAGCGGCGAGGCGTACTGATCAATGATCTGAATGCGCTAAGATCGATCGTTGAAACCGGTTCGGCCGCTCCGTGCTAATTCCGGTACCGGATTGATATTACCGCTTCAATGGCATTGATGCGGTAATATCTGATTTTTCGTCGGTAAACGTTTATTTTTGCATTGCCGGCGCAGAACTTGAGCCGGCCGGTTTATTTGGACCTTTACCCATGTCGCCACAGGCAGCCAAGGTGACGAGGGCGAAAACGACCAAGAACAATTGACTTACAGTTTTCATAACTTTTCTCTTTGGAATGGATGAATACGGCCTTCTTCTCGGGGTCATCGACGGTCGGAAGAAAACTGGGTCCCTTAACGGGTGAAGCCATTGTTACACCTTTTCCAAATCGAAAATTGATCTGGATCAACAATACCGCAAATAGTCGACGATTCGTCCTGCATAGTCGCATTAGGCCATATGTAGGTGAACGACTGCAAATGCTTTTTACCCCGTCATGAAAGAGAATGATAGGCTTTTGGATAGATGAAGAAAGGGTGTATTATCAGCACATTAGCTAAATTTCTGAAGCGATGGAGGACAAAAGCCGAATTGTTAAAGTCGAAATGATTGCGTTTTAAAGCCATAGTCAAATTGTCCTATTTTGTGGAGTTTAATAATGAAAAGAAGAAAACAACACGAACAAAAAACAGGAAGCTTTTTTAACGGAGGACCTAATTTAATTTTACGATCAGCCAGGCTGTTTGCGTGCCTATTGCATGCGCTGATGCTGGCCTTTGTCTTGCAGCAGCCGGTCTTTGCGCATCGCGGGGATCTCGATGATGTCGACCTGTGCAGGATCAAGATCGGTAACGAATGGATACATTTTGCGGCTTATACGCCGACACTATCCGAAAGTAAAAGCTATTGTAAATCGATCCCTAAGCTGGGTATGACCAACCTGGTTTTTGACTATGAAGGCAAACAACTGCGTCATGTCAGCATCGAGTTTGAAGTGACCAAGGAACCGGAAGGAACGCGGGTTTATTACCGGCCGCCGAGCACAACCAAGACCGGCACGGTTGAAGGCAGCGTCGATTTCAACCAATTCGGCCCCGGCGATTATCAGGCCCATGTTACCCTGATCGAGAATGACCAAAAAGTCGATACCCACATTCCTTTTTCGGTCGGCATCGAGGGCGACGAATCTTTTGACAACCTCAAAAAAAACTTGTTCACGATCGGAATCTGCGTCGTGATTTTGTATTTGTGCTACCGCTATGCGCGCAGCAAAGGCGATGAGCCTAAAAACGCTTGATCTGCATTTTAGTGCCGCACCGCGCAGTTTTTTCATCTGAGTTGGTAGGATCGGCGAAACCATTAAGCACGGTGTCGCTTATCCTATCGTCTAAGGATGGCCTCGTCTGTGTTGCTCAGGTGAAATTTATGAACTTTCAGTGGCATACCATCATCACTGTATTAAAAATCGACTGAACCTTCAGATTGAATTAGCGGCATGAAGTAACGCAGCCGGAGGCATACGTTAGGTTTCTTATCGGCATATAGCATTTGTCCTTCTTAGGAGGTCAAACAGATATGAACTCTCCCATATATCCGGAAGACTGGCCGGATCTGGACAAGGCACTCTACCTACGTTCGATCAAACTCTTCAGCGCCGTCAAAAACTTGCTCAGCGTAAAACTAGAACTGTATGCCGACACGAAAGTGCTGCAAGGCGATATTTTTCTATTCAATCATTTTTCTCGCTTCGAAACCTTTATCCCGCAGTTTCTGATTTACGAAAAAACCGGGGCCTTCAGTTGTGCGATCGCCTCGGGCGAGTTCTTCAAGGAAAAGAATATCCTGTCGGACTATCTGCAACATGTCGGCGTTTATCCGCACGACCATCCGCGTTTATTCGCGATGCTGGCTGGACAGATATTGCGCGGGCGCAAAGTCGTTATTTTCCCGGAAGGCGGCATGGTCAAAGACCACCGTGTCATCGATAAAAAAGGCGAGTACAGCATCTATTCCCGCGTTAGCGGAAACCGTCGCAAACTGCATACCGGAGCTGCGGTGTTGGGGCAGGGCGTGGAAGCCATCAAAGCGGCAATACGTTATGCGTTTAGTCAAAACCAGATAGAGCGTTTGCTGCACTGGCAGGAGCAGCTTCAATTCGACAATCTGAATGAACTGCTGGCCGCCGCGCACAAGCCGACCCTGATCGTGCCGGCCAATATTACTTTCTATCCGATTCGAGCGTCGGAAAACCTGTTGTTCAAAAGCGTCGAACTGATCTCGGGCGGCTTGAGTATACGGCAATCGGAAGAATTGGTGATCGAAAGCAACATCCTTCTCAAGCACACCGACATGGATATCCGCATGGGAAGACCGGTCAATCCCTGCTGCGTCTGGGATTGGCGCACCCATTTCATCATGAACAAAGTGGCGCCCGATATTCAAAAATTGGAGCATGTATTTAAATTAAGATCGGAAGCCAAAAACTGGAAGGAGCGTCTGCTGGAGCATTTTTTCATCAAAAATGCGCAATGCGCGCGCGATCAATACATGAAAGAAATTTACTCCAATCTCACGGTCAATATCAGCCATCTGGCTTCCACATTGATCATGAGTTTGATTGGCGCCAAACACCGGCAAATTGATAAATGCCGGTTTTACATGGTGCTCTATGTGGCGATCAAGAATCTGCAAAAAAATACCGATATTCATTTGCATCGCAGCCTGTTGAATCCCGACGATTATGGTGGATTGCCGCACGGCGTCAGCACGCGTTTCGAACAATTCATCTGTTTTGCGAAGGAGGCGGAACTGATCGCCGAGCGCGAGGGTTGCTATCATTTTTTACCCAAGCTCTGCGAGGACTACGATTTCGACAGGATAAGGCTGGAAAATCCGATCGCCGTCTACAATAACGAAGCGGCGCCACTGCATACCGTTCGTGAAGCCTTGCTGGCAGCCGACAAAGAAAGCCGAAGCATGAATCCCTATCGGCTGGCCGCCTGGCATTTTGAAGACGAGCAAATGGGCCTGGCCTTTGAGCGCCAGGCTTATGGCGCCCGGAATAACGGAAACATGAAGCATCAGGAAACGGCCGATGCCGATCCGGCGCCATTTTTTATCCAGCCGAAAGAGGCCAACGGCCTCGGCGTATTGTTGATCCACGGTCTTTTGGCCAGTCCCGCCGAATTGCGGGAATACGGCCGTTATCTGGCCGACCAGGGTTATACGGTGCTGGGCATCCGGCTTAAAGGCCACGGCACCTCGCCCTATGCCCTTCGCGATGCCAGCTTCGAGCAGTGGTTCGAAAGCGTGCAAAAAGGTTTTAATATCCTAAAGGTTTATTGTTCCAAATTGTTCGTGATCGGCTTTTCGACCGGCGGCGCACTGGCGCTGAAACTGGCTGCGGAAAAGCCTGCCGAACTGATCGGACTGGCCTGTGTATCGGTGCCGATAAAATTTGTCAATCCCGCCTTTATGCTGGTGCCGCTACTGTACAAAGCCAATGTGTTGGTGCGCTGGGTCTCATCGTTCGAAGGCGTCAAACCTTTTGTCGAACATACGCCTGAACATCCCGACATCAGCTATTCGAATATGCCGGTCAGGGCTTTGTACGAGCTGCGCCGCCTGATTCATCAATTGGACTCGCTGTTGCCCAGTATCGCAACGCCGACGCTGGTGATATACGCGGACCAGGATCCTGTGGTGTTGCCGCAAAGCGCCGAAATCGTTTTTAATAAACTGGGCGCGGCGCACAAGGAGTTGCGGCTGATCAAGTCCGATAAACACGGCATCTTAATGGGGAATATCGGCAATACCTGGGCGGTGATCGATGATTTTCTAAGCCAATATCGACAGGATCATGCCGGCGAAACGATAAAGCCGCGAGTTGAGCCACTCAATTTCGTGCGTGGTTAGAAAAGCATCCCTGATTCATGCACGGCAAGGATCACACAGAGGCGACTCATTCGGGTTCGTCTACTCTTGGATCAGAGGTTCAGTTTATTCTGTCGGTTATGGGTGAATCTGCTATTTCGTTCAAATCTGGCTTTTTATAAATAGGCGTGGGTTCTCCGTTCAGCTTCGTCAATGCCGTCTCCAGTGCATGTCGGTCATATGCAGGCAGCATCTGGCCATTGGCCTTTTCAATAAGCGTTAACGCCGCGGCATAGCGTTGGTCGCGCGTCATTGCTTCGCCTTCAAGGTCGGGATGTGCTTCGATGTAAAGCGTATCGTCAAGCCATCCGACCTTGATCGGTTGCTTGACGATATAGACCGGCGTTCCGACCGGCACCGATTGGTATAACGCCTCGATATCTTCCGGATACATGCGGACGCAGCCATGCGTAATCTGCATGCCGATGCCGTAGATCTTGTCGATGTCGGTGCCGTGGATCAGATAACCGCCGGGAATGTCGAGATGCATCATGTAGGCCCCGAGCGGATTGTGAGGGCCCGGCGGCACCACCGCCGGCAAGGGATCGCCGTTCGCCGCGTGTTCGCGGCGGATCGATTCCGGCGGATGCCAGGCGGGGTCCTTGACTTTTCTGACGATGCGGGTCTTGCCGAGCGGCGTTTTCCAGTCCTGCCGGCCGATGCCATGCGCATAAGAAATGACCTGAGGCGATTTGCCTTTTTCAGCCGGCGGATAGTAATACATGCGGTATTCGGCGATATTCAGGGTGATGCCGTCGCGGGGCGTATCCGGCAGTATCCGCCGGTTCGCCAAACGGATGACCTCGTCCTTTTTGATATGCCAGCGATCGGTTTCGGGATTCAAACGCACGATTTCCGTTTGTCCCAAATTAAAGCGTCTGGCCACGTCGAGCAAGGTTTCGTTGTGTTCGGCGCGGGTCAACGAAAAACTGTCATCGAATTCGGTAATGACGCTATCGTTGCCGTTCGCCGGCAAGTCATAAGTCGTTGCCCAGGCTTTGCAATTCAGAACGGATAACAAAGTCAAAAAAGCCAATGCGGCGGAAATTTTCATGAAGAATATTTTGGAACTCATGAGGGATTAAAAAGCAGGGAAAGACTATTTTCCGGAAAAGGAAAGCAGTGCCTGGCGGCTATCGGAAATTTCGATAGAATGCCAATCAGTATATACTAATATTTAGATGTATGAAGCGAAAACGAAGGCGCGTGTTGCAAAAATAAAGCCTGCCCCGACCGGTTTAAAACAACCCCGCAAAGGGCTTGACCGAAACCCATTCCCCGGCCTTTACGTTCCCCCGCTTATGCTCCAGGATGATGAACGCATTCGCCCGGCTCATCGAACTTAACATCCCCGAGCCCTGTTGGCCGGTGCTGCGGACGGTCCATTCACCGTTTCGATCCTGCTCGATGATGCCGCGCTGCACTTCGGTGCGGCCCGGTTTTTTGCGCAGGTCTTCCAGAGTACGGGCCGGAAAGACCGGCGCGATCGGTTTGTCCTCAATGCCGAGCATTTTTTCGAGCGCAGGCAGGACCACGAGATAGAAGGTGACCAGCACCGCGACCGGATTGCCGGGCAGGCCGAAGAATACCGCATTGCCGATTTGGCCGAAGGCCAGGGGGCGACCGGGTTTGATCGCGACTTTCCAGAAGCCGATTTGCCCTGAG
>Ga0207967_1000298_pt1 | contig 19720 bp, 17 predicted proteins | sample LakWasMet20_HOW5_2_FD_183866 | JGI IMG/M metagenome (GOLD analysis project Ga0207967, IMG submission 183866) | Freshwater sediment methanotrophic microbial communities from Lake Washington under simulated oxygen tension - Sediment Metagenome... | ecosystem: Environmental > Aquatic > Freshwater >...
TGGCTTAAGGCAAGTTCAGGTGAATCCAAAAATAGGACTTACTTTTGCAGCGGCAATGAGAAGCTTTCTTCGTGCTGACCCAGATGTCATTATGGTTGGAGAGATGCGAGATGAAGAAACAACAAGAATAGGAATTGAAGCATCGCTAACAGGCCACCTAGTACTATCAACATTACATACAAACAGTGCCCCTGAAAGTATAGTACGTATGTTAGATATGGGAATGGATCCGTTTAACTTTGCTGATGCCTTGCTTGCAATATTGGCTCAACGTCTTGCAAAATCACTCTGCCCAAAATGCAAGGAAGCTTACGAACCTGCCGAGAGTGAGTTGGAATCGCTCGCGGCAGAGTTTGTTGATAACACAGATGGTGATGCAAACGTCACACTACAACAGTGGAAACAAGAGTACACAAAAGATCATAAACTGACCTTGTATAAAGCTAAGGGCTGCAAATCTTGCAACCAGACTGGCTATCGTGGCCGCATCGGCCTGTATGAGTTAATGACTGTAACGCCCGCAATAAAACGGATGATTCAAAAACGCGCACTTGTTAGTGAGATTACACATGAAGCCTTAGCAAGCGGCATGAACACGCTTAAACAAGATGGGATTATCAAAATCTTAAATGGCAATACAGACATCACACAAGTGCGTGCTGTTTGTGCTTAGTTTAAACGTGTCTATTGTGGCGCGTTAAGCCCAGTATTGCGACATAAGTACAATGTAAAAAACTCGTTAGAAGCTTTATATATTTTGGTAGGAGATGCGAGGATCGAACTCGCGACAAACGGATTAAGAGTTATTATAACCAATTGATTTTTAACGTTATTTACCCGCGAAAGCTCGCTAATTACCGCTAACGATTGTCATATTTGTCACGTTTTAAGTCTTGAGCTTTGAATTTAAAGCCTTCTCAGTAGCCTCAACTAAGCTTCTTAAAAACCGAATTAATTTTTCTAAATCTTCCTTAGTTACCGGATGAGCATTGGATGTGTCCTGCGTCACTGGACGCGATCTGTGAACCACGTCACCACGTAACTTAATATACTGATTTAATCTATCTTTAACAGTCTTTCCATCATAATTATTCCATAGCCACTTTTCCGTAAGATCTACACCCGCATAATCTCGAAATAATTGAATCGCTTTTTCATAGTTAGGATTGTGTAGACGTTTTATCTCTTCGTCTAATTTTGATTTAACAAAAGCAGCAATAGAACTATCAGCAAATGCAGTTAACCTCACTTCGGCAGCCTCTATTACTCGATCTTCAACATAAGTTTCCCATGCTGTCATTGCCATAATTAAACCAGCACGTTTAAGAACCTCTATCTCGGGAGGTGGCGGCTTTGTATTGAGCGCATTGAAATGTTTAAGTAGGTTCTCTGCATCAAGAATAGATCTTGAGAAAACATCTGCGGAATTTGACATTAAATAACTCATAAATATCTGGAGCATTAATGCTAGCAGATTGTTTATCTTTAGAAATATATTTAAACCTACTGAAGCAATACTTTATTGTCAAATTGACATATAACTTATTGATTTTTTTGAATTTAAATAGGATTAAGAGTTGCTACAACCCATTGATTTATATTTTAATTAACCCGCCAACACTCGCCAACAATCATTAGAACTTTAATTTTCTGTCTCGCTAATGCGTCATAATTAATCTTCTACATTATAAAGGGGTTCAGTTATCTATTTTGCATATTTCCAACTTAGACGCTAGTATATATCTATAAAAAAACTCACTAAGGCTAGAGATGAGTGAAAAAAGAATACAAATAACAGAAAATCTTTCAATAATTCTGCACTCTCAAGTTGGCAATCACTGTCCATTATGTGCAAAGTCTTTAACTGAGAAGAAAAAGAAAAACATAATTAAACGATGTGAAATCGCTCATATTTATCCACTTAATCCCACAAGTACCGAACTCGTATTATTGAAAAATGAAGTAAAACTCAACAGCGATCCTAACCATGAGGACAATCTAATTCCACTGTGTTTTGATTGTCACAATAGATACGATAAGAAGAAGACTTTAGAAGAATACAGGAGCCTAGTAGCTTGCAAACAGGAGCTGGTTAGGCAAGAAAAGCAAAAGTTAATCTGGCACGAATACAGTCTGGATCAAGACATCCAAGATATTATTGATGAGCTTTCAAAGAATGATTTTTCATCGATTCCCTTGAGTTATGATCCCAAAAAAATCGATGAAAAACTTGATACATCTATTTCACCTATTATAAAAAGGAGAATTCATCTCAATGTTCAAGATTATTTTGTTTTAATTAAAAATAAATTAGCCAATTTAGAACGTGAGAGCCCCACCTCAGCCGATTTAATTTCTTCGCAGATTAGAACTTTTTATTTAGCACAAAAAAAAGAAGCAACGTCCCAAGAGGTTACTTATAAAAATATTAGCAACTGGATTATGCATAAAACCAACCAATCTTCTATAGAAGCATCTGAGATAGTGGCCTCTTTTTTCATTCAGAACTGTGAAATTTTCGAATGATAACCCCCAACAAATTTATTTCGTTCAGCGAGTCAATATTAAGCAAATTAACATATCTCTTAGATTTTGAAGAGATAATTTCTGTTTCCGAACTATATTTGAGGGTTGAACAACACTTCGATGGATTAGATGAGTTTTTGTATGCTCTAGATACTTTGTATATCCTTAATAAAATTGAATTAGACGCTGAAAGAGGATTGATTAAACGATGTTAGTCGAAATTAATTGTTCATTATTTAGAAGTAAAAAAATCACATTTAAAAATGGCTTAAATGTGATCATTGGCGATGAAAATGCCACTAACTCAATTGGCAAATCCACTTTATTAATGATTATAGACTTCATCTACGGTGGTGATACTTTTTTAGATACTAATAGGGATGTTATTGATGAACTTGGTCACCATGAGTACCTCTTTTCTTTTATATTTAACGAAGAGTATTATTATTTCAAGAGAAAAACAGAACTAAAGGATATTGTTTTTCTTTGCAATGAAGAATATACCGAACTTGAAGCCTTATCTATTCGCCAATATCTGGATAAGTTGAATACCTTATATCAGCTTTTTGCTACTATCAGTTTTCGTGGCATGGTAAGTTTATATTCAAGAATTTGGCAAAAAACAAATTTAGACGTAAAAAAACCATTGCATACACATCCATCTCAATCCACTTCTGAGTGCATTGATAACTTAATTAAAACTTTTAATTTATACAATGACATTCAATATCTATCTCAAAGTTTAAAAGAAGTTAGTAGTGAGAAGTCAGCATTAAACGCTGCGTTTAATAAAAAAATTATCAGTAAGATAAATAAGACACAATTCAAATCTAATATTAAGTTGATTAGCAACGCAGAAGTTGAAATTTCTAAAATTAAGGAAAATTTGGCTTCTTTTGCTCTTGATTTAAAGTCTCTAGTAAATAAAGACGTACTGGAAGCTAAACTACAGAAGGACAAATTACTCGATATTAAGTTAAATCTGGAAAGTAAACTTCAAAGAGTTCAGAAGAATTTGGATAAGAATAAGTTTGTTAACACTAAGAATTTTAGTGAGCTAAAGTCCTATTTTTTTGATATTAATATTGAAAGGCTATCAAAAATAGATAGCTTTCACTCATCCTTATCTAATATTCTCAAAGAAGAATTACAATCTTCTGCATCAAATTTAACAATACAAATTGGTCAAGTAAATAATGAACTCTTAAGACTTGAGAAAGTTATATCGACAGCTCTTAAATCAATAGAGAATCCAAACTATATTGTAGATAAAGTGTTTGATATTTCCAGCGCTTTAACAAAAGCTAAAACTGAAAACAGCTATTTCGAATCAAAGAATGATCTTCAAGTAAGAGCAACCCAAATTACCAATGAACTAAATGAAAAGAAGTTGTTAATTCTTGACGAAATAATGGAGAGAATAAATAAGAAGTTGCAACTCTTAACAACTGAGGTATATGGCTTAGATGGTAAAAGCCCTACCCTGATTTTAACTGAGAAGAGTTACGAATTCACTATATTTGAGGATACTGGAACTGGTAAGGCTTACTCAAATTTGATACTTTTTGATCTTGCTGTATTGTCGGAGACTGAGTTGCCATTTGTGATACATGACTCCATTTTATATAAAAACATACAGAATGATGCCGTTTCCAATTTAATTGATATATATGCCTCACATAAGAAACAATCATTTATTGCTATTGATGAAATAAACAAATATGGCTTATTAGCAAAACAAACTCTAGAAAAAAATAGAGTAATTCATTTAACTAGCAAAAATGTACTATTTACACGAAGCTGGAAAGTTTCAACTTAATGTCGTTACTAATTAAAGAGTTGTCAGTTTGGGACATAAGCTTTCGCTGGGCTGGATATGATCCAGATAGCTTTTGGCTTAGATATCCTTTGGAAGTTAAAGATAACTTTCGTCTTTTAATGTCTGCAATTCTTCATGGCGAGATTATTTGCAATACACTTTGTTTAGATAAGCTCCCCTCTAACTCAAAGGCTGACCCTGCTTTCTATATTCGCAGTTATGAGAAGCAAATCAATGATTGCCTATCTGGCAAGCGTTTTGACGCCAAGTTTTTAAAATGGGCTTCTTTGGGACGACTTGATTTTTTAGAGTGGTGTGAACGACGCGGTATACCATCCCCACAGTTTTGGTTTCCTGCTGGTTGGAAATTAGATTTTGAAGTGCCTAACGGTGGTTTTCCTGGGCATCGCATGAGGCATGTAGAGCCTGACAATGGCGAGTTAGCCAGTTTTTCTTTTCACTGGAGGGACGATGAAGAGGAGGAAGATTTTGATGGAGATGAGTCTGAGACTAATGAAAACAACAATCCTAAATTAAGGCCTAATCAAGCAACTAAGATTGCATGCCAAACGATTGCCCAAAACATTTGGAAAACTGAGCCTGAGGTATCAATCGCTACGATGGTAAGGCGTCATGAGATACAAATACTTGGTGGAGCAAAGCCATATGTTCATGAAGTCATTAGAAGATGGTTAAGTGAAGTTGCTCCCCCTGAAGTAAGTGCGCGAGTAGGTCGTCGTTCTAGCAAAAATACTACGGAAGGCATTTAGCTTAACTGTCTCTAAGCCGCGTCTTTACTTGCTATAAATTGCTACTGCACTGTTGCGTAGTATTTAATTAAGTAGCGTAGAATTTTTTTACATTTTTATAAGCAACATTATTCGGACTCCATCAATTAACGGAGTTCGGAAATGACAAAGCCAGATACACAACACCACCAAACTGCATCACGGGATCCCGCCCGCACACGCGTCAGCGTGGAGGACGGAGACCGTGATGCAGTAGCGGTGCCTAGTAACACAGCTACTAATAACAGCATTAACCAGCATGAAGTTAAGTTTTTAAGATGGGGTATAGATAGTTTATATCTCTCTTATCAAGGTAACTTATACCCAGAAGTTCATGAACAACTGATCCAGCTAAAGAAACAAGCACAATCAGATAATCCCCAAGAGCAAGCCAAAGCACAACTCAAGCTAGGTGATCATCTATTTGAGGTCAAAGACAAAGGCACTTCCATGTTTAGTTACGTACTGGAAGATAACGCCTTTCGCATTCAGTTATCACGCCCTAACAAAGCTGTGCCAATGGCCTATGTAAAGCTTTCTAGTGAATATCTAACCCATCTATCTCCAAAAGATGCAGAACACCGTCTAGCCACGATCCTGTCACAACTAGGTGCATTAGAATCAACCGCAAACGTGAGTCGTGTGGATATGTTTGTCGACTTTGTTTCACATCAGGATATGGAGTCATGGCATCGTGAAGCATGGATCACACACGCTGAGTCTATCAATGCTTATTCTATCGATGGTCACTTCACTGGCTGGTCAGTCGGTTTAGGTGGTGTGGTGGCTGGTCGACTTTATGACAAGCTATTCGAGATTGATAAAAGTAAGAAGTTTTATTTAATCCCATTGTGGGAAAAATCCAACTGGCAACAAGGCGAACCGATCTGGCGCTTGGAGTTTGAATTTAAGCGTCAATTCCTAGTACAAAAGAATCTATCTAAACTCACTGAAGTATTAGCCAACCTTAACGGCTTATGGTCTTACGCTACCACTGAATGGTTAAAACTAACTATTCCTAATCCTATCGATCAGACACGCTCACGCTGGCCGATTCATCCGTTATGGGCTGTACTAACATCAATGGATTGGGAAACCAACGGAGGTGCATTACAGCCTCGTTTCAATCTCACAAGAGCACCGAATAAAGAAGCATCGCTCAATCGTGCTTTTAGTGCATTAACTTCGTGGATGGCTACTGAAGGTTACACCGATTATGAATTAGCGATTCACCCCTTCTTTGAAGACTTAGGGCATCACATTAATAACCAATCGATGAATAAAGGCACCACCTTTGAAGCACTCATCAAAGAAAAGGTAGGGTTAAAAGCTAAAGCCTTTAATACGATTGATATTAATGCTGAGATCAACGAAGCCTATATCGATGAAGAAGTGCGCGCTATGCGTGACGCTTATAACAAAGCCTCTAACGGTGAATAACAATGAAAGATAACGATCTGCCCCTGCCTGCTGTACGTTGTCTTTCTAAAGAAGAAGCTGCGTGTTACCTAGGAATAGGTGTCACGCTCCTGAGTGAGCTAGATATTCCAGCGGTGAAGTTTGGTCGCCGTCTGGTATATGACAAAGTTGACTTGGATCTTTGGTTGGAGGAATATAAGCGCAGCGAGCGAGGGCGGGTTGGAAAGGATTTAATATGCACCAACCCCAAGAAGGAATCTATCGGCGGCAAGACTCACGCTACTGGTGGATTAGTACAACGCTCCCTAACGGCAAGAGATTACGCCAAAGCACTGGGACTGAACAAAGAAGTGAAGCCGAAGCCTTTTTAGCTAAACTAAAGCTGGATAGTTATCGAGAACTTCATTTTGGCATTAAGCCCCAGCGTTCATGGCAAGAAGCTGTTGTCAGGTTTTTAGCAGTTAAAGCAACTTTGCGTGATGTAAAGGGTTATCAGGGGATCTGTCGTCGGTTACATGAGTATTTAGGCGACTTATCTTTAAATCAGATTAATGGTGACGTGATCTGGCACATCATACAAGGTGAAATGAAGCGCGGAAATGCAGTTGCAACCATCAACCGCCATTTAGCCGTCACACGTGCAATATTACGGATGGCAAGGGATGAGTGGCAATGGATCGACTCAATGCCAAAAATCCGTTTGTTGTCGGGTGAGGTAGAGCGCGATAGATGGTTGACGCGTGAGGAAGCGGATCAATTGATTTCGGTCTCCCCTCCTCACTTAACTGCATTAATTCGCTTTGCTTTAGCGACTGGCTGCCGTGCTAGGGAGATTACCAGTCTTGAATGGCATCGGGTCGATTTAGAACGTAAAACGGCTTGGCTGGACAAGACTAAAAATGGAACACCGCGAGGTGTACCGCTAAATTCGGATGCGATTGAAGTATTGTTGTCAGTACAGGGAAACCATCCCCAATACTGCTTCACCTATCAAAAACAACCGATTAAAACGGCAATAACGAATCATGCTTGGTATGCTGCAATCGAGAAAGCAGGATTGTCTGATTTAAGGTTTCACGATCTCAGACATACATGGGCATCATGGCATCGTCAGGCTGGCACTTCATGCGATGAGTTGAAAGACTTAGGCGGATGGAAGTCACGCTCGATGGTAGATCGTTATGCTAAGTTTGCAACGGAGCAATTAACCGTCGCTGCGTCTAGGATTGAATCTGGGCGTGTGGCTAACGTGGTGAATTTGGTCACGTTTATGTCACGTCAAGAAAATCAAAAGGCCTGCGCATAAGCACAAGCCTTTGATTTAATTGGTAGGAGATGCGAGGCTCGAACTCGCGACAAACGGATTAAGAGTCGGTCGCTAACGCATTAAACTATTGATAAATATAGAAAATCTATATTAACTAAGCGTAACCAATATTAATTTAAAATCAGTAATTTAGCGTAATTTACATTAACCTAAAAAAACTGAGCACTGTACTGAATTTGTACCACTTAGCATTTCCAGTATCTGTTCAATTCTTTAGTATTACAATCCCAAGTAAACTTCATTAAATATCACACTCCAAAAATTGAATTTATTATTTAATAAATCATATTTGATGTTAACTATCCGAAAATATACCTATATAACACTAACTATATCAAACTAAAAATCGCAACTTACTGCTAATATAAACAAAAAATATGGAGTATTTTGGTAAATGGCAAAACTAAGGCCTCGGGCTCGCATCGTCAGAACGATTGGGGATCAATTAATAAGTGGTCCTGAAGCCGCACTTATAGAGCTGGTTAAGAACTCTTATGATGCTGATTCACCTGATATAAGCATAAAGATAACCCCACCACGTCCCGACATTCCGGTTGGATGTATCTCTGTAAAAGATAATGGTCATGGCATGTCACAAGTTGACATCATTACACGTTGGTTTGAGCCAGCCACCGACGACAAACTAAACCGCAAATTTAGTCCAAATGAGCGAAGGATGCTAGGTGCTAAAGGTATTGGTAGATTTGCTGCATCAAGATTAGGCTCTAAAACAACTTTGAATTCGATAGGATTTGATCCTGAGCAAAACATTAAAGAACAAGTCCTAGTTCAGATTGACTGGGATGAGTTTAGCGCTAATAAATATCTTGAAGATATTGAAATTCCAACTCAAAGCAATTCAGTAGAAAATAACATCAACACCGGGCTTGAACTTACTATCACCCACTTGAGAGACGTGTGGTCTAAAAAACGTTTAGAGAATCTGATTAGAGAACTTCGACGAGTAATTACACCAAGCGAAACATCACAAAACTTTAACATTTATCTTGATTTAAGTGATTTCAAAACTGGAGAAATTGGCTTCGATGGAAGCGAACTTTTAAACAGTTTGAATTATGACTTAACAAATGAACTAGACAATCAAGAACCGAAAACCACAGTCTCATTAAATAATAAATACCTTATTGTCCCCTTTAAATTGCAAAACCATGCCGACTATAAACTTGTTGGATCGTTTGATGAAGTAGGTACTTTTAATGGCACTTTCACAATATGTAAAGGCGATAACCTACCAGCTCCAATCTATGTGGATGCACCTAAGTTGGAGGCTGACGAGGAAAATTGTGGTGTTGTAAATATCGATATCAATGTTTATGACAGAGAGGCAGACTCTATTGAAGAGCTATTTAAACGTATGGGTCTGCAATTTGAATCCATTGGAATTAGAGCTGCAAGACAAATACTAACAGACAATGCTGGGATCGCAATTTTTAGAAATGGTTTTCGCATAAGACCATACGGAGAACCTGAAAACGATTGGCTTGAATTGGAACGCCAAAGAGTACAAGACCCATCAAAAAAACTAGGCCTGTCGCAAGTATCGGGAAGTGTAAGTATAGGTGAAGAAAGCGAGTCTGGGCTAATTGAGAGGAGCAGTAGAGAAGGCCTCGAACATAACGGATACTTCGACAGACTTAAAAAGTTAATATTAAGAATAATGTTGCACATTGAGGAGCGTCGCTTAGCTTTTAAAGAAAAAGCTGGTTTGAGCAGGAAAAAAAGTGGAGATGTTAGTCAAGTAAAAAAAATTGCTGCACTCAACTCTGTGAGTAATGCGGTATCAAGCTTGCCACTTAATCTCCAAGAGCCTATAAGAAAAGCTATAGCAAAGGATGCAAGTGCGTTAACTGCATCTTTAGATGAGATAGACGAATATCAAAAGATACTCCAATCAAGGGCTTCTCTTGGCCTAGTGGTCGCACAAGTTATTCACGAAGGACGACGAATATTAAACCCTATGTCAGCCTCCGCTAAGGCGCTCTTCGATAGCAAAGATTCTTTGTTAGAAGATAGCAAGTTAGGTGAAATTTTTAGAAGACAGCTCCCAGATAATGTAGCGACAATCCAAGCTGGAACAAAGAACATGAGTCGTCTATTTAAACGATTAGATCCAGTATCTGGTAGACGGCGTGGAAAACCAGTCATTTTTAATTTGAAAGAAGTCATTGACTCTTCAGTATCTTTATTTTCCGACTCAATTACAAATAACAACATAAAAATTAATATTGACGCTACTACCCAGTTAAGGACGTATGGGTACATTGAGGATCTCCAAGCTGGTATATTAAATATTCTTGAAAATGCCATACACTGGCTAAGTAGCAGCCCCCAAGAATCAAAAAATATAAATATATCAGCGAAACCATATGAAAAATACGTTGAGTTATCTATAGAAAATGATGGTCCTTTAATCGATGATAATTACATCCCAAGACTTTTTAGCCCTGGATTTAGTCTAAAATCAGACGGAACTGGATTAGGTCTATCTATTGCAAGAGAGGCTTGCAGAGCAAGCAAAGGTGAATTAGCCTATAAAGAAGGCGCACCCAATACTTGCTTCATTATTCAATTTCCGACACCTTCAGTTAATTAGTGGAGCACAAGAATGTCTTTTTATTTCCGATTACTCATTGTGGAAGATGATGAAGGTGAGCGAGGTACTTGGGTAAGGTCAATAGAGTTACATAATGCACAAGCTGAGCAACTAGGTTTTTCAATTGATGCTAAATATGCAAAGTCACTACAAGAAGCAAATCAGCTAATAGACAACCATGACTTTAATGCAGCCGTCGTTGATATTCGACTGGATCAAGGTAATGTTGCAATGCCAAATAACGATGGAAATTTAGTTATATCAAGGCTACTTGATGTTGAGCTCGCTGTAATTGCTGTTTTTACAGGCGAAGTAACTCAAGTTGAAATACCTACTTGGGCAACTACTATAGTTAGCACCTTTAGAAAAGGAGGGGATGATGGAGAAGGCAATAATGCAGTAATGACTTGGCTAAGCCAGCAGGCTCCAATGGTAAAAACAATTAACAAAGTTGAACAGACAATAAAAAAAGAAATGGTTAAACTCTTTACTCATTCAATTTGGCCTAGATGGAAAAATTGGGTTGAGGAATCAACCGGCACTGATTTAAATATTGCGCTTGGAAGACATATGGCTTCGCATGTGCATGCGACTTTACTTGAAAGCTCTTCACAGGAGGCCCATCCTGAAGAATGGTATTTTATTCCGCCCATACGTGAAGGGATTAGGACTGGCGATTTAATCAGAAATGGTGAAGGTTTTGAAATAGTTATTACTCCAAGATGTGACTTGGCAGTTCCAGGTAAGACTGAAACCATTCAACTAGCTAAATGTAAAGACGTAGCTAATGACTGGAAAACGTTATGTCAAGAAATCCAGGCTGCAAAGACCACTTTGCAAACAAATATAGATCAAAATCAATCTGAGAAACTACAGAAAAAATTAGCTGAAAAAATTGAAATCTTGCGAAAATTTACTCAGCACAAAAGTAACAAGTCCCAATTGCATTTTATTCCACAAATGAAACTTCTCGATGGCAATTGTCTTGGTCCATTTTTTGTTGAGTTTTCACACATAAGAGCTGTTGATATTGAAAATCAAGTTTTAATTACTGAGTTATCTACTAACAGAATCGCATCTTTAACGCCGGAATTTCTTCCGTCTATGGTTGAAAGATTAGGTAATTATTTCAGCAGAATAGGGACGCCAAACTACTCACATCCAGCTTAAGCTTCAGAATCTGCCTCACGTAAAAGAAGCTTACTGACTATGGAGGCGATTTGTTTTGCTAATAGTGGTGGAACGGCATTGCCAACTTGGTGGTATTGTTGTGTTCTTGTTCCTTGGAAAAGGTAATTATCTGGGAATGTTTGCAACCGTGCAGCCTCGCGAACCGTTAAGCTACGGCACTGCAATGGATCTGGATGAATAAAATAGTGTCCGTCTTTTGATATGTGGCTTGTTACGGTACTAGAAGGTTGATTTTTCAGCTGAACTCTAAATCTGTCAGAGAACTTACCTGATTCCCAGTTTGCATGATTAGGTTTTAAGCCGTCTAAGTCAAACTCTTCATGACCTTTCGGCGATCGATTAAAAATTTCAGCAAAAACTGCTGCATAAACATATCGTCGTAAATCACTTTCCATGTGACCGCGCGCTTCGTGATTAAGTATGACTTTAAGCTTTTTATCTTTGTACCATTTCTCCAGTTTGCTTAACTGCTTACCATTTTCCTCATTAATTAGTGGTGAATGGCCTGCCCGAATACCTAATGACGTAGAGACTTTCTCAGAATACTCTCTTAGAGCCATGCCAAGCTTACTATTTAACGCGTCTTTTTTAAATGCCAAATTGGCCAATTCTTGAATATGTTGCCTTACAATTTCGGCCCACTTTTCGGAACTATCTCCACCTTTACTTAGCTTACTTCGTAAAGGTGGGAGATCTTTAGTTACATCAAAAAAAGTCTGTTTTGAAGTTTTCCTAAGACTCGTAGGTCTAGTAGAAATATCATCTCTGATACCCACCAAGATAACTCTATGACGGGCCTGTGGAACTCCATACTCTTCTGCCCGTAGAATGAAGTCCCTAGCATCAATATCTTGAATGTTAGAGTGAATGTCATACATGGTGTCACTTGCTAAAGAGTAAATTTTATATGTATGGCCAGAGCTTTTGCCTAGCGCTTGGTCTGGATCAGCCAAATCTTTTAGGATTGTATGGAAGATATGCTGATCTTTAACTTTGGCGGAGAGGATGCCTTTAACATTTTCCATCACAAATACCGCTGGCTTATATCTGTGGATAATACGCAAATACTCTTGGTATAAATAATGCCTGTTATCTTTTTCTGGCGTGTAATCTTTTATACCACGATTTCTGGAACGACCAACTAAGGAATATGCTTGACATGGTGGGCCTCCAATTAATACCCATGGTTTAAGTTCGCTGATGTTTGCTTTTTTTAATATTTCGTCAAGTTCATTGTTGCCATCTTGCGTGCCTAATGTAATTTGCCTAGCCTCATCACAAGCCACATTCCAATCTGATAAGGATTTTTCATTATATGGCTGTAGAGATTTTCCGTGACAATAGTCATAGTAACTTTTAAGTGCAGTAGCTCCCTTTTTCTTAAGCTTTCTATAAAAAGACCTTAATCTTAGAGTTTGATGAGCTGATGATTCCATTTCAGCTGAAACAATGATATTGAATAACTTTCCATTTTCCAGAGACGAAAATCCCTCCCCTAGCCCACCCGGGCCTGCAAATAAATCTACTATTGGGACTGGAAGTTTTTTTGACATGATACTTTACATTAAATGTATTGAGAGAGATTACCAGGTTTGCATAGTGGTGTCCACAAAACACCATCGAATTAATATCGGTATTATAATCGGCAATAAGTTTATATAATTGTAAATAAATAAATTACTTTACAATAAGTTATATCGGCATAATAATCGGCAAATGTCATACATATTTCCAGACAATCCAAGACTAATGGAGCCGCTATTATTCGAAGCGAGCACTGGAGTGCTTGAAAAAAGCTATGCTTTAGCCATAGCATCCGCAAAGCTTTCTGCAACAATCCACCCAAAATGCATCGACGCAGTGGCCAATCTTGTCAGCAACATGAATTGCTACTACTCAAACTTGATTGAGGGGCATAACACTAAACCAATTGATATTGAGCGTGCTTTATCTGGTGACTATTCAACTTCACCTGAGAAACGTGTATTACAACTAGAAGCTAGAGCACATATTGAAGTTGAAAAGGCATATCTGGCAGAATCTAGGATTGATATTTTCTCAACAGATCTTATTTGTTCTATTCATCGCGACTTCTATGCCAAATTACCAGAAGAATTGTATTGGTCAACCTCAGCTGATGGAAAGAAAACCGAAAAAATAATACCTGGCAACTTGAGATCATCCGAAGTAGAAGTCGGTAGGCATTATCCTCCGCGATATACAACTTTGCCAGAATTCATGAAAAGGTTTGAATCTGGTTATCAAACCGCATGGAAAAGCAAACTCCCTTACCAGCGCATGCCTTTAGTTGCCTGTGCGCATCAGCGCCTGCTCTGGATCCACCCCTTCTTAGATGGTAATGGGCGTGTTGCAAGATTATTTTCTGTATTGGCAATGAAAACAGCAGGCATTGAAGGTATAGGGTTATGGTCTCCCGCACGCGGATTGGCACGCAATGTGGATCAGTACAAATCTCTATTACAAGATGCCGACAGTCTACGCAGAGGTGATTTAGATAGCCGTGGCAACTTGTCGCTAAGTGCCTTACAGGCCTTTAGTACATTTTTTGTAGATACCTGTATAGACCAAGTGAAATTCATGTCTGACATGTTTGACTTGGACAACCTAGTGAAGCGCATCGAATACTTCTTTGGGGTGCTGTCCACTTCAATAAACATCAAAAAGGAATCCCACCTTTTAGTTATGGAGGCATTGCGAAGAGGGGAATTCTCACGTGGCGAAGCTTCTAGGATTACAGGATTTGGCGAGCGCATGGCCAGAGACATGCTCAGTGAGTTACTGAGACTAGGCTTTTTAAGTTCTGACTCAGCAAAAGGCCCTGTAAGGATTGCTTTTCCTACCGCAACAACGGGCTACTACTTCCCCAATTTATTCCCTACCGGATCACCGACAGAAATAAATGATTATATTGCGGAAAAGAAACTGAGCACCTTAACAAATAAGTAGGTATCAATAATAAGCAATGATAAAAAGGAAATTTCTTGCTGAAGGTGGGCTACATCTTTATTCAAGTGGTGCAAATGTTATAAGGCCATCAGACCTTTACAAATATTCCAACAATGAACAAGTACGTGCAGCCTTAACGCTCTGCAATATATATATCATAGGCCGTCGCCCCAAAATCAGCGTATGCCCCACATCCTTGAAGGTAGTTAATGGCCTCGTTCATGGGAATTTTAGGGTTCATTTGGAATACTTCCAATATGAAAGTTTTGCCTTCTCCCAGAAGCATGCGTTTTTCCGCGGCAACAAGCCAATAAAGACGGTAAATGCAAGAACGGATACGCCTTTCGGATCTAATATTCAAATATTAGATGAACAAAACCAAGAAACTAATATTCCAGCATATGTAATGGTTGCGAATTCCAATCATGGGTTGGATAAAAATGCTGACATTGAGGTTTTATACATTGGTCAAGGATACGGTAAGACAGGGAATCGCTTAGCCATTGATCGGCTCCTAGCACACTCCACTTTACAAAGAATAATGGCAGAAACAGCACAGTTTCATCCAGATCAAGAACTACTGCTCCTTATGTTCAGGTATGAACATGCCAGGAATTTATTATCATCAGCAGGTGACTTCAGTGTAGACCCAATAGCTACTGATGAGGAGAGCTCCCAATATATAAGTCACGTTGGAAATTATAAACTAGACAGAAAATCTCGCATTACGCTTGCGGAAGCAGCTTTGATTAACTATTTCAAACCGCCATACAACATGATGCATATAGAATCTTTCAAGCCAAACAGCAGAATTAAAACTCTAGAAAAGATTCTAAAGGCTGACTTATCTGCGTTAATTGTAGAAATTGACACATCTAACATTAGTTCCAAACTCTATTCCAAGCACATCCCAACCAAAAAACTTGAAAGCATTTTGAGCCACGAACAAATTAGTAGGATTGAAGCAGTAAAACTATTACGCGATCCTCGATTACCCTCTTCTAAAATAGAAGAGTTTATTAAGAACTTAACTCACGTTCACATCGCCAACTTTAGTTTATATAGCCCTGAAGAGCGAGAAACGTTTCTTAATGCTCTTGTTATAAGCTAAAGCCGGTATTCGTACAAGGTGCTGAAGTTGGGCATGATGTAACGATACCTTTTCCAGAAAAGACCAAGCGGCAGAATTCAGGATCTTCTCAAGATAGGTATGATAATTATGGCACGCGATATAGATGACATCGCTCATGGAGCTGATAGTCTCAACTGTTATTAAAATGGAAATATATTATAAATACCGGCGAGAGCCTATCCTGCACTAGCTCATAAGATTGAAAAAGTGTTGATAATATCAACGTTTTTAGCTGTTGACGTTGATAAAACCTCATCCGCAAACCCCGTGATTTGCGATTCCCCCTCCCCGTCCTACGGGGAGAAAGTGAAGCATTAATCTCTTAAAGAAAAGCGGCTTTCAGAAAGGCTTCGCCATATACGCCCTGCGCTTGAAAAGAAAAAGGCCTCATATGTGCCCGGTCTCTGGAGTGATGACGTAGTTGACAAATGGAGACTCATTGACGCCTAACGTCGAAGTGAGGGACAGCCAACAAGCGCAGCTTGTTGGCTGTCCCTCTCGACTGTAGTGTTAGAACTCATTTCTTTTTCCTCTGCCACGATTCAAGCACAAACAGCGTAATTGTATGAGCTGCGTGAATGGAAAGACGCGCGTGCCTTGGCTCCAATTTGTACTGCTTTGTGCCAGCACCATGAGCAGAGCTTGCATGCGTGCGCAAAGCGCCAATGCCATCGACCACGGCTAAAAGGCCAGTAAGAATTGTTTGGAGGTCTTGGTCCTCTACGGCACCAGGATCGAAGCCCAGATCCTTTCGCACAACGGTCCAAACTGGCTTTAGGTCTTGCTTAGATGGTTGCTCTAAACCTTGCTCTTCGATGTAGACCTTGCAGACACTCTCAAGGATGTTGCTAGCTGCGGATACGGCCTCACGAGGATTTTGTTCAACATTTGAAATGGCTCGATTGAACTCATGGTCGAGTGAAGCTACATCTTTATCACGGATGAAGTCCTCCAGAGTTCGCGAGGGACTTCCAAGTGAACCGGTAATTGAACCTCCCGTTACGTACTGCAAGTCATAACGAGCCAAGGCCTTATTAATCTTTTGTTGATCGACAGTTTCAGTTGCGGGCGGGAAGTCATCAAATGGCCCACCTTCAGGAGGTGGCTCTTCCATGCAGGCTTCGATAAGACGACCAAGGACCTGCAAAGGAACGACGGTCTCATCTGTGTTGACACGTCTGAGCCACTCTTGCGCCTTTACCCATTTGTTACCCTCCGGAGGATTGCCGGGGGCTCCTGCGTACATGAATAGGTTGTCTAATGACGCATGGGACTCACGCTGTGATAAGACTTCAGCGCAGGCGGCTATTACGGGAGCAGGAATTAATCGGCGCACAGGCTAGAGTTCTAACGTTTGAATTAAGGGGCTGGCTTTAGCCAGTCCCGCTTGAATGATGGGTTAGCCATGAACGTAACCCTCAGAGATAATATTGCTATTGAAGACTTGCTGCAAGCTTGCGTGGGTTGCAGCAGAAATTTCAATTTGTATACGCTGACGACTACCCGATGAAGTGATGCGAACATTACAAAAGCAAACACCTCCAGACTCAGATAATGTTTCAATGAAATATGCATGTTCTTGATTGATACTAAATGGATATGTAGTAAGTACTGCTTGAAACTGCAATGCTTCCGAACCAGCTAAAGTTACATAGTGAATTTCTGGGGCACGGTCTGGGAAAAAGGATGTTTCAACTGACAGCACTGAGCTTTGTGTTGATACATTCAATACCTTAATCATTTTTGGAGTGCCCATAATGGCTAACGTTTGACGTGAGGGGCCGCCGTAGCGGCGAAGCCGCGAAGGGAACCCACAAGCGCAGCTTGTGGGTTCCCTCTCGACGGAATTGTTGGGCGTCAGTGTCGCTGAGTACATGAGGGTTTCAGTGGTCGTTTTGTTCAAGCCACTCGGCAAAACGACCAATTTCAGAAATGGCCGCTTTGAGCTTCTCTTGTGTGACGTGGATTGTAGGTGGCATCAGCCAACTACGCTCTCCTTCTTCCATTTCAGCCAGTAGTTCTCGGTCGCGATCATCAATGAAAAATGGACTTGGCAATTTCTTCAAGTCGTCAGCTGAGTAGTGTGAATTTTGATCTGTTATGGACTCAGGGTGCTGCACACGATTTCTTGCTAGAGCTAGCTCTTCCAATAGGTTTAAGTTACACGGGCTATTTTCAAAGATGATGTTAAATTGGCCCTGAAAGTATGCCTTGTACCCATTAAACCAGCCGCGCTTAAACGCCGACCTATATGAATCATCGACGGGCCTGCCGAGTTGCCGCTCCCAAGTTCTAAAGTACAAATGGAACGAGGCTGAGAGCATGGAGATACACGTGCGACCAATGACTTGAAGTGACTCTTCGGCTTCAAGCCATTCAGAAAGAAATGCGGGCTCTGGGTCTTCGCTGTATGGCGGAACGAACGGCTCTTCCTCTGCTTCTATTTTGCGTTTTCGCTCAATAAATGGAGCGGCGCCATTGGAGTAAAGTTGCTCAATGAACGCCAATCTTTCACCGAGAAAGTAACGTACATCCATTGCTCACTCTCCTGACGACCAACGTTTGAAGTAAGGGGCTGGCGACCATGGTGGCTCGACCCTCGTTATTAATAATTGTTTATTCAAAGCACGCTTTCGCCAGTCCCGCTTGACTGATGGGTTAGCTAGATTTTTGAGTTTACGGTATGTGATTTTCATCGATAAACATTGCACCATCGTTATAAACCACCCATTCTTTTTTACCATTTCTAGTATAACTATACTCACTGGGGCAAACAAAACGATTTGGTTTTATATTAGCAAAGTCTCTAGGGCTCAAGGAGTTTTTCAATGTGTTTTTTATTGAGATAGACTCATCACATGCAATCACTGTAACCCAGACAACGTTTGTTAAATACAACGCTGTTGGTAATGAAATTAAAATAGATACGATTTTACCTCCACCAAATTTTCGATAAATTAGAAAACTTACCAAAGCTAATATGAGAGCACCAATAGCCGTTGCAATAAATAATATATTTAACATGTCCATGGTTGGTTTTAGATAGCTAACGTTTGAATTAAGGGGTGCCGTTAGGCGTCCCGCTTGAATGATGAGTTAGAAGGCATATTATTTAATGTAATTTTACTTTGCTCGGCCCAATCATACTGCCCCAATCTCCGCATTCATTGAAATAAACACGAATTCGTAGGAAATCATTTTCACTATTTGAATGTGCTTCATTTGTTGCGTAATAAATGTCAACTCGTGCTTGGGTAAGATTTTTAGGAGTGTACTCATCTTTGACGTTTCTCTGTACGTGGCAGCATAAAGGATGGTCAATCATGAACTGCTCTATTGATTGTAGTGATTGAACCAATTTCATTTGCTTTGCAGCAGTTGTTAACGCTGCCTTAACAAGCTCTTTATCGGATAATCGATCTATTTTTTCTTTGCGAGCCCAGCAAGGGCGTTCTATACTTTTTATCTGCATTCCGTATGTGTCTAAAACTTTTCCGCAAGCATTGATTATTAAATGGTTTTCATAATACTCAAAGTCTGGGTGTGCTTGTTTTAACGAATCTGTGTCGCTTAGCTTTAGGTATGTTTCAATTTCTAAGGCATTTCCTCGGGATACTCGACAGCAATTAGGATAAATTGATTCTTTACTTACTACTTTTGCAATCAACTCTTCGTCAGATAGAGCTCGATTCGCCTCATAGCAATAATCCGAAGTAGTGCATCCGTTTAAGCAAAACAATGCCGTCATGAACAAAATGCGTATAGTCATTTCGCCTTCTAACGTTTGAATTAAGGGGCGCCGTTAGGCGTCCCGCTTGAATGATGGGTTAGAGCGCATCTTTCCAACCCATGGCAAGAATCTCATAGTTCACCTTTGGGTGAGAGAGGCTGAAGTAAAGCTCGGTAGACATAAGCATCTGCTCAATGACGCCGGATG
>Ga0207967_1000305_pt1 | contig 19339 bp, 15 predicted proteins | sample LakWasMet20_HOW5_2_FD_183866 | JGI IMG/M metagenome (GOLD analysis project Ga0207967, IMG submission 183866) | Freshwater sediment methanotrophic microbial communities from Lake Washington under simulated oxygen tension - Sediment Metagenome... | ecosystem: Environmental > Aquatic > Freshwater >...
GTCTTTATTTTATTTTGCGTCATCATTTATTCTCGCTTCATAGAAAGGCATGCATTTTGTGACCTATGAATATTTTAATAAAGCGAAAGTTTTTTAGATAAATTTGAATTAAATTCATACATGAATTAATATCCGGATACCATGATAGAAATTCGCCACCTTAAATCACTCAAAGCCATTGCAGAAACCGGCAAGCTGGGCTTAGCCGCCGAACGTGTATTCCTGACGCAGTCCGCACTTTCACACCAGATACGCACACTGGAATCCCACTATGAAATAACGCTGTTCAAACGCACTGCACAAGGCTTGCGTTTTACTCCGGCCGGTCAGAGGCTGCTGGATTTAGCCAATGAACTGCTGCCGCTCATAGAAAAATCAGAACGCGACATCATCCGTTTAAAGAACAACCGTTCCGGCGAATTGAGAATCGTATTGGAGTGCCATACTTGCTTTGACTGGCTCACGCCTGTCATGGATGTTTTCAGGCGGGCATGGCCAGAGGTGGAAATTGACCTAGTCGCCGGCTTTCACAGTGACCCCTGGCACTTGCTGCATGAGGGTAAGGCTGATTTAGTGATTGGCGGTTTACCTGAAAAGATAGGCAGTCTGGAGCATCAGCCGCTATTCAAATTCGAAATCATGGCTGTACTGCCGCCGGATCACGGCAAACGCAGCAAAGCCAGATTCCAGCCCGAGGACTTTATTGATGAAACGCTGATTACTTACCCGGTGCCAGAAGAGAGAATCGATATTATCCGCAATATCCTCAAGCCGGCTAACATAAACTTTAAACGACGCACGGCGGAGCTTACCATTGCGATTATGCAGCTAGTGGCAAGCCGCAGGGGAATCGCAGCGTTACCCAGCTGGGGAATCCAGAGTTATGTTGACCACGAATACGTCATAGCGAAATCCATCGGGCAAAAAGGCCTGTGGTCTGAACTGCATGCTACCGGCACATCAGAAACCATATCACTTCCATTCACGACTGACCTGATCAACATCATCAGAAGCACCTGCGCGGCAAATTTAAAAGGGATCAAACTTTTAAACAAGCTCGGCAGATGACTTTTCAGCATTACATACCGAGGTAAGTTGGCCCGCTGCCGCCTTCAGGCGGTAGCCAGACGATATTCTGGGTCGGGTCTTTAATGTCGCAAGTTTTGCAGTGTATGCAATTCTGCGCATTGATTTGCAGATGATCCGCCCCCTGCTGCCTGATAATTTCATAGACACCGGCCGGGCAATAGCGCTGTTCGGGCGCGTCGTATGTTGCCAGGTTGATATTAACGGGTATATTTTTATCCAGCAGTTTCAAATGGCATGGCTGGTTGGCGTCATGCGCAATATTGCTTAAACTCACCGAGTTGAGTTTATCAAAGCTATAAATGCCATCAGGTTTGGGATAGGTAATCTTTGGCATGACCGCAGCAGGCTTGATGCATTCATGGTCTGCCTTCTTGTGCCGCAGGGTCCACGGCAAATGCAGCCCAATGGCGGCAAGCCACATTTCAACCCCGCTGAACATCATGCCAAAGCGCGATAACAGCGGTTTTACGTTACGTACGGCATACAGGTCACGCCATACCCATGAATCACGCAGTGCTGCCGGATAAGCATGCAGCAGCCGCGACTGTTCTGCACCCTCGCTACCCAGCGCTTCAAAAACCGCATCAGCCGCCAGCATGCCGGATTTCATGGCATTATGGCTGCCTTTGATGCGCGGCACATTGACCATCCCGGCCGAGCATCCAATCAACGCGCCCCCGGGGAAAATCAATTCCGGCCAGGATTGTATTCCGCCTTCGCTGATGGCCCTTGCGCCATAGCTCAGTCGCTTGCCCCCGTGCAGCAGTGGCTTGATCGCAGGATGCGTTTTAAAACGCTGGAATTCATCGTAAGGAGAGATATGCGGATTGGCATAATCAAGATGCACGACGAAGCCGATGGAAACCAACTGCTCGCCATAATGGTAAATAAAGGAGCCGCCGCCGGTATCGCTATCCAATGGCCATCCAAGGCTATGCTGTACCAGACCGGCGCGGTGCTGTTCAGCAGAAACCCGCCATACTTCCTTAAAACCCAAACCATATTTCTGCGGTGAAGAACGCTTACGCAAATCAAAATGGTTTTCCAGTTCACGCGTCAATGAACCGCGCGTGCCTTCTGCTACCAGCGTATATTGCGCCCTGATTTCAATCCCCTGGGCAAACTGCGCTGTGGGTTCGCCATTGGCATCCCGGCCCATATCCCCGGTAACGATGCCAACCACTTGCCGGTTTTCGTCATAGAGCATTTCCTGTGCCGCAAAACCGGCATAGATCTCTACTCCCAGGCTCTCTGCCTGCTCACCCAGCCAGCGGCAGACATCACCAAGGCTAGCAATATAATTGCCGCGGTTATTCATCAGCGGCGGCATTAACCAATGCGGAATGTTCCAGGCTTTGCTTTCACCCAATATCAGAAACTCATCTTCACCTACGGCGGTATTGAGCGGCGCGCCTTTATCACGCCAGTCCGGGATAAGCTCATTGAGCGCAGCAGGGTCTATCACCGCACCGGAAAGTATATGCGCGCCGACCTCCGCCCCCTTTTCCAGCAGGCATACACTTAGCTCCCTGCCAGACTCGGCGGCAAGCTGCCTGAGCCTGATTGCCGCAGCCAGGCCCGATGGCCCCGCGCCGACGATCAGGACATCATAATTCATTACATCACGCTGTACATTAGTCATTTCTCAACTGTCCTTCAGGATATTTCCGGCAAGTTCACCTGATCGCTGCGTTCAACACCGGCGGTCATTTCCTTGCATAAAGTGATAAATTCACGCATGCCTGTAGTCTGGTACTTCTGCTTATGCCATAAAAAATAGAAGTATCTGCCCAGATCAAGGCCTGGGGTCGCCAGCGGCACTAAACTGCCGCGGCGAAAAGCATCCTTGAGTGCCAGGCGCGATATACAGCCGATGCCAAGCCCCGACTCGACAGCACGCTTGATCGCTTCGGTATGCTCCAGCTCCAGCCTGATATGCAGTTTGGCGTGGCTATTATGAAATGCCCGGTCAAAAGTTGCCCGTGTGCCGGAGCCTTTCTCCCTCAGTATCCATTGCTCCTGCAGCAGCTGTTCAACCGTAATGTTTTTTGAACCGGCTAACGGATGATTGGGGGCGGCAAACACCACAAGCTCATCCGCCACCCAGGGCTGAACTTCAATATCGGCATGATTGCAGTCGCCTTCTATCATCCCCAGATCCAGTTCATGCCTGGCGATCTGCTGCACAATCGTACTGGTGTTATGAACTTGCAGCTGAATCCGGCTTTCAGGATGTTCCTGCAGAAACCTGGCCACAAGTATCGTCGCAAGGTAATTGCCCACCGTTAACGTCGCGCCAATTTTCATATGACCGAATCCCGCATGCCCGTGCAGCAGGTTTTCGATTTCTTTCGCGCGATCCAGCAATTCCACGGCACGGGGCAATAATTGCTGCCCCGTTTCATTGATGCGCAGTGATTTACCCAGCCGGTCAAAAAGCTGCAGATCAAACTGCCGCTCAAACTCACTCAAAGCCGTACTGGTTGCAGATTGCGAAAGCGACAATGCCTCGGCCGCACGCGATACACTCTCCGTGCGGCTGATCGCAATAAATATCTCGAGTTGTCTTAAGGTGTATTTCATAGGCTCACATATCTATAAAATAGATATATATTATCTTTATAATCCATTTAACATATATTATACGCCACTGTAAAATGCTCAGCAATTGTAAAGGAAGCTGTTATGAAAATACTGGTCGCGGTAAAACGTGTAGTCGATTACAACATCAAAGTGCGCATCAAACCAGATGGCTCAGATGTGGATATTGATGGCGTAAAAATGAGTGTTAACCCGTTTGATGAAAATGCCATTGAAGAGGCACTGCGCCTTAAAGAAAAAGGCATGGCAACTGAAGTCGTGGCGGTTTCATTTGGCACCGCGGCAAACCAGGACGTACTCAGACACGCCCTGGCCATGGGCGCTGACCGGGCAATTCTCGTAGACAGTGACGCAGCATTGCAGCCATTGGCGGTGGCAAAGCTGTTGAAATCCATCGTATCACGCGAGCAGCCGGATATTGTTTTACTGGGTAAGCAAGCGATTGACGATGATGCAGGCCAGACCGGCCAGATGCTGGCGGCATTGCTTGATTACCCGCAAGCGACTTTCGCATCGGCACTGACAGTAAACGGGAATGAGATCGTTGTCACACGCGAAGTAGATGGCGGTACCGAAACCCTGGCGTTGAATCTGCCTGCGGTAGTTACCGCAGACCTGCGCCTGAACGAACCACGCTTTGTAAAACTGCCTAACCTGATGCTGGCAAGAAAAAAAACCATAGAAACAATCAACTCGACTGCGCTTGGTGCTGATACAGCGCCGCGTATCAAACAGATTAAAGTGACAGAACCACCTGCCAGAAAAGCCGGCATCAAGGTCGGCAGCGTCACGGAGCTGCTCGACAGATTGCGTACCCACGAAGGAATTCAGCTATGAAAACTCTAATCCTTGCCGAACATAACGGCACAGAAATCAACCAATCCACTTACCAGGCGGTTACAGCTGCGCAATTCTGGAATTTACCGATTGAAGTTCTGGTGGCTGGCAGCAATGTAAATGCTATCGCACAGCAAGCCGCTTCGATTGCAGGCGTAAGCCGCGTGATTCATGCAGATGCCGAACATTTAAGCCATCAGCTGGCAGAAGATACGGCGAAACTGATCGCCGCCGCAGGCCAAGAATACAAGGTCATTGTTGCGGCACACTCATCGTTCAGCCGCAATATATTGCCGCGTGCCGCGGCACTGCTTGATGTGGCAATGGTTTCTGACGTGCTGGAAATCAAGGCAGACAACACTTACGTGCGTTCTATCTATGCAGGTAATGTTTACACCGAGATCCAGAGTACGGATGCGGTTCAGGTACTCACAATACACAGCAGCAACTACCCTGCTGCGGCCCAAAGTGAACACAAAGCGGAGATTTACCTGGCTGGAGTTCCGTCGCCACAGCATAAAACCCGCTGGGTATCAGAAACACGCAGCCAATCAGACCGTCCGGCTTTAGGTTCAGCCAGGGTCGTTATTTCCGGCGGCAGGTCACTTGGCAGCGCAGAAAGCTTTGAGCAGGTGTTATCACCGCTTGCCGCGAAACTCGGTGCCGCCTTAGGCGCTACGCGTGCTGCGGTTGACGCCGGTTTTGCACCTAATGACATTCAGGTTGGCCAGACCGGTGTGGTCGTGGCACCTGAGCTTTATATCGCGATTGGCGTGTCTGGTGCGGTGCAGCATACCTATGGCATGAGAGACAGCAAAATTGTGGTGGCCATCAACCAGGACCCTGACGCGCCAATCTTCCAGGTTGCAGATTATGGCCTTGTTGCAGACTTATTTGAGGCTGTGCCTGCACTTACGGCAGCTGTTCAATAACCGGAAAAAGAAAAAATCATGAGTAAATATTCATCTGAGCGCGTCCTGAGCGTCCATCACTGGAATGACAGCCTGTTTAGTTTCAAGACCACGCGCGACCCTGGTCTGCGTTTTGAAAACGGCCAATTCGTCATGATAGGACTAGAAGTCGACGGGCGCCCGCTCACGCGCGCTTACAGCATTGCCAGCCCCAACTATGAAGAGCATCTGGAGTTCTTCAGCATCAAGGTACCCAATGGCCCCCTGACGTCACGTCTGCAGCATCTGCAGGTAGGTGATGAGTTGCTGGTGAGCAGAAAACCTACCGGCACCCTGGTGATCCATGACTTGAAGCCTGCCAAAAACCTTTATTTATTATCCACCGGTACCGGCCTGGCACCTTTCATGAGCCTGATCCAGGACATTGAAGTCTACGATCGCTTTGAAAAAGTGGTGTTGATACACGGGGTTCGCTACCTCAGTGAGCTTGCCTATGCCGACTTCATTGAAAATGAACTGCCGAACAATGAGTTTTTTGGTGAAGAAGTCAGGAATAAATTGATTTATTATCCTACGGTCACCAGAGAGCCATTCCGTAACCAGGGTCGCCTCACCGACCTGATCAATTCCGGGAAGTTATTTGAAGATATCGGATTGCCTCCGCTCAACCCGGAGAATGATAAGGCGATGATATGCGGCAGCCCGCAAATGCTTACCGATACGGAAGCACTGCTGGATGCACGGGGTTTCAACGTATCACTGCGCATAGGTGACCCGGGTGACTATGTAATTGAGCGCGCCTTTGTTGAGAAGTAAGTTTCAGGCAATATCCATATGCCGGGAGCAGCCTCCCGGCATATGGCATTCATGATTTTGACTAAAATAAATCAAACCTGCGCAGGCACATAGCCTGTGTTTTCAGCACGATCTCTAACGGCTATCAACCTCTTGCAACTATCAATTCAAAATCATCTATCGGCACCGGCTTGCTGAACAAATACCCCTGAAATGCCTGGCAGCCGTGGCTTAACAGCAGCAGCATCTGCTCCTCGGTTTCCACCCCTTCGGCCAGCACTTCCAGCCCCAGGCTCAGGCCTAGGGCAATGATTGTATTCACGATACTGGCATCGTTACTGTCGATCATAATATCCCGCACGAATGACTGGTCTATCTTCAGCTGATCCAGCGGAAGGCGCTTGAGGTAGGAAAGCGAGGAGTATCCGGTACCGAAATCATCCAGCGAGAATCCAACCCCGATGGCTTTAAGTGCCGTCATTTTGGCGATAATATCTTCGATATTTTCCACCAGCATACTTTCAGTCAGCTCTAATTTCAGCTTGGACGGATCCACACCGGTGCTGTTGATCAGCTGCGTAACCTTTTCAACAAAATCGGCCTGTAAGTACTGGCGAGGGCTTACATTGACCGAAAGCACCAGGTTCGCGGTGTGCGCCTGGCTGGACCATAACAACAGCTGTTTGCATGCACTGGCTAATACCCAGTCACCAATCTGCAAAATCAGTCCGGAATCTTCTGCCAGTTGGATAAAATATCCCGGCACCACCAGGCCACGATGCGGGTGATTCCAGCGTATCAGCGCCTCTGCGCCGACAATACGCCGCGCTTGATTAAGCTGAGGCTGAAAATACAGTACAAACTGCTCGTACAGTATGCCAAGGTGCAGATCTGCCTCAAGGGCAACACGTTCACGGACAAGGGCTTCCATCTGCGGGTCAAAAAAGCGGAACGTATTCCGCCCTGAGTCTTTCGCTTTATACATGGCTAAATCAGCACGTCTCAACAGCTCGTCTACAGAGGTCTGCGAGTCATGGTTAAAGAGCGTAACGCCTATGCTCGGTGTGGTGTGGTGTATGTAGCTATTGAGCAGGAAAGGCTCCTTAAAACTCAATAAAATCTTTTCACATACAGTGCTGGCCTGCAGCGCAGCATCGCGGAGGTTCTCATCCAACTCGTTGATAATGACAACGAACTCATCCCCGCCTAGCCGCCCCACGGTATCACTGTCCCGCACGCATTTAACGATACGCCGGGCGACCTCAACCAGCAGCATGTCGCCTACATCATGACCATGGGTGTCATTCAGTGATTTGAAATTATCAAGGTCGATAAACAACACCGCGCCGGAGTGATGGCTGCGCAGGCTTGAGGTCAGGCGCTGCTTGAGTCTGTCTATCAGTAACTGGCGATTCGGCAATCCGGTCATCGAGTCATAAAACGCAAGCTGCTGGATTTTCATCTCGGTTTGCTTACGTTGCGTGATGTCACGCATCACCGCCACCCAGTATGTATTCAGGCCTACCTCATCACTGATTGGCACAATATCCAGTTCCAGCCAGATTTCCTCGCCCGACTTTTTATAGTGAATCACTTCCGTATGTACTGGCCTCCAGTCCCCTAGCGCCTGGCTTATTTTCTGAAGCTCTTCTCTCTGCGTATTCTTGCCATACAGAATACTTGACGATTTCCCTATCACATCTTCATGATTAAAACCGGTAATCCGCTCGAATGCTTCGTTAACAAATATGATGCGGTGCCCAAGATCATCTGTCGATGCGGATTCCGTAATCATCACAATGTCATTAAGCCTTGAAATCCCGCTTTCCAGCAATCGCAGGTGCCCCTGCGAATTATGGCGCTCTATCGCAATGCCAAGAATATGTGAACATGCATCCACAAGCTCCAGCTCTTCCTCGCCTGGGATATACGGCTCCTGATGATAAACCGCAAAGGTACCGATCACCTTGTGTTCGCTCGACAGGATGGGAGAGGACCAGCAGGCACGCAAGCCATAATGCATGGCATCCGCCCTGTAGTTATCCCACAGCGGGTCATGTTCGATATCGGCGACAATGATCCGCCTTTTCAGATACGCAGCAGCGCCACATGAGCCGTTGCTGCTGCCGATTTCCACACCATCCAGGGTCTGGATATAAGCGTCTGGCAGTTTAACCGCGGCACCTTTGCACAAATGAAGCCCATCGCTGCTGATAAGCATGATGCAGCACATGCAGCTTGGAAATTGCGACTCGATCAGCTTCACGGTGGCATGCAATACTTCCGGCAGCGGCGAATTCGCTGCAATACGTTCAAGAATAGCGCTCTGGCCAGCCTTGAAGGCTTCCAGTCGCTTGCGTTCTGAAATATCCTGAAATGCGCCTTGCAGCCGCACAATCGTACCATCCGCATCACGAACCGCATGGCCGATGGTGCGTACCCAGATACGCTTGCCCTTGACGGTTATTTTTTCCAACTCAAGGTCATAAGAAATACCGTTCTGAATGCAATTGCTGATCGCAGTCTGTATTTTCAGCTGGTGTTCCGGCACAAAAAGTGAAACCCCCTCTTTTATGGTAGGTGAATGACCGGCAGGCATGTCGTGGATTGCTGCCACCTCATCTGACCATGTGACTTTCCTGCTTTCAATATCCATGATCCAGCCGCCAAGGTGCGCGGCGCGGCCGGCTATTTTAAGCAAGTTTTCCGCACGTTCGCGCCGCTGTATTTCCTCTTGCAGCGCAATCGTGCGGTTTTTTACATTACGCCGGATTTGCAGGTTCCAGGTAAAGACAAGCCCCAGCAGTATTAAGGCTGTAATTGCGGCAAAAATGATCCAGCGTATAATCCGGTACTTGGAAACATTACTGCTGTAAATAAACCCGGCAAGATTGTAATCCTCCGGAATAATGCCAAGTGCGGCCAGTGTCTTGGCAATACTCTCCCAGCGTTCTATATTCATGTGGCCGAACTCGACAACATCGGAAAGCACGTATGGTTCCATAATGCCTGCTTCTTTAAGCAATATGTCATAGGTGATCCCGTGTTCAGCAACATCAGGCATACCGGCAATCAGCCTGGCAATTTCTTCCCGGTGTTCAAACGCATAGGCCCAGCCTTTTTTAGTGGCACGCAGAAACGCATCCACACGCTCTGGATGCGCCGTAATCTCACGTTCGTTTGTAAACAGGATATCGCCGTAAAAATCAACGCCGTATTTCTGGTTGCTTAATATCGAAGGATGGTAACCCATCGCTTCGAGCTGCGCCGGCTCTGCGGTGGCATAGGCAGAAATAACATCGGTATTGCCCTTAATCAGGTCTTGCAGGTTCCAGCTATGCGACAGGAGCGTTACACGATCAAGGCCGATGCCCGCCTTGTTCATCATAGCCTTGAACTGGGTTGCGCCTTGATCGTTAGAAAGCATGATGCGCTTACCGATAAGGTCTTGAGGGGTATTGATCTTGTTTTCGCGCAGACTCAGCAGAACGTAAGGCGAGTGCTGGAAAATTGACGCAATCGCTACGACCGGCTTTCCATTCATGCGTGAAAGTAAAATATCAGAATCGCCGATGCCATATTGCGCGGCGCCTGAGAGTACTTGTTTGAGCGCAGGCATGTTATCGCCGCCCTCAATAATGTGTACGTCCAGGTTCTCCTGCTGGTAGAACCCCTTGCTCTGGGCTGCATAGTAGCCTGCAAACTGAAACTGGTGATGCCATTTCAGCTGCAGTGTAATTTTTTCAAATGCGAATGCCGTGCCTGATGAAAAGATACAAAAAACAGAAACCAGCACTACTTCCAACAAGACTCTAAGTACAATAGTTAACTTCACTTTTTGCTGCATCACTTTAAGCTCTATTCTCTACTAAGAGTCTACAAACTATACCATCATTAATGTTGCTCACATCTTGTCATAATAATTGTGATTAAACAAAGTGATATTTATTGAATTTCATCGCATAGGAAATAACAAAGGGCACACAAGCGCCCTTTGTTATTTTTACTGTATTGGTACCTGCCATCAATCCTGTTTATATGATCAGCGAATCAGATACTTAAAATATTAAATGGATGCTTCAAGGACTTTGCGGCTTACCTGCAAATCCACATCCCGATGCTCACCCAGCGTCACCATGTGGTGTAATTCAAGCTTATTGATTAAACCGGTAATCGCATCAGCACCAATCTGATATTCTGAAAGGCGGGTTTTCACACCCAGGCTTTCAAAAAACTCACGTGTTTTATGAATCGCAGCTTCAATGCGTTCATCTTCCGTGCCTGATTTTATGTTCCAGATGCGATCAGCGTATTGCAGCAGTTTTTCGCGCTTCGAATCTCTACGCACGCTTAGCATATTCGGCAGCACAATGGCCAATGTCTGCGCGTGGTCAAGGCCATACAACGCCGTAATTTCATGCCCTATCATGTGTGTTGCCCAGTCCTGTGGTACACCTGCGCCTATCAGGCCGTTTAATGCCAGTGATGCGCTCCACATGAAGTTGGCCTGCAATTCATAATCCTGAGGGTTCTGCAGCAGCTTGGGGCCAATCTCAACCAAGGTCAGCAACAGCCCTTCGGCAAACCTGTCCTGCACCATGGCGCCTACCGGGTAAGTGAGATACTGTTCAACCGTATGGGTAAAGGCATCCACCACGCCATTGGCAAGCTGACGTTTAGGCAAGGTATAGCTTTTTGTCGGATCCAGAACTGAAAACCGCGGGAACACATGCTCACTGCTAAAATGTAGCTTCGCTTTTTCTTCTTCACGCGTAATTACCGATCCATCGTTCATTTCAGACCCCGTGGCCGGCAGTGTAAGTATCGTACCGTAAGGGACCGCGTCTTTGATATTGGCCCCATGCGTCAGCAGTATCTCCCATGCGTCACCATCCTGGCGGGCAGCGGCTGATACAAATTTGGTACCATCGATGACTGAACCACCTCCGATTGCAAGCAAGAAATCCAGCTCCCTGTTTTTAACCTGAGCCACGGCCTTAATCAGCGTTTCATATCTGGGATTGGGCTCAATGCCTTCAAATACTTCTACATATCGCGTACCTAAAGCGTTCAACGCCTCATCCAAGGTGCCATTGTGTTTTGCACTCTGGCCGCCGATTAAAACCAGTACTCTGGCATTTTCCGGAATCAGCCTATCAAGCTCGGTCACTTTACCTTGGCCAAATACAATCCTGGTTGGATTGTAGAAATCAAAATTCTGCATATATAAACCTCTTTAGTTTGTAAATTCAATTAAATATTAGACCGGTCGTCTTTAAAGTGAGTCAAAAAATGACGACTGTTCAATTAATGATCATGTTATCCGTGAGTTAATCTTTTGCGGGTAGCCTGCATTGCACATTCAAGCGCATCTCGCGTATGGCTGACCTTGGTCAGCAAAGTGGCACCAACCCATATACAGTATAGCTCCTGCGCAAGTTGATCCGCATTTGTACTTGCGGCGAGTTCATTATTGCCGACGGCTTCTTCAATGGTTTTAGAAAGCCTTGCAACGATTTTTCCTGTGCCTTCATTCAGCGTGCAGCGCATCGCTTCAGACAAATCCGTAACTTCGGCACTGAGCTTCACAACCAGGCACTTATCTTCGGTTGTATCGCTTAACTGGCTATCAAGCCAATGCTGAAAATAAAACATGAGCCTTTTAACAGCCGGCGTACCATCATCCCCTAATAAGCTTTCTAGCAGGACGATGTAATCAGCAAAGTAATCTTCAAGCAGCGCGTTGCCAAACTGCTCTTTGGATTTGAAATAATGATAAAACGAACCCTTGGGAACTGAAGCCGTGGTTAATATTTCATTAAGGCCAACAGCCGCAAAGCCCTTACCCAGAATAATAGACCTGGCAGTCCCCAGTATCTGCTGCCGTGTGTCTTCAATTCTAGTTTTGACTGTATTTTCAACCATAGATGCATATTAAACAAAATTAGACCGGTCGTCTATAAATTATTTGATTCATATTCAAACGTAATAACAATGTTAAAGATGTCTTGATGCTTCTAAAAACAAAAGACTTACAGTGATTAAACTGTAAGTCCTTGTTTTATTTGGTGCCCCCGACACGAATCGAACGTGTGACCCTCCCCTTAGGAGGGGGAACTAAATACACACTATAAGCCTTGTAAAATATAACATTTGCTGATTTAATTATAATTATTGGTGCAAATTTGGTACAGTGAAGGCTTAAATGGCTACTATTACATATCGCGGTGAATTCCAGTGGCGTGCTTCGATTAGGCGAAAAGGCCATCAGCTCAGTAAAACTTTTTACTATCAAAAGGACGCTGAAATTTGGGCACGTAAAACTGAAAGTGAAATTGATCGCGGCATCTTCATCAATACGAATGAAGCAGAACGCACTACACTAAGCCAACTAATCAAACGATACAAAAAAGAAAAACTCAACATCAAGCCTAAATCAGAATCAGAGGCTGATGAAACAACACCAAAAACAAAGACAGATAAAACCAAGCTTTCCATAAAAGCACAGCCTCAGGAAGTTTCACGCCTCAATCTCATTGAGAAAGCCTTGGGAAATAAAATTATTGGTGCCATTACAACCAGTGTCATCATCCAATTTCGAAACACCAGACTTGAAACAATTCAGGCCAACTCCGCCAATCGAGAAATTACGACTTTAAACCGATTATTGTCCTATGCTCACGACGACTGCAAAATCACATTGCCACACGGCATACCTAAAGTTAAAAAACTATCTGTTGATGATGCTCGCGAAAGACGCGTTAGCGATACTGAGGTTGAGGCCATCTGTAATAACACAAACAGCACTGAATTAGCATCAATCGTAAAACTTGCGCTCTATACGGCCATGAGGCGCGGCGAAATATCGAATCTTATTCGTGCAAATATTGACTTATCTGTTCCATCAGCAAAGTTGATGGAAACAAAGAACGGGAGAAATAGAGTAGCGCCACTTATTCCTGCAGCCGCAGAACTCTTAAAGGGTCTGCCAGCTCGCATAGATGGCTTTGTTTTTGGGTTGAGGGGTGAGTATATCAGCCAAGCTTTTGAGCGAGCAAGAGACCGTGCATTGGGTAAATATTTGAAAGAATGTGAGTTGAATGGCGTTAAGATTGATGAAAGCTTCTTGATTAACCTCAGATTTCACGATTTGCGGCATGAAGCGACTAGTCGATTGGCCGCCCTACTTCCGAACGTCATCGAACTTAGTCGTGTGACTGGCCACTCTGATCTAAAAATGCTTAATAGATACTACCAGGTAAGTGTTGATGATCTAGCTAAGAAAATGGCCGGAAAAATTTTGTAAATTCAATTTTAATATTGAATCGCTCTGGGTGCTGTAGATAGTTTTTAGCCTAAAATGATTGACGGCTTTGTCCGCAAATTTGCCAAAGGCCTATTAATCCGCAAAGCAGACATTCCACTTCGTCCTATGTCTAATTAGAAACAGTTAATAATAGGCGCCAAATATTATTTCTACTTTTCATCTTCCAAAGAGCGTCTAAAGTAATTGCTAAGTATTTTTTTTAGGCGTAAAGTTGTCATGTGAAGACAAAAATAATTAAATTCATTACGCTATTTATTATGCTGATATGCCTGCCTTTAGAAGGTATGGCAGCAGTAGCTATGTCTAATTGCCAGATGCACGACCCTCACCAAATGACAGTTAGTGCTGATATGAGCAGTATGGATGATATGGCGCATTGCGATCACCATGACACTGCAAAACCTGCTAAAAATGTAACATGTGACAAGTGTCTACCTTGCCATTTAAGTGTTGCTCAGGCAATTATTCCATTTAACACCCCTCTGGAATTTAGTGGTGCATTACCTATGTACTCCACTGAAATCACTGAAGTTCTGGATACAGTTCCACCCACCCTTTTCCATCCCCCCAGACAAACCTTCGCATAGCGCCGAAGGACGTCTTGTTTTAAACGGCTCTTGAACTCAGATGCTTATCTGAGTACTTGATCGCACCAACACAGTTCTAATTCTTCGGCACGTATTCCCAGCGGTGGTTTTATATCCGTTCGAGGTTTAGCGTATGCCTTTTTACGCCTATACACATACTCGCACGACAACTGAACCACCTCTACAGAAATTGTAATGCGGGAGTTAAATGCTTTTGTCTTAGCAGAAAAATTATCTGGACTTATGACATCAGTATTTTCTCTACGGAATTACAGTGAATTGATATCCACTAGGAGTATTTACCATGAAGAATCAAACCATTTATAAAATGATTGCCACACTTGCTGTCTGTAGCATCAGTTTTCTATCCGTGTCCGCAATTGCAGCACAGGATGAATTTCAAAGGCAGATGACTCAAAAAGTTATGCAAGCCAAGCAGAAGCTTAAAGCAGCAGAGGCTGCCAAAGGCACTGAGCGTAATAAGCTAATGGGCGAACACATGAAAATGATGCATGACAATATGGGAAAAATGCAGGCGATGAAACCTAAGTCAGGCATGACCATGCAGCAACATGAAGAGTGGATAAGCAAGCATCAGAAACTCATGGATGAAATGATGAGCCAGATGATGGATGAGCACCACATGATGATGGACATGGGTGGCATGGGTAAAGGTTCAGGTGAAATGGACTGTATGTCCAAAGGATCTGACGACGCACACAAGCATTAATTAGTGATCCGGGCGGGCAACGTCCCGCCCTAATCCAATCAATCATTAAAGGATAAAGAAATGAAAAAGTTATTAATTTGTATGTTCGTAGCCGTATTGAGTATCGCTGCTGCTCCGGTTTACGCCAACGATGCCCACCATCCGGCTGCTGATAATCAAAAGAGTTATTCAGCAAAAGGTGAAGTAGTTGCCGTGGACAGTGCTTTAAGCAAAATTAAATTGAAGCATGAAGCTGTTCCGGAACTTAAATGGCCTGGTATGACCATGTTTTTTAACGTTACTGACAAGACTCTGCTGGACACAGTAAAGATCGGTGACCAAGTGGAATTTGAGTTCGTTAAAGTCGACGGCGGCGGTCCATTGATTACAAAAATCAAACCGCTTAAATAAGGCATCCTGGCTATCCGCATCTAAACGAGATAGCTGTTGAGATGAACACAGGTATGAGAATGAATACAAATAATTCAAAAATAATGCTCGCCTTGTCTTTGACAGCACTGATATTGCCGGGGCTTTCCTGGGCGGAAGAAACCTCTTCCGGCAATTCTATCGGTGCCAATGTACAGGAATTACTGAGCTGGGCAGACGCGCACAACCCTGAGCTTGCGGCAATGCGCTATGAAACTGATGCAGCAAGAGAGCGAATCTCACCTGCGGGCGCGCTGCCTGATCCTCTGCTGCGCGTTGAGTTTCAGGACTTTGCAGGCCGGGATGCGCCGGATGGCTTTAATCCCTTTCCGGGTAAAGGCAATGGAACTAAATACACGTTAATGCAGAGCATTCCACTTTGGGGCAAGCGTGACTTACGAAAGGAAGTAGCTACGGCACAGCTTGAACAGTTTAAAGGACGCAGGCTAATCAGTGTTGCCGAAACCCACGCCCAGATCAAAAACGCTTATGCACAGTATTTCCAGACTGTTGGCCTGAAGAAGCTTAACGAGGATATCTTAACCTTGCTAGGCGATCTTGAATCGGTCACTCGCGTTCGTTATGCCAGTGGTTTAGTGCCGCAGCAAGATGCGATTCGCGCTCAGGTTGAAAAGACCACCTTGCAGTCTGAGATTATTAGCCTGGAAACCGAACAGCAACAGGCCAAGGCGCGCCTTAATGCAATACTGGGGCGCACACAGAATGCGCCGCTTGCTACGTTACCAGAGTTGCGTCGTCTGCCGCCAGAAAAGCTGGATACAGCGGCCTTGCAGCAAAAGGTAATACGAAATAATCCGCTGCTTGCTACACAATCAGCACAAATATCAGCGGCAGATGCGAACAAACGATTGATAGAAAAGAATCGTTATCCGGATCTAACACTAGGCATTGCGCCTACGCAACGCGGTAGCAATATCAGTAGCTGGGAGGCAATGGTAGAGGTCAATATTCCTATCCGTTTTGATACTCGCCGTTCTCAGGAGAGTGAGGCCAGGGCTATGCTGGATGCAGCCAGGGAGCGCCGTGATGGAGTCGAGAATCAGGTAGTAGGCGAGTTGCAGGAAAACCTGGTCGCTTTCGAGGCCGCAGAAAAGCAAAGTCGCCTGATTACTTACACATTACTCCCGCAAGCAGAGTTGACCTTCCGTTCGGCATTAGCAGGTTACGAAAACGGCAAAGTAGACTTCGCTACGCTGCTAGATGCCCAAAGGGCAATCAGGCTTGCAAGACAAGGTCAGATAAAGATGCGGGTTGAGCAGGAAGTTCGCCTTGCAGAGATTGAAAGAATGATAGGGGAAGATTTATGAAGCGCTCTGAAATATGGATCGCACTCGCACTAGCCAGCATTGCTGCGGCTGCAGGTGGCGGCTACTGGTGGGGACTGAAACAGGTTAGTCAACCGATAGTAGAAATGCCTGCGGCTTTTATAGCACCTGCTGAACGAAAGATACTCTATTACCGGAATCCTATGGGCTTGCCTGATACCTCGCCAGTGCCCAAGCAGGATTCTATGGGCATGGATTACACCCCGGTGTATGCAGATGAAGAGGTGTCAAACAACCAGGTCAAGATCAGCACCGATAAGGTACAGAAGCTTGGCGTAAAAACTGAACAAGTACTTTCGCGAAAAATAGTCAATACGGTACGTGCGGTGGGACAGTTCCAATTCAACGAACAGCGCCTTTCAACAGTCACTACCAAGTTTGAGGGTTATATTGAAAAACTCTACGTCAATACAACCGGCCAGCCGGTAAGGCGTGGACAGCCACTGATGGAAGTTTACAGCCCAGAGCTGGTATCTGCGCAGGAAGAATACCTGATTGCCTGGAATGGCAGGCAGTCATTGAGTAACGGAACCACGGAGTCATTGGTGGGTGTTGGCCAACTGGCAGAAAGCGCGCTTAAACGTTTACGCAATTGGGATATTTCAGATGCTCAATTACAGCGTTTGAAAAAAGACGGCAAGGCTACACGTACGCTTACGATGTACTCGCCTGCAAATGGTGTGGTACTGGAGAAAGCTGCTGTGCAAGGTATGCGCTTTATGCCGGGTGAACCCCTGTTTAAGATTGCAGATATGTCGACGGTATGGCTGCTGGCCGATGTATTCGAGCAGGACATCGCTCTGGTGCATATTGGCCAGACGGTAAACATTACTGTCAATGCTTATCCAGGTAAGGAACTCAAAGGTAAGATTGATTATATCTACCCAACAGTAACCTCTGAGACGCGTACGGCTAAGGTACGAGTAGTGCTGGCTAATCCCGACGGCATTCTAAAACCTGATATGTATGCCAGCATTCAACTGATGTCAGGTCATGATGATACCAGCGTATTAGCAGTTCCGGATTCTGCCGTGATCGACAGCGGCACACGGCAGGTTGTACTGGTTCAGCTCACAGAAGGGTTATATGAACCACGCGAGGTTAAGCTCGGCATGCGTAGCGATGGTTATGTTGAGGTGGCTGAAGGATTGAGTGAAGGTGAGAACGTGGTAGTTCGCGCCAATTTCCTGATTGACGCTGAAAGTAATCTTAAAGCCGCACTAGGGAGCTTCGGCGAGCATAGTTCACACGCAAGCAGTTTGCCAGAATCGCCGAAATCCACCCCTGCCCCAGTAACTGGGCACGAAGGACACTGACATGCTTGAAAGAATCATTAACTGGTCAGTACGCAACGTATTCCTTGTGCTGTTAACCACCTTATTTATAGTGGGTGCCGGTGTTTATTCGTTGCTGAAAACGCCGCTGGATGCCATCCCGGATTTGTCCGATGTACAAGTGATTGTCTATACCGAGTATCCGGGGCAGGCGCCACAGGTTGTAGAGGATCAGGTGACCTATCCACTCACCACCTCAATGTTGTCAGTACCAAAATCGAAAGTCGTGCGTGGTTTCTCGTTCTTTGGTGCCAGCTTTGTTTACGTGATCTTTGAAGATGGTACTGATATTTACTGGGCGCGTTCTCGTGTGCTTGAATATCTGAACAGTGTGACTGGCCGATTGCCACGCGGCGTTACGCCAACGCTGGGGCCTGACGCTACTGGTGTAGGCTGGGTTTATCAGTATGTGGTTTTGGCAAAAAATCGCTCTCTTGAGGAATTGAGAGCCATTCAGGACTGGTATTTACGTTATCAGCTGACTAAGGCGCATGGCGTAGCAGAGGTTGCCAGCGTTGGCGGCTTTGTAAAACAGTATCAAGTCGTTCTGGACCCACGCAAGCTGCAAGCCTATGGTGTATCACCATCGCGTGTTACGCAGGTGATTCGCGAGAGCAATCGCGATGTCGGCGGGCGCGTAGTAGAGATGACAGAAACCGAATATATGGTGCGCGGTAAGGGTTATCTGCGTGGCATCGGTGATTTGGAAACACTGGTAGTCAAGGCCGATAAAGGTACGCCGGTATTGCTGCGTGACTTGGCAAGGGTTGAATTGGCACCGGATGAACGGCGCGGCATTGCCGAGCTTAATGGTGAAGGCGAAGTTGTCGCCGGTATTGCTATGGCACGCTATGGCCAGAATGCACTTGAAGTCATCCACAACATCAAGCAAAAACTCGTTGAGATTGCGACTGGTTTACCACCGGGCGTTACGGTGGAAACAGTCTATGACCGTTCCGATTTGATACATCGCGCCATTGACAACCTTAAGACCACGCTGCTTGAAGAAAGCATCGTGGTCGCATTGGTTTGTATGCTGTTCCTGATGCATGTACGCAGTGCGCTTGTAGCGATTGTGATGTTGCCGGTTGGCGTTCTGATTGCATTTTCGCTGATGCATGCACTAGGGCTAAATTCCAACATCATGAGCTTGGGCGGCATTGCGATTGCGATTGGTGCCATGGTAGATGCTGCCATTGTGATGATAGAGAATGCGCACAAACACATTGAGCGAGCGCCACCTGATGCGCCGCGATTGCAGCTTATTATTGATGCCTGTAAAGAGGTAGGCCCTGCGCTATTTTTTAGCCTGCTGATTATTACCGTTTCCTTCTTGCCGGTATTTACGCTGGAGTCGCAGGAAGGCCGCATGTT
>Ga0207967_1000316_pt1 | contig 18959 bp, 10 predicted proteins | sample LakWasMet20_HOW5_2_FD_183866 | JGI IMG/M metagenome (GOLD analysis project Ga0207967, IMG submission 183866) | Freshwater sediment methanotrophic microbial communities from Lake Washington under simulated oxygen tension - Sediment Metagenome... | ecosystem: Environmental > Aquatic > Freshwater >...
CATTGATAAATAATGCAAGAAATGCAACTAAGATGCTGCTATCCAGCCATTGATGATGCTGAATTTTAAACGGCTGTGATACACCGCGCTCTATGAAAAATGGAATAACACGGCGCCCTATCATTAGAATCAAACCGATTAGCAGCAATACTGCGCCGTTGATTGCGTACAACATGCCGTCTTGCAGGATTTGATAGTAGCCCAAATAAAACACGATATTGCCACCCCATAGCATGGCGAGCTTCACAATCACCGCGAGCTGCGGCCACTGCTTTGCGCGCAAGATTGGGATGCTAATGGCGATAATCAGCATCAAACCAAACAGCAAGTCGGCAATGGCTGCCCACAGCATTAAGCTGGTGCCAAACAAAAACAGCACGCGCGCGCTCACCCACAGTGCAAACAGCCCCATCAAGGGCTTACCATGCGGGGTTGGCACACCGGTCCAATTGCGCACCGCGGTCAGCAAAAATCCAGCAACCACCGCCAAGCTATAGCCATACAGCATTTCGTGCGCATGCCACTGCGCGTTGGTAATTGATTGAATTTGCACAAAGCCGTGCGCGCTATATATCAGCATCCACCAAACAAGGGATACCATGGCAAAAATGCCTGCACCTAGAAAGAATGGGCGGAACCCAAGATTGAATAATGCACACCCTTTAGCCGGGCTAGCCTTACGCATCTGAATTTGCACAACTGCCATAGTAATCATGCCTTTAATTGAAAAAGTGGCATTAATCTTAGCGCAAGCTGAACCAGATTAAATTGATTTAGGACAGGTAATTGGAACTTGGGCTAAATAATTTTTTTGAATAATTGTTTTTATTTTCAAACAGAACTTGCATGAAGTCAGCAAACGACTTGGGCTTAGCAATCACGTAGCCCTGTCCATAGTCACATTCAAAATCACTTAAGATCCGGCCTTGCATTTCAGTCTCTATCCCCTCGGCCACCACCTTCATCCCTAGCTTATGCGCCATGCTGGTAATTGCCTCACACAAAATTGCATCATGATTATTTGCCTGCAGATTGTGCGTAAAGGAGCGATCGATTTTTACATACTCAATATCAAACTTGTTTAAATAAGCCAGTGCAGAATAACCAGTGCCAAAATCATCAATAGAGAACTGAATACCAAAATCACGTAAAGCAGAAATCGTATTGACGACGGACAGGCTAGGCTGGAGCAATAGCCCCTCCGTGATTTCAATACAAATATGGTGTCCAGCCACACCTGCATTTACCATCAGCGTTTTCCAGGCTAGCAAACGCTCTGGCCGGATAAACTGTTTGGGAGACACGTTCACGCTGACTTGGAAATCCGGTGAATATTGTGCATGAATCTGCTTGATATCATGAAGCACCTGCTTAAATACCCATGCCCCGATTTCTTCTATATGGCCAGTTTCTTCCGCAAGTGCAATAAACTCTGAGGGGTTAATCAGGCCATTCACCGGGTGATTCCATCGAATCAACGCCTCTGCCTTTAAAATCTGCTGTGTATCCAAGCTCATGATAGGCTGGTAATACAGCTCGAACTGCTGCTGAGCAATCGCCTCTCGCATATCATTCATTAACGCCAATCGTTTTGTCGTATCGAGCTGCATGGAGGCTTTAAAGAACTGAAAGCGATTACGGCCTAATTTTTTAGCTTCATACATCGCCTGATCTGCATAGCTCAGCAACGCTTCAGGGTCAGAAGTATCGTTCGGGTAGATGGTAAGCCCGATACTGGCAGAGATATAGAAAAGCTCATTATCAATCTGGAACGGTTGCTGCAGTACTGCCAATATTTTTTTTGAAGTTTTCTCCAGCGCTTCTTCGTTATCAAAATCGGACATCACCACCATAAACTCATCACCGCCAAATCTCGCTGTGGTGTCGTAGGACCTTACACAGCGCGTAATTCTATTAGCAGCTTCTTTGATCAGCTTATCCCCGATGGAATGGCCAGCGGTATCGTTCACTTGCTTAAAGTTATCTAAATCGATAAACAGAATGCCAACCGGTGACAAGGATTCATCCGCTTTATCCATTGCCTGCCTTAATCGGCTATCTAACAAGTGGCGATTAGGTAAGTCGGTTAAATAATCATAATTGGCTTGGTGCCAAATCGTTTTCTGGGCTGCAAAATTTTGGCGCCGGATGGTCTGCTTTAGTTTGAAAATCCGCATCAGCCCAATGACTAAAAACAGGCTGGCAACAATGGCCGCAGGGACTAACCAACGATCATATTGGCTGTCCGAGATTTGCCATTTTCCGAGTATCTCTTGATTATTCTTGCCTATGGCCTGCAGGCCTTTATTCAATATGGAAGCCAGCTCAGGTAGATCCTCCCTGACAGCCATAGATACATCTGAGTTAAAAGGGGTCATCGCCACTTTTTCTACAAAATTTAAACGATGCACCACAATATGGTAATCAATAATAATTTGATTACCGATATAGGCATCGACACGCTGCAGCCTTAGCTCTTCAATCGCCTCATCGGCAATGTCCACATACAACAACTTAATTTGCGGATAATTTGCTGCAATCTCTTTTGCGACTGGCCCATTTTTAAATACGGCAACGCGCTTATGGTTAAGATCAGCCATGGATGTAATTCCAAGACGACCATTTGATTTTTTATTGACGTAGATTGCAAACGGGAAAGATAAAAACGGATAAGGCTGCCGCTTAAATTCTGGATCTTTGACATTAGTGCTAACGACGCCGGAGATGACATCTACAGCAGATGGGCTCATATTCTCGGAGTAATCTGTGAGTACAAACCGAATATTAAAAATACTGCTGAGCGCTTGCAGGTAATCCACAGTAATCCCGCGGTGCTGATTACTCTCTAGCGTGAACTCTATGGGCATCCACCCATGCTTTACTGCAACACGCACCTCTGGGTGCGTCTTTAGCCAGGCAACTTCATTCGGCGTTAACTGGATTTCACCATACTTGTGGTGAGCTTTTACGCTGTTTTCGCTTTTAATTGCTACCGGTATAAGCAAAATGCTCAAGCCAATCAGAAACAGCAGCGCCCTCAGCTGCGCGACACTGAAACGAGATTGCTTAATATAGCGCAGAGCAAATAATGACTTTTTAATCATTTCCAGATGCTACTTTTCTCAGTGGTTCTAGCAATGGCGACAAACCATTATGGTCTATTTCTTGCATTAGTTGTAATAAGCGACCTAAGTCACCGGCAGGAAAGCCTTCCCGGGCAAACCAATTTAAATAGTTGCCGGGCAAATCGGCAATCAGCCTGCCCTTATATTTTCCATAAGGCATGGCTAAGGTAACTAAGCGCTGTAAATCTTCTGGGTTCATCATTGCAGGACGACTTTATCACACTTTGGCATGGCATTACCTTGGCAATCGCGCCGCCCTTGCTCCTAGCCGGCTGCAGGCAAGCTATACCCTATTATGCTTGGACATATTAGCGCCAGAATTGGCACTGGCTAACGCGATGTGAAAGCCTTTAAAAAATAGTTTGTAGGGGGCAAAGTAGATTCAGGCTTGTGGCGCAAGCTCGCCCTATTCCCTAATCAACAAGCTCTAATTAACTGTCTTGTAACTTGCTACCATTCAACAACAGATCCAACTCATCTACTGGCAAAGGTTTGCTGAACAAGAAGCCCTGGAAATAATCACAACGCCGCTCCCGCAGGAAGTCAGCCTGCTGCGCATTCTCCACACCTTCAGCCACACTGGTGAAATTCATCGCCTGCGCCAAGCCCAATACCGCGCTGGCAATGGCACTGTCATCGTTGTTATGAGGCAGATTAAGCACAAACGACTGGCAAATCTTCAGTGTATCCACAGGGAAGTCCTTCAGGTAAGCCAGCGATGAAGCACCGCTACCAAAGTCATCAATCGCCAGCGATACGCCCAAGGCCTTAAGCTGCGTCAGTTTATTGACATCGCCCGTCGCGCTATCCATAAACATACTTTCGGTTAACTCCAGTTCCAATAGCTCTGGTGGCAAGCCACTTTCCGCCAGAATCTCCGCCACATCTGCAACCAAACCCGGGTGTTTAAACTGGCGTACTGAAAGGTTAACCGCCACACGCACCGGTGTGCCGGCGTCACACCATAGCCGCCCCTGCTGACATGAGGTTTTTAATACCCACTTGCCTACTGGTACGATTAAACCGCTTTCCTCCAGCAGTGAGATAAACTCGCCCGGTGACACCAAGCCACGCTCAGGATGCTGCCAGCGCAACAGGGTTTCTACCGCGGTAACGCGGCCACCCTCTACCGCGATTTGCGGCTGATAATACAAAATAAACTCATTGCGATCCAAGGCATGGCGCAGGTGATTTTCCATCACCAAACGTTCGTAAGCCACCGCATCCATCTCAGAAGAGTAGAACTGGAAGTTATTACGGCCACGCTCTTTGGCGTGATACATCGCCACATCGGCTTTTTCTAACAATACGTCTCTGTCATCCTGGCCGGGGCGATACAGTGTAATACCGATACTGGCACCAACAAACACCTCATGGCCGCCCACCATAAATGGCAAGCGCAGCGCATCGATGATTTTTTCTGCCACGACTGCTGCGTCGCGCTCTTCCCGCACGTTCACCAGCACAACCGCAAACTCGTCGCCACCCATTCTGGCCACCGTGTCAGACTCGCGGATACAAAGACTGATGCGACTGCCCACCTGCTGCAACAGCTTATCGCCTACGCCATGCCCCAGCGTATCGTTGATATTCTTGAACCTATCCAGATCGATAAACATCACCGCGATGGTATCGCTGGTACGATTGGCATGCGTTTGTGCCTGACGCAGGCTTTCATTAAACAACAGCCGATTCGGCAAGCCTGTCAGCGTGTCATAGTGTGCGAGAAAATGCAGTTGCTGCTGCGTGCGTTTACTCTCGCTGATATCGCGCACGATACACAACACCTGCTCTTCACTGGCTCGAATGAAACGGGATTCGTAATTAGTAACGCCTTGCGGTAAAGCCATCTGATATTCAAAAGAGGTAATGCCTTTACCAACCACCGCTTTTTCTAGGCAGAGCATGGCTTGGTCAGCAACACCTTCGGGCAAGGCTTCGTGAATGGTTTTGCCCAGAAAATGCTCAGGCTCGATATGCGTTTGGAAGTCTTTAGCTGGTTTGTACTCTAGAAAGCGCCCCTCTAAATCAAGAAACAACAGCAGATCCGGCACAGCCTCATACAAAGCGCGCACTTTGGCCTCGCTCTGGCGTAGCTCTAGCTCAGCACGCTTACGCTCGATGGCGTAACGCATCACGCGCAACAGCCAGCGCCCATCCACACTACCTTTCACCAGGTAGTCTTGTGCGCCCGCCTGTGCCAACTCAGTCGCCAGCACCTCGTCGTCATGCCCGGTCATTACCACAATCGGCACATCGGATACCACGTCATGCAGGCTCCAGAAAGTACTGCTGCCTTGCGAGTCTGGTAGTGATAAATCTAGCAGGATGATATCGAACTGCATTAAGCATGCATACGAGATAGCTTTGCCTAAAGTATCAGCATGCGTGAGTGTGCATGCCGTGAGCACTTCGCGCAGCATAATATCCAGTAGCCGCGCGTCGCCCTGATTATCCTCTACCAGCAGAATTTTCATATTATGCCGCCGCCACTGGGCCAAGGTGCTGCCCACGCTCTAACAATGCGGTTGCGGCATCAGAAGGCAATGGATGGCAATACAGATAGCCTTGCGCGTCATCGTAAGCAAGATTACGTAAAGTATCGAGCTGCGCCGTGGTTTCTACACCGCCAGCCAGACCCTTCATGCGGAATACATGGGCAACCTGTATCACGGCACGCGCCATATCGGCACCGTCGGTGCTGGCAGATGCAGCTTGGGTAAGCCTGCGATCCAGTTTAATCGCGTGGAACGGAAACTTACGCAGGTAATAAAACGAAGCGCGGCCATTGCCAAAATTATCCAGCGCCAACCGCACGCCTAGCTGGTTCAGCTTAGCCACTTGTTTAAGCGCGCACTCTTCGTCTTCCCATAGCGCATGCTCAGAAATATCCAGCTCTAGGCAGTGCGGAGGCAAGCCGGTCTCAGCCAGTACTGCAGAAACCTGCTCGGCAAAATCATACTGCAGCAATTGACGAGAAGATAAATTAACCGACAGCACCAAAGGCGCATCTGAAGCCGCGCGCCAAGCTTGGCCCTGTGCGCATACGCTACGCAGTACCCATAAACCAACTTCCAGCACCAGAGGTGAGCTCTCCAGCACACTCATAAATGCCGCTGGTAACAATAAACCACGTGTCGGGTGCTGCCAGCGCAGCAATGACTCCATGCCATTGATATAGCCGGTTTTCACATCCACCTGTGGCTGATAATTAATCACAAACTCGCCCTGTGTAATGGCGCTTGCTAGCTCACTGAGCAACACGCGGTCTTCAGTGGCTCTGTCATTCATATTCGCTGAGAAGAAGCGGTAGGTATTCTGCATACCAATCTCGGCTTTGGCCTGATACATGGCAACGTCCGCATTCCGCACCAAGGACTCTAGGTTATCTGCATCTGTAGGGTAAATACCAATGCCGATACTGACGCCTACATCCAATGCGCGGCCATCCACCACGAAAGGACGCCCGATGGCTTCAAGAATCTTGCTGGTAGCGGCAACCACATCCTCTTCGTCACAAATGTCGCTCAAGATCATGGTAAATTCATCACCGCCGATTCTGGCAACACAATCCGTTTCGCGCATGCATTCGCGCAGGCGCTGGGCGACGCTTTGCAATAACAAATCACCCACATAGTGACCCAAGGTGTCATTAATCGCCTTAAATCCATTCAGATCCATTAGCAGCAGAGCCAGCTTGGTTTCATGCCTGCGTGCCAAGGCGATGGAGTTTTTCAGCGTATCGTAAAAATGTTTGCGGTTGGATAAGCCAGTCAAACTATCATGGTGGGCAAGATGATTTAAGCGCTCTTCCGTACGCTTGCGCTCAATCGCGTAGCGTAAAGAACGTGTCAGCTGGTGTGCATCTACATAACCTTTTACCAGAAAATCCTGTGCGCCCTGCTGCACAGACCTCACTGCAAGACTTTCGTCGGCTGTACTGCTCAGCACAACAATCGGTATGCCAGGCGCGTTAGCATGTATTTTCAGTAGCGTACTCAGGCCACTGCCATCTGGCAACTCTAAATCAAGTAATATCGCGGTAATATCCTGACTATCTAGAATAGCCAACGCAGTCTCTTGCCTGTCTGCTGTTACTAAAATGAACCGTTCGCTTTGGTCCGCAGCCAGCAGTTCGCGTACCAGACGAATATCACCTGGATTATCTTCAACCAGTAAAATGGTCAGTGACGTGCTACTCATAGAGCCCCCATAACGCAGTTAATCTTTAACGTCCGATGGTAATTTAACGATAGTGAGCCAGAAACTTTCAATGGCTTGAATCACCTTGATAAACTGGTCTAAATCCACAGGTTTGCTTACGTAGCAATTTGCATGTAAATCGTAAGTGCGCAGGATATCTTTTTCAGCTTCAGAAGAAGTCACTATCACCACTGGAATACGTTTAAGCAGAGGGTCTGATTTAATTTCAGCCAATACCTCACGCCCGTCTTTTTTAGGGAGGTTCAGGTCTAGCAGCACCACATCTGGGGTTGGTGCATCTGCGTATTGGCCTTCTTTACGTAAGAATGCCAGCGCTTCCACACCATCTTTCACCACATTCAGGTTGTTACTAATCTTACTTTCACGCAATGCTTCCTGCGTTAATCTAACGTCGCCGGGGTTGTCCTCGGCTAATAAAAACTCAACCTGCCTACTCACTTCACTCTCCATGATGTTTCCTTTCCCCATGATGTATAGGTAAGGTAAAATAAAAAACTGCGCCTTTGCCAACTTCGGATTCTATCCAAATCTTCCCGCCGTGTCGCTCCACGATTTTCTTGCACACAGAGAGGCCAATACCCGTACCCGGATACTCATGCTTACCGTGCAAGCGCTGAAAGATAATAAAAATTCGCTCAAAGAAATCCGGGGCGATACCGATGCCGTTGTCGCGTACGGAAAATAGCCATTCACCTTCTTTTTTCTCGGCGCCCACATGAATAATGGGAGAAGTATCGCCGCGAAACTTAATGCCGTTACCAATCAGGTTCTGGAACAGCTGCGTGAGTTGCGAAACATCCGCATCCAGCTTAGGCATAGGGTCACGCGTCACCACCGCGCCAGACTCCTCAATCGCCAAACGTAAATTGGATACTGCACGCTCTAATGCTACTGAGGTCTCACACGCCTCCATGCGCTTACCATGCGTGCCGATGCGCGACATGGTGAGCAAGTCAATAATCAGCGCCTGCATACGCGTAGCACCATCGACCGCATAGCCGATAAACTCATTGGCATCCTGATCCAGCTTATCTTTATAGCGCCGTGCTAATAGCTGCGTATAGCTGGCTACCATGCGTAAAGGCTCCTGCAAGTCATGCGAGGCCACATAGGCAAACTGCTCCAGCTCACGATTAGAGTTGGCCAGCTCTTCTGTACGCTGCGCCAATGCTTCTTGTGTCTGTTTGAATGCAGTAATATCCGAGAACTCCGCAATCACCTGCGTCACTTTACCTGCCGCGTCTTTAACGGCATTCATATTCATCCATGCCAGGTAATCATCACCCTGCTGAGTTTTTAACCAGATTTCTCCTTGCCATTGGCCACCAGCTATCACTGCGGTCCACAGGTCTTGGTATAAGGTTGGCTCCAGCTCTGCCAGCAAGTTTTGCATGGGCGTGCCGATTAGCGCTTCCGAAGCATAGCCCGTAATCTTAGCCACCGACTTATTGACGTGCAGCATGCGGCCTTTCACATCGGCAATAATCACGGCCTCTAAGTTACTTTCAAACACTTGCGCCAGTAAGCGCAGCATTTCATGGTCGGCATGGAAATAGGCAAAGAGAGAAAGCTCAGAATCAAACATGGCGATTTTGGTAATCGCCTTTGAGTACGCGAGAAAACGTTCAGCGTCGTTATCTACCAAACGCATGACTTCCGGGAGTACCCAGGATAAATATTTGTTATAGGCGCCTAGATACCAGCGCGGCTCTAGCCCGATTTGCTGATAGGTAACGCCGACCTGCAGACGGCTTTTGATATAGTCAGAGCCGTATTCTCCGGCAAAAACCTGCTTAAAGTATTCGCGTTGTTTTTGTTTAAGCTGTGACAGTTGGTCAGGATTGCTCAGGCTAGCAACGATTTGCGGGTGGGAGTCTAAGTGCTGAGATAGCTGATCGGCAAAGGCATCTTCAAGTGGCACAAGTAAAGATCCCAGCTCTTTAAGTAACTGAGAATCCTGCTCGTTGAACTCAAGAAAATCCTTACGCGACTGAACCTCATCGGCGCTCGGGGTCATGCTGTCGATCAAAGCATCAACGGTAGGCTGGTGCAATAACATGTGTTCTCCCACAAAAGTACTAATCTCGTTCCTGAATCACTAAGGAGAGCAGACGATAGAATGGGAGTTATGTTTAGAGGATACGGGAAATCCGCACATCTGGTACTCCCGCTATCTTAGAACTTACGCCCCTTAGACCGGTGATTTTGCGCCCTCGCCTTTCAGCAGAGTTTGCCTTTTTCAAATGCAATTTCACATGAGTATCAGTACATTTATAAAATCAGTCAACCACCCATTCTAGTGAATTCCCTATAAACATTAGGGTTTATGCATTCATCACTGACAAAAAATACAAGACTACCCTGTTAGTGCTGCCTATAGCACCTAGTGATATGATGTAATCATCAAAATAATGGGGGCGGCACCAAGTAGCTTTTGACTAAGCAACTGGTACAAAATCTTGTACCAAATGATTTTGCGCCCAATAATGGCTGGCCAATTCTAGCCAAGCATCAACAAATAAATGCAGTCACGATTCGCTAGGAATAATCTATGGTTAATAAAATAGACCGCTTTGAAATGCTACGAAAGCTTAATGAAAGCAAACAAAATACTGTCTATTTAGCCCTTGATCCACACATGGGTCGCGAGGTGATGATTAAGCTAATGCCGCAGCATCATGGCCAGCACTTAGATGCCTTGTTAAAACAGGTGCGCATCGTCAGTAAATTACAACATAAGAACATTGTCACCTTGCTGGATGCAGGTGAGCATGATGGTGTACCTTATTTGGTCTATGCGGTTGTTAACGGCATCAGTTTGTCGCAGCAATTAAAATCATCCCAACCAATGGCTGCCACTCAAGCCGTACAAATGGTTGTCGATGTGCTTGAAGGTGTGAGTTATGCACACACCCAAGGCGTGTTGCCTTTAGACCTGCAACCAGACAACCTGATGATGACAGAGAATCAGCTGCCTATGATGATGGGTATCGGCATGGCGAATCTTGCAGCTAACAACCAACCGGCACAATCAGTTACACCCTACACAGCACCCGAGCTAATCTCTGGCGACAAAGCCACTGTCTCTGCAGATATTTTTGCATTAGGGGTGATGTTGCACGAAATGGTCACCGGCTTACCATTCATCGAAAAAACAAAGAAAGCGACAACTCTCCCAAAAACAAGCGTCAGCCCTCAAAGCATACAGATACATCTTGATGAAGCGCTAGAAAGCATTATTCTTAAAGCATCCAGTAAAGCACCTGAGGACCGGTACGCTGATGCTAACGCCATGAAGCAGGCGCTGCAAGACTATCTAAGCCCAATACAAGGTGAGCATAAACCTGTGGATGCGCACAGCACCATGGACTTTTTGTTGCGGCGCATGCGTAGCAAAAGTGATTTTCCCGCACTGTCACACACCATTAGTGAGATCAATCGGCTAGCAGATGACGACTCAGCCAGCAACAACGCGCTGGCGCAGAGCATTTTGAGTGATTTTGCGCTCACCAATAAACTATTAAAGCTGGTCAATACGGTTACCTACGGGCAATTTGGCGGCCATATCAACACCATCTCCAAAGCCGTGGTCATCTTGGGCTTTGAAACCATACGCAATGTAGCAATGTCACTGATATTGCTGGATTTTCTGCAAAATAAAGCACAGGCAGCACAACTGAAAGACGACGTACTATCATCATTTTTTGCCGGTATCGTCGCGGCACAGCTAGCCCCCACCAGCCATGTCAGAAATGCAGAAGAGGCGATTATCTGCTCCATGTTCCGCAACTTAGGCAAACTGCTCGTCAGCTTTTACTTTTTTGAAGAGAGCCAGCAAGTGGCACGCCTGATTGAGCAAGGCGATAGTGAAGACAAAGCCGCGGTGAAAGTGCTGGGCATGACCTACAACGAGTTGGGCATAGGCGTTGCCAAAAGCTGGAACTTTCCGCCACGCTTAATCGCCGGCATGCGTAAACTGGACGCCAATAAAATTATCAAGCCCAGCGGCGAACTGGAAAGCTTGTCGCTAACGGTTAATCTTGCCAATGAACTGTGTACGGTTGCCAGCAATGGCAATATTGCCGACAAATCCAAAGCACTCAAGCATCTGACCACACGCTACGAAAACGCACTCAGCGTTTCAGAACAACAGCTACGTAAATCGATGGAACATGCTTTAGACGAACTTGCCGCGCGCGCTAGAGTGGTCGGCATCAATGTAGCGCAAAGCCAGTTAATGACACGCGTTAACACATGGATAGGTGCTAGAACCGAGGCATCACACAAAGCGGTTGAAGAAACCGAGTTAGACGCATTGGGCATAAATCTTGAACCAGCGGATGGAAAAGGTAATGAGCCAGCGAAGCTGGATTCTGATTCCATCCTCACCGAAGGCATTCAGGAAGTGACCAACACGCTGATTGAAGAACATCAGCTCAATGACATTATGCAGATGGTGCTGGAAACCATGCACCGTGGCATGGGCTTTAACCGCACCATCCTGTTTATTCGTGATGCCAAAAACAATCAAATGGCGGCACGCTTCGGCTTTGGCCAGGATATTGATACGGTGTTGAAGAAATTCAGGTTTGGTTTAGATTTCACTCCCGATGTATTTCACCTTGCAACCAGCAAGGGAGCCGATTTGATGCTCGAGGATATTACGGCGGAAAATGTAACCGCCAAGATTCCACAGTGGTACAGGCAAGCGGTTTCGTCGCAAAGCTTTTTACTGCTGCCGATTATGGTGAACAACAAAGCACTTGGTATGTTCTACGCAGATATGGAACACGCCAATAGCATGCAGGTTTCCACCAGGCAGCTTTCTCTATTGCGCACCCTGCGTAATCAATCAGTGCTCGCCATCAAGCAAAAAGGCTAAATTTACTGCCTTAACCTATGCGGTAATCCGCAAGAGTTGTTATCAATCTGCGACAGCTTGACCTGAGTCAATGCCAACCGCTGTATTTACCGTAATCATAAGCGCTATGTCTAACACAAATAACGCTTGCTAGCATTATGATGAACTTTGATATCGTGATTGTCGGGGCGGGGCCGGCTGGCCTATGTTTTGCACAGGCGGTTGCCGGATGCGGCTTGCGCATTGCCATACTTGAACGCCAGCCAGAATCCATGCTGGCAGAGCCGGCGTTTGACGGGCGTGAAATTGCACTGACCCAGCACTCCGCACAAATCATGCTGGCACTGGGTTTGTGGCAACGCATCGATACCAACGCCATTTCATTATTGCGCGATGCACGGGTGCTCAACGGCCCATCGCTGTATGCCATGCATATTGAGCACGACGCCAATAAAACTGCGTCCTTAGGCTACTTAGTGGCCAACCACCTTATCCGCAAAGCCGCTTATGAGGCTGTGAAAGCATCGCCGGATATCACCTTGCTCACTGAATCAGCCATTTCCGCCATCAGCACTGATAACGACGGTGCCTATATCAGCCTAGCCAATGGCAGCAAAGTACAAGCACAGCTACTGGTGGCGGCAGACAGCCGCTTCTCTGAAACCAGGCGTGCGATGGGCATCCCTGCTACCATGCATGACTTTGGCAAAACCATGATGGTATGCGTGATGGAACATAGCATCCCGCATGAACATGTAGCGTGGGAGTGGTTTGATTACGGCCAAACCTTGGCGCTGCTACCCATGAACGGCATGCGCTCCTCTGTGGTCATCACCCTGCCCGCGACGGACATTCAACGGCTGATGGCATTAAGCGAAGCCGAGTTTAATCAGGAAATTGCAGTACGCTTTAAGCATAGATTAGGCGCGATGCAGCTGGCATCCACGCGCCATGCTTACCCGCTGGTCACCGCCTACGCCAGCCAGCTGGTGGCAAAGCGCTTTGCTTTAGTTGGCGACGCGGCCGTAGGCATGCACCCAGTCACGGCGCATGGTTTTAATTTTGGATTATTTGGCATCAATGTACTTGCCCATGAAATTAAAACGGCTAACTCGCGTGGAAGCAATATCGCCGCCAGTGCCCTGCTGGAGCGTTACCAAAGAAAGCATCGCCTTAAAACACGACCGCTATTTATTGCCACACATGCAATTGCAAAACTGTACGGGAATGACTCCCTGCCGGCGCGCCTAGTTAGAGCAGCATCACTGCACCTGGGCAACCGCATCTCACCCTTTAAACGGGCGGTGGCACACATGCTGACAGAAGCTCACTAGTACGGAAGAAAACGCAGCAATGACCTAGCTGCAAGGTAAGGTAAGCTAGGTTAGACTAGCTTGGTTATATTGCCATGATGCGCATAATCCTGCATTAATGCATCAAACTGCTCAATAGGCAGCGGCTTGCTAAACAAATAACCTTGATACGCCATACACTGATGGTGCTTCAGGAACGCCAGCTGCGCCTCGGTCTCCACCCCTTCAGCAATCACGTTCAGGCTAAAGTTCTGCGCCATATCAATAATGGTTTTCACCATCACCGCATCACTTTTATCGGTAGTGATATCACGCACAAAGCTTTGGTCAATCTTAATCTGGTCGAGCGGCAAGCGTTTTAAATAAGAGAGTGAAGAAAACCCGGTACCAAAGTCATCCAAAGACAGCGTCACCCCTACTTTTTGTCTTAGCAGGTTTTTTTTGGCAATCACATCGGTGATGTCATCCAAGGCCACACTTTCGGTTAGCTCCAGCTTGAGCCGGGTTGGATCTATGCCATGCTTGTGAATCGCCGCAATCACCTGATCTACAAAATGGGTTTGCTTGAATTGCTGCGCGCTAATATTTACCGCCAATACCAAATCGCACATTTTTGCATGGCTACTCCAAACCGCAATCTGGCGGCAAGCTTCATCCAGCACCCAATGCCCGATATTGAGGATAAGCGCGCTTTCTTCCGCTACCGGAATAAAATGCGCAGGCGAAACCATACCGCGCTGCGGGTGATGCCAGCGAATCAAGGCCTCAGCACCTATCGGTTTATTTTCATGATTGACTTGTAGCTGATAGTGCAACTCGAACTGCTCAGTCTCCAAGGCATTGTGTAAGTCAGACTCCAGGCTGGCGCGTACTTCCACCAGCTCCTGCATTTGCGGGTCAAAAAAGCGCGTACGGTTACGGCCGCCATCCTTGGCCTGATACATCGCCATATCGGCACGCTTAATCAGCTCGTCGACATCTTTATCATGGCCGCAAAACAGCGAGATACCAATACTGGAGGAGCTATGGATATGCATATTATTGATTTGGTAGGGTTCGGCCAGCGCCAAACGTATGGTTTCTGCAATCTTTGCCACCGTACGCGAGGCTTCTTCCAGACTTTCGCCCAGGCGCTCCACCAGCACCACAAACTCGTCACCGCCTTGACGTGAAACGGTATCTACCTCACGCACGCAAGCTGCAATTCTTTTTGCCACTTCAATTAAGAGTAAGTCGCCATCGCCATGGCCTTGCGTATCGTTAATGACCTTAAATTTATCTAAATCCAGAAACAGCAAAGCACCATACTGCATAGTGCGCGCCGAGGTAGCCAAGGCAATGCGCAATCTATCTAGCATTAAGCGCCGATTAGATAAACCGGTTAACGGGTCTTTGTAGGCTAATTTCTGCACCTCTTCTTCAGCGCGTTTGCGGTCATTGATATCGCGGCCTACTGACTGTATTTCAGTGAGCTGACCATACTCATCAAAGATACCGCGGCTACTAAACTGCATCCAGTGCACCTCTCCCGCTGCAGACAGCACCCGATTTTCAATCATCACCACCGGGTTAGACGCAGACAGCATGGCTAACTCGTCCACCACGTGCTGTAAATCATCGGGGTACACTACTGTTTGCCAGCTAGCGCCTATCATCTCCTGTTCGGTCTTACCAAAGAAGCGGCAATAAACATCATTCACAAAGATATAAGTGCCATCGGCACGCATCCTTGAAATCACTTCGGTTTGGTCCTGCACCAGTGAACGGAAGCGCTCTTCACTCCCCCGCAGCACCGCTTCTGCTTTTTTAATCGCGCTAATATCGGTGAGCAGCACAAAGAAACCTTTTACCTCGCCATTTCTCACATCCGGAATGTAATTTGTCAGCGAGTGGCGGGAGCTACCGTCGGCATTAGGAATAATGCGCTCAAAGGTCTGTGGTTCGCCTCTTAATGCGCCTTCAATATGCGGGAGATTGAGGCGGTATAGCTCATCTCCCAGCAACTCCCAAATATGTTTGCCCCGCAGCTTACTCGCCTCAATCCCAAACCACTGTTCGTAAGCTTTATTGGCAAGGCGATTTTTTAGCGCGTTGTCCCAGTAGCCAATCACCGATGGTAAACAATCGAGTACCTTCAGAATCACTGCGCTGGAGGATAATAATGAGTCTGCCTCTTGCTCTGAGGCAGTGGCAAGTGTGGATAAAGCTTCTGGCAGCACCATGTCTTCAGCATTCCCAGCGGGTGCACTTATTGAACCAGCGGCTAGTGTAGGATTGTGCGGAAGTTTCATAATGGCATAGTGCCATAACTTATTAAAGTTAAAAAGCTATTAGTCATGCTTACGCTGTTTGTCAGCATAAAGCCGCCTGTTGATAGTAGTGCTTTATCAAGATACGGCAACAAAAAAGGAGCCTAGGCTCCTTTAAAGTGAGATGCGCGGTAGCCACTTACCACACAAGCCAAAGTGCACGTCCAGCTTACCCTACTTTTTGGGCATACTAGGCTTGCTTGGCATGACGATGGTAGGGCCAGGCATCACGATGGGTTTCTTACTTTGCTTAGGTTTTTTTGCCTCTTTGTTTTTGTGTAGCTGTCCTTTTGCCATGATGTTTCTCCTAAAGTATTTAACATCAAACCGATTGCGCAAACACCGTTGTCCCCGCAATCACTGGATTGGACTAAACACTGCAACAATGGTTTCATTCTGCTAATACTAGGGTGATATGTAAACAGGATAAGACAGCAACGCGTAACGCTGCGCAAAGGTCACGGTTGCGGTTTGCAAATGATGCAAAACCTAGAGGTAAAACTGGGGGATATATGGTCGGCGTGGAGAGATTCGAACTCCCGACATCCTGCTCCCAAAGCAGGCGCGCTACCAGGCTACGCTACACGCCGAAGGCCGGCACTATACTGACAACCCACCTGATAGTCAATATCAGAGTGATTCAATTGCCATAATTATTCACAACTGCTGCTGATTGCGGCCAATATTTAGTGCTATTATTTTTAGCATTATTTCTATCGTGTTAGAGAAATTAGACCATGTCACATGCGATTAAAGTTCATCAAACAGGCGGCCCTGAAGTATTGCGCTGGGAGCCAATTACAGTAGGTGCGCCAGATGCCGGTCAGGTCAGGTTGCAGCAAACTGCGGTGGGGTTGAACTTCATCGATGTGTATCACCGCACCGGGCTGTATCCGCTGCCTTTGCCGTTCATTCCTGGTATGGAAGCCGCAGGCGTTGTGGAAGCAGTGGGCGCGGGGGTTACGCATTTAAAAGTAGGGGATCGTGTGGCTTATGCCTCAGTGATTGGCGCCTATGCTGAATCCAGGCTGATCGCGGCAGAGCGCTTGATTAAACTACCGGATAGCATAGACAACAACACCGCGGCCGCCATGATGTTGCAAGGCATGACCGCACGCTACCTGATTCGCGACATTTATAAAATGCAGGCTGGCGACACCATACTGGTACATGCTGCAGCCGGCGGTGTGGGTTTGATTGTGTGCCAGTGGGCGGCAGCACTGGGTGCAACCGTGATTGGCACAGTCTCTACCGAAGAAAAAGCGGCATTGGCAAAAGCCAATGGCTGCCACCACCCCATCATCTACACCCGCGAAAATTTTGCAGCACGCGTATTAGAAATTACCAATGGAAAAAAGCTACCGGTGATTTACGATTCAGTCGGCAAAGACACCTTTATGCAATCGCTAGATTGCCTGCAACCCAGAGGATTAATGGTACTGTTCGGCGCCTCGTCAGGCCCAGTGCCGCCTTTGGATTTATCCGTGCTGGCACAAAAAGGCTCGCTTATGGTGACCAGACCAGCGCTTGCCACCTTTATCGCCAGCCGATCACAGCTTGAGGAAAACACCGCAGATTTGTTTGAAGCGGTAGCGAGCGGCAAAGTGAACATTTACGTTAACCAGACCTATGCGCTCAAAGATGCCACCACCGCGCACCGCGACCTGGAAGCCCGTAAAACAACGGGTGCAACGGTGCTGACAATTTAGCCTACCGCACATTGCGGCGATGCCGACACGTGCTTAGGCTGTATGTTTTTTGTCTTTACCAATACGCCACTGCGCGTGTAGCAGGCGATCATGGCGTTCATCTGGCAGGCGCCGAATAAACGTGCAAGCCTGACTGTGTATAGTCACACCGCGGTCGCAGGTCACATAACCCACGATGGCATCCGGATAAGCTGGCTTGCAGCACTGCGCCATATAGGTCTGCAGGTTGCCAACCCCTTCCACTGTCACCTCGGTTGCTACTGGCTGTGCCGTCGTCTTACGCGCAATCACTTGGGTGGCTTTTTCTGGCGGCTTCAGGTGCGCAATCTCGTGGATAGCTCCCGCGATTTGATACTCGCTCACATCACCACGGCCTATCGCGCTTAAAAAGTCTTCTAGCTTATTAAAGTGCAGCTTCTGGGCGATTTTTTCCTGATTAATCGCACCTACCCCTGCGCGGTGTAGTTCTTTATCTAATTTAGTACGGCCTTGCGCCACGTTTTCTTCTGCGTGCTGATGCCGAAACCAATGCCGCACCTTAGCGCGCGCACTGGCGCTTTTTAAGTAGCCTAAGGTCGGGCTTAGCCAATCGCGGCTAGGCGCACCATGCTTGGTGGTGAGGATTTCAATGCGCTGTGCATTTTGCAGCTTGTAATTAAGCGGTACGATATTGCCATCCACTTTGGCACCACGGGTTCTGTGCCCTAAATCCGTATGCAGCGCATAGGCAAAATCAATAGGCGTGGCGTCCTTGGGTAAGTCGATCACCCGGCCTTGTGGCGTAAATACGTACACGCTCTCCTGAAACAACTCGGTCTTGAACTGCTCCAGTAAGTCGCCACTATCGGTAGCGCCCTCTTTCCATGCCAGAATCTGACGCAACCAGGCGATTTTCTCGTCCAGCACGATATCAGACTTGCCTCCCTCCTTGTAGCGCCAGTGCGCAGCAACGCCCAGCTCGGAGTATTGGTGCATTTCAAAAGTGCGGATTTGCACCTCTAGCGCCAAGCCCTGCGGGCCAGTAACGGCGGTGTGCAATGAGCGGTAATTATTACTTTTGGGGCGTGCGATATAGTCATCAAACTCACCTGGAATCGCCTGCCATAAAGTTTGCACCAGGCTCAGCGCGCTGTAGCAATCCTTTACATCCTCCACCAGAATCCGCACTGCACGCACATCAAATAACTGTTCAAAATCCAGATTTTTGCGCCGCATTTTATTGATAATGCTGTAGATGTGTTTAGGCCGACCGGAAACCTCGGCTTTAATACCGGCCTGCGCTAACTTTTGCTTCAGGGTATTCTCAACATCAGCGATGTACTGCTCGCGGTCTACACGGCGCGAATCCAGCAATTTGGCGACTTCTTTATAGAGCTGTGGCTCTAGGTAGCGTAGTGAGAGATCTTCCATCTCCCATT
>Ga0207967_1000333_pt1 | contig 17761 bp, 17 predicted proteins | sample LakWasMet20_HOW5_2_FD_183866 | JGI IMG/M metagenome (GOLD analysis project Ga0207967, IMG submission 183866) | Freshwater sediment methanotrophic microbial communities from Lake Washington under simulated oxygen tension - Sediment Metagenome... | ecosystem: Environmental > Aquatic > Freshwater >...
TTTAGTTCGCTCTCGTTAAGCGTTTTTAATTAAACAAATAGGAATATATCAATATGGCACGTATTACAGTAGATGATTGCTTGGAAAAAATCCCTAACCGTTTTGAATTAACCCTGGTTGCCGCTTATCGCGCGCGTCAGTTGCATAACGGTTCAGAGCCGCTGGTCAACGTACAGAACACGCGTGATAAATCTACAGTGATTGCATTACGTGAAATTGCTGCGGGTAAAGTTGGGGTTGAAGTTCTGGGTCGCATTCACGCTTAATATGCCGGTGTGCTGCTAACATCAGCTAGCAATGAACAGATCTGGTAGTGAATGCCATGCCAAAATCCGCACAAAACCTTAAAGCGGAAATATCAAAATCAAGTCCGGCTCCCTTGCTGCCTGCGGACAGCGAGGGCTCAGCCTTAAGTATACGTCTCAAGCAGTATTTCAAACCCCAGGATATTGAACTGGTATTTGAAGGCTATCGCTATGCCGACAAGGCACATGAAGGTGTCGTACGTAAAACCGGCGAGCCTTATATTACACATCCGGTGTCTGTTGCCTGTATATTGGCTGATCTGCATATGGATGTGCCCACGATTCTGGCGGCACTGCTGCATGACGTAGTGGAAGATACCTCAATCACTACGCTCGATATCAAAGAGAAATTCGGCCTGCAGGTTGCCGAGCTGGTAGATGGCGTGACCAAGCTCGATAAGATCGAGTTTCAGAGTGCCAGTGAGGCGCAGGCAGAGAATTTCCGCAAGATGCTGCTTGCCATGTCGATGGATGTGCGGGTGATACTGGTCAAGCTGGCTGACCGCTTGCATAACATGCAGACGCTGGAGGCGATGAAGCCGGAAAAGCAGAAGCTGATCGCTAAGGAAACCCTGGATATTTATGCGCCTATTGCAAACAGGCTTGGCCTGAACTCGGTTTATCAGGCACTTGAGGATTTAAGTTTCCAGTATCTGCACCCGATGCGCTATAGCGCGATTTCTAAAGCGGTCATGGCGGCACGCGGCAATCGCAAGGAAGTCATCAGCAAGGTGCTGGAGTCTATTCAGCACCAGCTTAAAGTGTTTCATGTGGAAGCGGAAGTCACCGGGCGGGAAAAGCATCTCTACAGTATTTACAGGAAAATGACGCGCCAGGCCACGCCGTTTTCACAGGTTTATGACATCTATGGCTTTAGGGTCATCGTGAAAGACCTGCCCAGCTGTTATCTGGCACTGGGAGCGCTGCATGGGCTGTATAAGCCTATTCCCAGCAAGTTTAAGGATTATATTGCAATACCCAAGGCCAATGGCTATCAATCCCTGCATACCACGCTGTTGGGGCCGTTCGGTACGCCTATCGAAGTGCAGATACGCAGTGCGGAAATGCACAATATTGCAGATGCGGGTGTGGCTGCGCACTGGCTGTACAAATCAAGCGATGCACAACTGACGGTATTGCAGCAGCAGACGCACCAGTGGCTGCAGCGCCTGCTGGATATCCAGAATGAGAGTTCTGACTCCCTGGATTTCCTTGAACATCTTAAGATTGACCTGTTTCCGGACGAGGTCTATGTATTTACGCCTAAAGGCACCATTCTGGCATTGCCTAAACGTGCCACGGCGGTTGACTTTGCTTATGCGGTACATTCCGATATCGGCAACAGCTGCGTCGCCGTGCGTATTAACCATGAACTGGCGCCGCTGCGCACCGAGCTGAAGAATGGCGACCATGTCGAGATCATTACCGGCTCGCTCGCTAAACCGAACCCTGCCTGGCTGAATTATGTGGTGACCGGCCGTGCGCGTGCGCATATCCGGCATTTCCTTAAATCCCAGCGTTCCAGCGAAGCGGCGCAAATCGGTGAGCGCCTGCTGAATCAGGCCTTGCGCGCCCTGCATGTAGACCCTAAGCAGATTTCCGATGAAAACTGGTTAAAATTGATACGTGACTACGGCGTCATTACAAAATCAGAGATACTGTCGGAGATCGGCCTCGGCAAGCGCCAGAATGTCATGGTGGCGCATCAACTGGTTGCAACAACGGATGGCCATCTGGAAAAACACACCAAGTTGCCGGCGAAAGCGCTGGATACGATCACTGTGCGCGGTACCGAGGGAATGGCCGTGATGTTTGCGCCTTGCTGCCATCCGATTCCTGGCGACCCGATTTTAGGGTTCATTAATAAAGACAAAGGCTTGGTCATCCATACCCATGATTGCCCAAGCGTGCGCAAATTTAAACTCGATCCCGATAAATGGCTGGATGTAGAGTGGGAGCCGGAAAGCACGCGCCTGTTCAAGACCAATCTTAATCTGACCGTTGCCAACCAGCCCGGCATGCTTGCAAAAATTGCATCAGGCATTGCGGATGCAGGTTCAAATATCGATAGCGTAAGCGTAGAAGAGGCAGACGGCAGTGCTTATGCAAACCTGTATTTCACTGTACAGGTGAAAAATCGTGTGCATCTGGCAGATCTGATGCGCGGCTTGCGTAAAATACCTGATGTTGTACGCATCAACCGCACAAAAGGCAATACCGGCACCAAGGCTGCAACCACGAAGGTTAATTTGCAGTAATCAATTTGTAAAACTCATTTTCAACAAAGTAATCACACCCATTATGACAACTCAATCAAGTTCAAAACAAATCATTCAGACACAAGGCGCGCCGGCTGCTATCGGCACCTATTCACAAGCGGTCAAAGTAGGCAACACCGTCTATTTGTCAGGCCAGATCGGCCTGGATCCGGCGACCATGCAATTGGTAGATGGTATCGAAGCACAGGTGCATCGAGTGTTCACAAACCTTAAAGCGGTTGCTGAAGCTGCCGGTGGCAGCCTGGGCGACGTGGTGAAACTGAATGTCTTTTTAACAGATTTATCACACTTCACTCTCGTGAACACGATTATGGCAGAGTACTTCAGCCAGCCTTACCCGGCCCGTGCCGCGGTAGGCGTGGCCTCGTTGCCGCGCGGTGCGCTGGTTGAAGCTGACGGCGTAATTGTTTTGTAATTTCATCAGCAGCTTGCGCGGTTATTCATAGTTTTTAACCCCGCTGCTAACTTCATCCCATAATGTTTTGGCTGAAAGTCTTTATTTAGAATGCGTGAGCTGACTGAAATCAAGGCTTTCAGCAAGCCCCTCATCATCAACCTGGCCAAGTTGGGTATTTCCAACTTACACGCACTGCTGCTGCATTTACCGCTGCGTTATATTGATGAAACACGTATCACCGCCATACGTGATCTGCGCACCGGTGAGGCGGCACAAGTGGAAGGCGAGATTGTACATGCGGAGGTAAGTTACAAACCGCGTAAAGCGCTGATTGCAAAATTGGAAGACGCGAGCGGTCAGCTGACTTTACGCTTCCTGAATTTTTACCCCAGCCAGATTGCAGCACTTAAAGTAGGTAGCAAACTGCGTGTTTACGGTGAAGTGCGCAGCGGATTCTTCGGTTACGAAATGGTGCATCCCAGCACTAAGGCAGTTGGCCTGAAAACCGAGGTGGCAGAAACCCTGACGCCGGTTTATCCCACAGTCGCCGGACTGACGCAGCCAAGTTTACGTAAGGCTATCGGCATTGCGCTCGCACAAGACTGCATGCCGGAAACCTTGCCAGCCGGCATATACCAGGACATGCACCTGCCGGGCTTCGCGGATAGCCTGCGTGCATTGCACAATCCGCCGCCGGAATCCGCTTTGCAGGCTTTGGAGAATAAAGAGAGCCCTTACTGGCGCCGGCTGGCTTTCGATGAACTGCTCGCGCAGCAGCTTTCCATGCGTAAGCATTACGCCCGGCGGCGCAGTGTGAGTGCGCCACAGTTCAGCCGCTCCAGGCTTTTAGTTTCGGCATTGTTAAAATCGTTACCGTTTGCATTGACGCAGGCGCAGCAGAAAGTTGCGGTGGAGATCGAGCTGGATTTAACACAGCCGCACCCGATGCAAAGGCTGTTGCAGGGCGATGTTGGCAGCGGCAAAACTATCGTTGCCTGCATGGCTGCACTGCAAAGCATAGAAAATAACTGGCAGGTGGCGCTCATGGCACCAACCGAAATTCTGGCCGAGCAGCATTATCGCAAAATGCTAGGTTGGCTGACGCCGTTAAATATCCAGATCACCTGGCTGACGGGCAGCCAAACCAAAAAAGAGCGTGAAGCAGCGCTGGCGCGTATTGCCGATGGCAGTGCGCAGTTCGTGGTCGGCACGCATGCCTTGTTTCAGGAGGCGGTAAAGTTCAAGAGCCTGGGTTTGGCGATTATTGACGAGCAGCATCGCTTTGGCGTGCATCAGCGACTGGCGCTGCGGCAAAAAGGCCAGCCGGAGCCGCACCAGCTCATGATGAGCGCAACACCGATACCACGCACGCTATCCATGAGTTATTACGCCGATCTGGATGTTTCCGTGATTGATGAGCTGCCGCCGGGGCGCACGCCTATCGTGACTAAACTAATTTCCGATAGCAGGCGTGATGAAATATTGCAGCGTGTGCGTGAGGCGTGTTTGCAGGGCAATCAGGCATACTGGGTGTGCCCTTTGATTGAAGAGTCCGAGGCCTTGCAGCTGGCAACCGCCAACGATACCTTTGTCTTGATGCAGAATGCGTTCCCGGAGCTGAAAATAGGTCTGGTGCATGGGCGCATGAAGCCAGCCGAGAAGCAGGCAGTCATGGCGGCTTTCAGTGCGGGTGAATTGCAGCTGCTGGTGGCAACAACGGTCATTGAGGTCGGTGTCGACGTACCGAATGCCAGCCTGATGGTGATTGAACATGCAGAGCGCATGGGCTTGTCGCAGTTACACCAGCTGCGCGGGCGGGTAGGCCGTGGCGCAGCGAAAAGCACCTGTATCCTGCTGTACCAGAACAAGCTTTCAGAAACTGCGCGCGCAAGGCTTAAAGTGATTTATGAAAGTAATGATGGTTTTGCGATTGCACAGGCTGATTTGCATATAAGAGGCCCAGGAGAGTTGCTGGGTGTGCGCCAGAGCGGCGTTCCCATGCTGAAAATTGCCGACCTTGAACGCGATGCGGATCTGCTGCAGGCAGCTAAGGGCATGGCGGATTATTTATTGAAGCATTACCCGGATGCGGTCGATCATCATCTTGATCGATGGATGAGCAGTGCGGGTGATCTGGTCAAGGTCTAACCGCGCATCACATCGCGGTCTGGCCCCAGTGCTAAAACAGGGCATCTGTATGCATGTAAGCCAGGCGATGCTATGCGATAATTCAAATTGTGAAAATTAATCAAATATTCTCTTATAGCAGGCAGCGCTGGCTTAATCTGCCATTCGCAAGCCATCAATATCATCGCTGGCTCATAGAAAAGGGCTCCCTGACCGCCAAGCTGCAGCAAAGATATCCTGATTTTTATGTGGAGCCACTCAGCGTCAGGTACCGGAAGCCTGCTGTTGAAGAAGCTGCCTTGCTGCATATGGCTGTCAATGACAGCGCGCAGGTTCGTGAAGTGCTGTTGTATGGAAATGGAAGGCCGGTTGTGTTCGCGCATAGTGTTTTACCGCGCAGGAGCCTGCATGGTGAATGGCGAGGGCTGGCCGGGCTTGGCAATAAGCCACTAGGGGCCGTTCTGTTTGCAAACCCCAAGGTAAAGCGCACACCTTTGAGTTATAAAAAACTGACAGCGAACCATGCCTTGTATCGGGAGGCCATGCGCTACGTGGCGAGCAAGCCGGAATATTTGTGGGCACGCCGTTCTATATTCAGTTTGAACTGCGCTAGTATTATGGTTACCGAGGTTTTCTTGCCGAGTCTTTCTTTCCGAACCTTGAGTTAAGCCCTGAACCGGCTGATTGTTAATTTTAAATACCGATTACTTTACATGCGACTCGCCACAGTTAGAAAAAAAATTGATGCCTATATCCGTTTAACGCGGCTGGACAAACCTATCGGCATTTTGCTGCTGCTGTGGCCAACGCTATGGGCGTTGCTGATTGCGGGAAACGGCCGACCGGACTCCTTTGTCGTATGGCTGTTTATTGTCGGTACGGTGCTGATGCGCAGTGCCGGCTGTGTCATGAATGATATTGCCGACCATAAATTTGATGGTTATGTTGAGCGTACACAATACCGGCCGCTGCCTAATAAAGAGGCAACTAAAAAAGAGGCCTATTTCCTGGCCGCCGCGTTAAGCCTGCTGGCTTTCGGCTTGGTGAACTTTCTGAATCCGCTCACCGTTAAGCTGTCATTTCTGGCGTTATTCCTTGCAATCACCTATCCGCTGACCAAGCGTTTCTTCGCAATGCCGCAGGCGTATCTGGGTATTGCATTCGGTTTTGGCATTCCAATGGCTTTTGCCGCGATCAGTAACGATGTCCCGGCGGTTGCCTGGCTGCTGTTATTGGCAAATGTGTTCTGGGCTGTTGCTTACGATACCGAGTATGCAATGGTGGATCGTGAAGACGATTTGAAAATCGGCATCAGGTCTTCCGCCATCACTTTCGGGCATTATGACATTATTGCAGTGATGATGTGCTATGTGGCTACACTGCTGTTGCTGGCCGTAGCCGGGGCATATCTGCAAATGGGTGCTTACTATTATGCCGGGATTTTGGCGGCATCCTGCGTCGCGGTTTATCATTACTTTCTGATAAAAGACCGTGATAGAAGCAATTGTTTTAAAGCATTTTTAGGCAATAACTGGCTAGGGCTGTCTGTATTTGGCGGTGTGGCATTAAATTACCTGGCCCAATAATGGCTGGCAGCCTTATTCTGATGGCTTAGTTCTCATCTGTTAAAACCCAGTCAATCAGATTGGAGTCTTTCATAATTCTTTTCTGCTGTTTTTCATCTGTTGCAGGTGTCGTGCTTTTCTGTGTATCGGCGACTTCCTTGATGTGCTGTGAGAAATCAATCTCGGGCGCTTCTAAAGTCAGCCTGGTTTCCTGCACTGTATTCGTCTTATCGGGGCCAGGCAGTGTATCGGCCCTGAATGCGTCATTGTTGGCTAACGTTTGCGCGGGGTTATGCTGAGTGGCCTCGTCACTAAAGTCCAGTGTCGGGAAAGTATCCGGTGAAGACGAGGTCTTAGGTTGTGCGTCATACCAGTTTGCTGCCGGTTCATCTGCAGTGGTTTCGTAAACCATCATGATTGGTTCAGCTGTGAAGCCGGCAGCGGTTTGTGATGACGCTGCCTGGCTTTCCGCAAGTCCAGGCGTCCGGGTGCTGCCATTCGAGTCGACAGGAGCCTGTTCAGCCTCGGCTATTTGTTTTAGCATGAATAGCTGTTCAAATATCTCAGGTTCAAAGCCCTCTTCCGGCTGCGATTCGCTGTTATAGATCAGGTCATCCAGTAGCGCTATCGCAGCAGCGGAACCCCATGCGATTTCGAGTTCCTTGGTAATGTATGGAAAGTCTTCGATAGTGGCTGTACCTGCCTTTTTTGCTTCGGCAAAGCCGGGCATGTTGATACGGTAGTATTGATTGCAGTCTGCAATGGCTTGCGCATAGTCGGTTTCGGAGCCATGTGTGGCAGTTAGTGATAGCAGCTTGAGCCAGACTTTGGGGGATTCGGAAGGGTGGTCGGCAAGATAGTCTTGCAGGAGGTGAATGGCCAGCCCGGAGCGGCCGTATTCAATCAGCACGTCAACGCTTTCCAGAATGTCTTCATTGGTATTGCCGTTGATGGAGGTCGTTAACGCGGCGTTTGCAGGCTGTGTACTAAAACCTGATGATATGTCATAGGTTGAGTTTTCATAAAAAGTGTCATTAAAGTTAGCATTTTTTGCATCGTTAGCAAGTTTGCCGGCCGGCATTATGGCTGTATCAGCGATCTTATCGGCAGTGTCTGTTAAGCTGCTGTTATCAAACCAGTTGAATTCGGTTTTTACCGGGCGTAGATCAATCAGCTTGCGGCGCAGCCATGCGGCTGATGCCAGGAACGCTAACAGCGCCATCAGGCCTGCTGCGATGCGAAGCGTTCTGATGGAGTCTTCTAATTTTTTTTCAGCGTTGGCAGCATTGGTTTTTAGTTTTTCATTTTTGTCTTGCAGGCTGATAATCTGCGTTTTTAAAAGTGCCAGACGATTGTCCATCGCTGTTATTTCGTCCATAACATCTGCTGTGCTTGGCGGCAGTGTGTTTTCTTCACGCGACAAATCCAGACGGGTTTCGAGCTTTAAGGCCAGTTGCGGCATTGCAAAACCTTCACCTGGTTGAGTGTGCCCGCCTGAAATGCTGAGGTATGACCTGGATTTTGTTGTCGCCTCATATTGGCTGTCGGGCTTGGCTGTCGCCTGGGGCAGTCCGGTGTACATCGCCGCTAATTTCTTATCCAGGCTGGAAGCGGAGACTGTTTTATGGGCTTTTTTCTTTTTGCTGATATTCTCTTTAGTGGCGTAACTTGCTGGCGCTGGCTTGGAATCAATATCTGCCGGTTTGTTTGCAGTGTGTAACGTTTTGTTTTGGCTGCGGACAGGGGCATTCGCAGTCTCGGTGCTGCCTATGTTGGCATTAGTGTCATTTTGTGACGGCGGGTCAAGCAATACGACATAATCTCGATTGATGGCCGGGTCGCAATGGTGGATGACGCGCAGATTGATGATAGGTTCAGTAATCGCTTGCTGGCTTTTGATGATGAGCTGGTAGCCGCTGGCTTGATGTTTAATGGCAAGTGAAGCCTTTGTGAAGGCAGGGGGAGAATTAGCGTCTGTCACCGAAAAACAGCTTGTATCTGGCGATTTCTCGACATCAGTAATGTTTATTTGGGCGATTAAAGATTCTCCCAGGTTCGACGTAACGACGGCATCGTTTATACCAAGCGCCTGGCTTAGGTTGCAATAGACCGGCAATAAAAATAAAGCTAATCGCAGAATGTTTTTTATTTTCAATTGGTAAGGTAGTTTCTTGGTAAGAATTTTTAATGGTACTATTATCAATTAGCGCACTTTCTGGCTAATTGATTAAACCACGTCAGTACTAAAGATCAAGCATGATCTGTACCAGTTGTATTATACGGTGTAGAAACATCGGTTATACTGCTGTAATACAATGATTTACATTGCATTACAATTGGGCTGATCGGGTTTCGTTCTGCCAAGTGATGCTTTTTAGAAAAAAACGCATTATTAAACATAATTGTATTTGACAGACTGTATTGTTTCGGAATAAAATCCGCCTCTTAATTTTTTTAGCTCATAGTATTGGTAACACGATGAAAACCTTTTCAGCAAAGTCACATGAAGTGAAACGCGACTGGTTTGTGGTTGATGCCACAGACCTAGTGTTAGGCCGTTTGGCTAGCGCAGTTGCACACCGTTTGCGCGGCAAACATAAAGCCATTTACACACCTCACGTAGATACAGGTGATTACATTGTCGTGATTAACGCCGACAAATTAAAAGTAACTGGTAATAAAGCAGAGGGTAAGCTCTACCATAGGCACTCTGGTTACCCAGGTGGTATCACCACAACAACATTCTCTAAAATGCAAGACCGTTTCCCAGGTCGCGCTTTAGAAAAAGCAGTTAAAGGCATGTTGCCTAAAGGTCCTTTAGGTTATGCAATGATCAAAAAAATGAAGGTATATGCTGGTAGTGAGCATGACCATGCGGCGCAACAACCGCAACCATTGACCATCTAAGGATAAAAAATGATCGGTAAATACAATTATGGTACAGGTCGCCGCAAAAGCTCAGTGGCTCGTGTATTCTTAAAAGCTGGTAAAGGCAATATCATTGTTAACGACAAGCCAGTTGACGAATATTTCTCACGCGTGACTTCACGCATGATTCTGCGTCAGCCATTGGAATTAACAAACAACACAGCAAGTTTTGACATCATGGTTAACGTAATCGGCGGCGGCGAGTCTGGCCAGGCTGGTGCAGTTCGTCACGGTATCACACGCGCTTTGATCGACTACGATGCAGCTTTGAAGAGCGCATTATCTCACGCAGGCTTCGTAACACGTGATGCACGTGAAGTTGAGCGTAAAAAAGTTGGTTTACGTAAAGCACGTCGTCGTAAACAATTCTCTAAACGCTAATACGTTAAACGCTATTTGGCGGTTGGAATTGAAAAAGGTCGCTCAGGCGGCCTTTTTTATTTTATTGGATGAAAAAGATAGTAGGCTTATAATCTTTCAATGACATTGATGCATAAACAATATGGCAAGTAATAAAATTAAAGTAGGTATCGTCGGTGGTACCGGTTACACCGGTGTTGAATTATTACGCCTTTTGGCAATACACCCGGATGTAGAGTTAACAGCGATTACCTCGCGTGGCGAAGCCGGCATGCCGGTGGCGGATATGTTTCCCAGTCTGCGCGGCTATGTGGATTTGGCTTTCACTGATCCGGCTACTTCAAACCTGAATGCATGCGATGTGGTGTTTTTCGCCACGCCGCATGGTGTTGCCATGAGTCAGGCGCAGGCTTTGCTGGCTGCCAATGTCAAGGTGATTGATCTGGCGGCAGATTTCCGCTTGCAGGACACGGCAGTTTTTGAAAAGTGGTACAAAATGCCGCACAGCTGCCCGGATATTTTAAGTCATGCGGTATATGGTATACCTGAGCTTAACCGTGAGCAGATCAAATCAGCACAGGTAATCGGTAACCCCGGCTGTTATCCGACAACAGTGCTGCTGGGGCTGGCGCCATTGCTGGAGCAGGGGCTGATTGATTTTTCCGCACCGGTTATTGCAGATTCCAAGTCCGGTGTTTCGGGAGCAGGCAGAAAAGCAGAAGTGGCGACATTGTTTGCCGAGTCGAGCGACAGCATGAAAGCTTATGGTGTTGCGGGCCATCGCCATCACCCGGAAATCCAGGCGCAGCTGATGCAGTTGGCGAAAACTGACCTGCAATTTATTTTTGTGCCGCATTTAATACCAATGATTCGCGGTATGCTGTCTACGATTTACGTTAAACTGACAGCGCAGGCGAAGAATATTGATTTACAGGCCCTGTATGAGCAGCGGTATCAGCATGAACGTTTCGTGGATGTAATGCCGGCCGGTAGCCAGCCTGAAACACGTTCTGTGCGTGGCTCAAACCAGATCCGTATTGCGCTGCATAAGCAGGCAGATGCGGGTTATTTAACCTTGGTGGTTGTGCAGGATAATCTGGTGAAGGGCGCTGCAGGGCAGGCGATCCAGAATATGAATATTATGTTTGGGCTGCCTGAGGCTGCAGGTTTGCAAGTTGTGCCGTTATTGCCTTAAGTATCTGAATGAAGCCGGTTAGACGACGCATCAGACGACATTTTGGCTTGACGGCAAAACAGGTGGCCGTGCGTTCAAAGCGACCCTGGTATTTTCAGTGGGGTATTGCGGCTTTATATGTGGTGTTGGGATATGGGGTTGCTTACTGGCAATTTGCCGGCGCTGAAGATGTGCATCAAAAGTTAAGGCAGACAGCACTTGAAAATCAAAGCCTGCATACCAAGATTATACAGGTTGAGCGTCAGTTGCAAATTGAGCAGGCAGCGCAAACCAGCCTTACGCAGGAATTAAATAAAGTGCAGGATGAAAATATGCATATCAAGCAGGATTTGGTGTTTTACAAAAATATGACGAATGCAAAAAGGCTGCCAAAGTAGTTTGCTCAATTGAATTTGCCGGCAGTCAATCGGTAAGCTGAAAGGAACCAGCGTGTTTTTTAAGAAAAGTAATCGGGTACAGAATACTATCGATACCTTAATTGGTGTAGATACACGAATTGAAGGAAATGTGCATTTTTCAGGTGGTTTGCGCATAGACGGTGCTGTGTCTGGTGCAATCACTGAACCAAATGATACGCCAAGCACACTAATACTTAGTGAGCATGGACGTGTAGAGGGTGCTATTACTGCTTCAAAAGTTGTGATTAATGGTACTGTGGTTGGTCCGGTGAAGGCAAATCAATTTATTGAGCTGCAAACCAAAGCACGCATTACCGGTGATGTATATTACAACTCACTGGAGATGCATACTGGCGCGGTAATCGAGGGTAAGCTGGTGTATTTGGGCGAGCAGGCAGAAAAAGTATAACGTGGAAAAGACCTCGAGTGTTTTGAGGTGGCCATGTGATGACAGGATTGTTTTTAAAATATAGGAGTACGTGATGAGTACAGTTGCAGAAGTTCAGGAATTAGATATTCCTTCACCTTTAGTTTTTACCGATAATGCGGCCAAAAAAGTTAAAGAACTGATTGAAGAAGAGGGGTCACCAGACCTTAAGTTACGTGTGTTTGTGAGTGGCGGCGGCTGTTCCGGCTTTCAGTATGGTTTCACTTTTGAAGAAGAAGTGAATGAAGATGATACACAAGTGCAGAAAGATACAGTAACTTTGCTGATCGATCCAATGAGCCTGCAGTATTTAATGGGTGCAGAGATCGATTATCAGGACAGCCTGCAAGGTTCGCAGTTTGTGATTCGTAACCCTAACGCGCAAACTACATGCGGCTGCGGTTCATCTTTTTCTGTTTAATTAAATTAGCCGGTATAAAGAGCGCTTCAAGATTGAAGTTTGTAAAAAAGCCGGGTAATTACCCGGCTTTTTTGTTACTGGATTCACCTGAAAATTAACGCTTGCTCACTGGTACAACGGTACGCCTTGCTTCGCCGGTGTATAGCTGGCGCGGGCGCCCGATCTTGGCTTCAGGGTCAGAGTGCATTTCTGACCATTGTGCGATCCAGCCGGCTGTCCTTGCCAACGCAAAAATAGCCGTGAACATGCTGTTGGGGATGCCCATTGCGCGCATCACGATGCCGCTGTAGAAATCCACATTCGGGTAGAGTTTCCTTGATACAAAGTACTCGTCTTCCAACGCGATTTTCTCAAGTTCCATCGCAAGTTTAAACATCGGGTCATCATTTAGGCCAAGCTCATTGAGTACTTCATGGCAGGTCTTGCGCATGATGGCTGCACGCGGATCCATGTTGCGGTAAACGCGATGGCCGAATCCCATTAAGCGGAAATTGTCGGTTTTGTCTTTTGCACGTTTGAGAAACTCGCCGATGCGTGAAATATCGCCGATTTCTTCCAGCATGTTGAGCGTGGCTTCATTGGCGCCGCCATGAGCCGGGCCCCAGAGTGATGCAATGCCTGCGGAAATGCAGGCGAACGGATTTGCACCGCTGGAACCGACAAGGCGTACAGTAGAGGTCGATGCGTTCTGTTCATGGTCTGCATGCAGAATCAGGATGCGATCAAATGCCTTGGCCAGAATCGGGTTGGGTTCGTATTTTTCGCATGGTGTCGCAAACATCATATGCATAAAGTTTTCTGCATAATTCAGATGGTTCTGCGGGTACATGAAGGGTTGGCCGAGATTGTATTTGTAACTCCAGGCCGCAATAGTCGGCACTTTGGCCAGTAAGCGATGCGCAGATAATTCACGATGTTTGGCATCGCGAATATCCATCGAGTCAAAATAGAATGCTGACAGTGAGCCTACAACGCCAACCATGACTGCCATCGGGTGTGCATCGCGCCTGAAGCCGCGGAAAATATTATTGAGCTGATCATGCAGCATTGAGCTGCCGCTGATGGTCGCGATGAACTCCTGTTTTTCGGCGGCATTCGGTAGCTCGCCATGCATCAGCAAATAGGCAACTTCCAGATAATCACAGTGTTCCGCCAGCTCTTCTATCGGATAACCGCGGTAGTACAGCAGGCCGTTTTCACCATCAATGAAGGTGATGCTGGAGTTGCACGCAGCCGTAGACATAAAGCCAGGGTCATAGGTGAAAATATCGTGTTTGCCTAAAGCGCGGATATCAATGACGTCATTGCCCAGGCTGCCGGAAAGTACCGGCAGCTCAATTGGCGCCGCACCGTTATCAAAACTAATCGTTGCTTTAGTTGGTTTGTTATTCATAGCATTTCTACTGTAATAATTGTTATCTGTCTCGATTATACTTTATTGGCGCCTTATCATGAACGGCGAGCGTATTTTTAAGCCTGGTAGATTGCACCCAGGATACGGTCGCCACGCGCGCCTGTAACCTGCGCCAGGCTGGCGGTCTGTTTATGCAGGCATTGTTTGGCCAGCCATGCAAACGCAATTGCTTCAGCCCAGTCTATACCGATGCCTAAGTCGTCAATATTCGTTACCTTTACCTTGCCCAGCAACGATCCAAGATGCTGGGTCAGTAACAGGTTCCTTGCGCCGCCGCCGCATAAATAGATCTCATCAACCGCACCGCAGTGCGCTTCAAGGGCGTTATGTATAGAGTGTGCCGTCAGCGCCACTAGTGTACGGGCAACGTCATTGGGCTGGTAATCTTTATGCTGCAAGTGCCTACGCAGCCAATGGTGATTGAATAAATCGCGACCAGTGCTTTTGGGCGGCGCAAGTGAGAAATAAGTGTCTGCAAGCATGTCGGCTAATAGCGGGGCAATGACCTTGCCTGAGCTTGCCCAGTCGCCGTTGGCATCAAAGTCCAGGTTCAGGTGCTGTTTAGTCCACGCGTCCAGCAGCATATTGCCTGGGCCCGAGTCAAAGCCGAATGTTTCGCCGGAATGTGCAAGATAGGTGATGTTGGCAATGCCGCCTATATTAATAATGGCACGGTTGTTGTTGTGGTCGGCAAACACCGCTTGATGAAAAGCAGGCACCAATGGCGCGCCCTGGCCGCCTGCTGCGATATCGCGGCTTCTGAAGTCTGATATTACGGTAATACTGGTAAGCTCGGCCAAGAGTGCGGCATTACCTATTTGCATGGTAAAACCTAGCTCGGGTCTATGCCTTATGGTTTGCCCATGGCAGCCGATCGCAGCAATGGTGTCAGCTTGGATATTGGCTTCGTTCAGCAGCCCGATAACAGCATCTGCATAAAGCCTGGCCAGAGTATTGGCGATAAGCGCGCTAGCTTCCAGTTCGTTCTCGGTGGGGTGCTGCAGTGCCAGGATGTCGGCGCGGAGTGATGCGGGATAGCGTAGAAAATATGTATGCAAAACGTGCAACCGCTGCGGGTCTTTGAACTCAACCAGTGCGGCATCAACGCCATCGAGGCTGGTGCCCGACATCAGCCCGATGAAAAGCTCGCCAGCCATAATGATGTTTCCGTTGATCGAGAGGGTTATTCCAGCGCTGCAATATTGCTTGTGCTTAGCAGCCTGAGTTGGGCGGTCAGCTGATTGCTGATGTTGTCAAATTCCGGCTTGTTGCGGGCGTCTATTGAATTGGCTTTAGGTAAAGCAACTTTCATAGGGTCGTAATGTTTGCCATTCAGCAGGAACTCATAATGCAGGTGCGGCCCGGTTGCCGTGCCTGTCATGCCGACAAAACCAATAATCTCACCCTGTGATACTTTTGCCCCGCGGCGCAGCCCTGCCGCAAAGCGTGAAAGGTGTCCGTAAACGGTACTTACACCATTATTATGTTTGAGTACGATGACATTGCCGTAGCCACCTTTTTTCCCGACAAAATCAACCATCGCATCACCTGATGCCTTGATACGGGTTCCGGTGGGTGCGGCCATGTCTACACCTTTATGCGCACGCATTCTTTGTAAAACTGGATGAAAGCGTGCAACACTGAAGCCGGAGCTGACGCGAGTGAATTCCAACGGCGAGCGTAAAAAGGATTTGTGCAGGCTTTTACCTTCAGGTGTGTAATATTGCATCTGATTATCCTGGCCGCGATAACCTACCGCGCGGAAAGTTTTGCCATTATTGACAAACTCGGCTGCCAGCACGTTGCCAGTCTTAAGTAACTCGCCCTGGTAATAGCTGCCTTCATAAATGACGTTAAAGCGGTCACCCCGTCTTAAATCCGTATGGAAGTCGATTTCACTTTCAAAAATATCGGCAAGTTGAATCGCAACATGGTCAGGGATATTGGCGGCATCAGTTGCGCCAAACAAAGAACTGGTAATGTTGGCTGATTTTAAGATAGGGCGCACTTCAAGCTGGAGAACTTGTTTTTCGGCTTCGTATCCGCTGGTGGTTTTGTGAATAGTGATGTATTGGTCAGCATTTAATTGATATTCGAAGCTGACCAAATTGCCGTCGATATCGGTTTCAGCTTCAATTTGCTTGCCCGGTATCAGTGACTTTGCAATTTCACTGGCAGTCTGGTCATTGCGGATGAAATCGTGCGCATCACGGTTGCGGATATTGAGGCGTGACAATATGCTTTGCAGGGTATCATCGCGGCGTACAAAATCTTTATACCAGAAATTCTGTGCTGTATTGTCTGCTGAATCAGCAGTCTCTGCAGCAGGCAGGTGTATCTCTTCAAGCACCGTCTCGGTCGCAATGCTGCCAGTTAAAGTTTGAGGTGCAATACCGAACGCAGCATAGATGCCAAATAAAGGTAAGCAGGAAATCGCTAAAATCCAGCGTAATTTAACCTTGCGTTCAGCTTTATGAGTGTTTTGCGCTAAAATAGGCGTTTGAGTTGAATTGTTTTGATTGAGCTCGTTAATATCCACGGGCTTACCTTCGAAATTTTGATACGGCCACAAATACTAACAGAAAACTTAACTAAAACAAGTAACTGAGCTGTAAAAATATTATAGTTTAAAGGTGTAACGACGTGAATATAGACATTAACCAGCAGCTGGCAACCATCAAACGCGGCGCTGATGAGCTTTTGATTGAGGCTGAACTGGTCGAGAAGCTGAAAAAAGGCAAGCCTCTTAGAATTAAAGCGGGTTTCGACCCGACTGCCCCTGACCTGCACCTGGGGCATACCGTGCTGATTAATAAGCTGCGTCAATTTCAGGACCTGGGTCACCAGGTCTTGTTTCTGATCGGTGACTTTACCGGCATGATCGGTGACCCAACCGGAAAAAGCACAACGCGCCCGCCGCTCACTGCAGAGCAGGTGCAGGAAAACGCCAAATCCTATACTGCGCAAGTATTTAAAATACTCAAACCAGAACAGACTGAAGTGGTGTTTAACTCAACATGGCTTACCGAGCTTGGTGCGGCCGGCATGTTAAAACTCGCTGCCAGTCATACTGTGGCCAGGATGCTGGAGCGCGATGATTTTACTAAAAGATACAAAGCCAACCAGCCAATCGCCATTCATGAATTCCTGTACCCGCTGTTGCAGGGTTATGACTCCGTTGCGCTGAAGTCAGATATCGAATTGGGCGGCACAGACCAGAAGTTTAACTTGCTCATGGGTCGCGAACTGCAGAAGCAGGCAGGCCAGAGCCAGCAGTGCGTGTTGACCATGCCATTGCTGGAAGGACTTGATGGCGTTAATAAGATGTCTAAGTCATTGGGTAACTATATAGGTATCGCCGAAGCACCGGAAGTGATCTTCGCAAAAATCATGTCTGTTTCGGATGAGCTGATGTGGCGTTATATAGAGTTGCTGTCGTTTGAGTCTCTGGAAACGATTGCTCAATGGAAAGCTGATGTTGCGGCAGGTGCGAACCCACGTGATATTAAAGTACATTTTGCGCAGGAAATTGTTGCGCGCTTCCATAGCCAGAGTGATGCTGAAAAGGCGCTGGCCGATTTCCAGACGCGCTCAAAAGGTGGCATCCCAGATGACGTGCCTGAAGTTTCAGTTATTATAGAAGGCGATACTATAGGTATTGCGCAGCTGCTGAAACTTGCCGGTTTGGTTGCAAGTACATCAGAAGCGTTCAGATCTATAGAGCAGGGCGGTATTAAGCTAGATGGTGAAAAGGTTTCAGATAAGGCATTAACGCTTAATAAAGGTATGAGTGTTGTAGCCCAAGTTGGCAAGCGTAAATTCGCAAATGTAACAATTATGTAACAGAGTGCAAATAGGGGTTGACCAAAGTTAAAAGCGCTGTAAAATGCGCGCCTTCGCTGACGAAACAAGTGAGTGAAGGGAAGTAGAAAGCGCAGTAAAAAG
>Ga0207967_1000334_pt1 | contig 17758 bp, 25 predicted proteins | sample LakWasMet20_HOW5_2_FD_183866 | JGI IMG/M metagenome (GOLD analysis project Ga0207967, IMG submission 183866) | Freshwater sediment methanotrophic microbial communities from Lake Washington under simulated oxygen tension - Sediment Metagenome... | ecosystem: Environmental > Aquatic > Freshwater >...
ACCGGCGACCTTAACTTTGGCGGTACTTATGCAGCTGGTGCGATCACGGGTGGTACAGCATGGCCTTCACGCGGTTTAAATTTAAATGTATCCAATGCTGTTAACTTCACGCCATTGCTTGGCGGTGAAACTATTGATATTACACAGCGCGAAATCACCGGATCTATGCAGCTTGATCTAACAGCCGCACAAGAAGTGGCGTTTATGGCTGCGGTAAAAGCGAACACGCTTGATAGTTTTAGTCTATTGCATGGTACTGCAGCTGGCTCCAAGGTGTTAATCCACGCGCCGTCATTCCAGATGATAAACCCAAGTAAGCAGGAAGTTAACGGCAAGCGCCTGATCGGCTATGACATCCGCTGCGTTCCTGTTACCGGCAATGATGAACTTCGTATTGTGTGTATTTAACCCATGTTGAAAATTACTCCAAACCCTACATTTGTTACCCCTGTTTTTTTGCATGTGGCAGGCGAAGCTGAACCCGCTGAAATCAAGGTAACTTTTAAGTACCTTGATCGAGAGCAGCTTAAGGAATGGCAAAAGAAACACGGCGGCAGACCCGTAAATGAAGCGCTGGAAGAGATCATCCAGGGCTGGGACGGTGTTGCATTTGATGATGGCAATGCTGCACTTTATTCAGCTGAAAACTTGAAAAAAGTACTAGTGGCTTATCACACAGCAGGTGATGACATTACGCAGGCATATTTTCGTGAAGTGCTGGGAGCGCGAAGAAAAAACTAGAGGCCGCCGCCAGATGGTGGGCAAACGGCGGCCAAGATGAACAGCAAGAAACAGTCGATGCTTTGAAAGCATTCGGTCTGGCGCCTGAAATTGAAATTCAGGATCACTTTGAGTTGTGGGATATGAATCTGGAGGCGATGCAGGTGTTTAGTGCCTGCGGCGACGACTGGAAGATGACACCGCAAGGCAAGTACAAATCAATCGATAAATTAGCATTAGGGGTTGTGATGGAGATGATGGAGGTAGCAAATCGAAAAGAAATGTTGACTGACATTATTGCTATGCAAAATGCTGCGTTAGGGGTGGTCAATAATGGCTGACCAACCAAAAATAATAATTAGCGCCGTTGATAATACCAGGGCTGCGTTTAGCTCTGTTAAGTCTGGACTTGGGCAGATTGAAGGGGTTGGATCAACACTAAATGGCGTTATAGGCAGGCTTGCGCCATTGCTTGGTGCAGCTACTTTTACCGCTTTTCTTAAAGGCGGCATTGATACTCTGGATATGCTGGGCGACCTAAGCGACCGCACCGGCGTGGCAGCCTCTACACTTTCCGGATTTCAACTCGTTGCAGCACAGTCTGATACTTCACTCGAGGCACTTGGAAAAGGCCTTAATAAGTTATCTATTTACATGGCGGAAAATGGCGAAGCTGCTGCCAAACTTGGCATTACTGCCAAAGATCCTGCTGAAGCATTTATACAGCTATCAAATGTAATTTCAAATATTGAAGATCCACAACAGCGTGCTGCGCTTGCTAACAAGGTATTAGGTAAAAGTTACCAGGAGCTTTTACCAGCTTTGTTGCAAGGTGGTGATGCTCTTAGAGCACAGATTGAACATGGTAAAGAATATTCTGGGGTAACTGAAGAGAGCGTTATCCAGGCTCAAGCTTTGAATGACCAGTTCGATGCATTAAAGGTAGCTGCTGGTGGATTTGGAACTAAATTGGCAGCGGATGTATTGCCATTGCTTAATGAAATAACTAAGGCAATGAGTGAAGCCTATAAAGAAGGCGGTTTGATGAAGTCATTCTTTATGGGGATTGGGACGATAGGTAAAAATGTTCTTTTTGGCAGCGATTATGAAGCAAAATTAAATCGAGCTACTAAAGCAATACCAAATGAAATTACTGAGTTAGCTACAAAGCTTAGAAATGATATCAATGGCTCTGCACCTCTTAGTTTTATTGATCGTAAAAAAATAGAGCTTGATATCCAGTATTTGGCAAAAGAAGCTAATAACCTAAAAAAAGAACTTGGTATTGATCAGCCTAAGCTTAGTCAAGATAGTAAAGGAAAGAATGATACGGTTGAATCAATCATCAATCCTGATACTAGATCTTCAAAAAAATCATTAGATAATCCATACGCTAAAGAATACGCACAAGATGTTGCCAGTCTGATGCAGTCATTTCAGCAGCTGGAAGCTCCGGCTCAGTCTGTTTCGGAAAAACTTCAAGATCAACTTGATGCTTACACTGCATTGGATGCAGGTGTTAAGACATACCTGCAAGGAATTATCGATCAGACAAAAGCCAGTGAGGATTTTGCGATTGAGCTTGAGCGTACAAACTCAATGATGGAACTGACGTTGCAATACGAGCAGGCCGCTGCAGCACAATCAAAAACAATTTCAGATGCTTATGATGCGATCCTTCAGGAAACTGAAGATATGAATATTGCGTTGATTAAGGACGATAAAGAGCGCGCTGAGGCGCAGCTGAAAGTCGAGCATGATCGTCGAGTGAGCCGAATCTCAATAATGGAAGGTGAGCAGGATGATATAGATTTGCTGCTACAGGCAGAAGAGGATCGATATTCAGCTGCGCAGAGATCGATTGCTGATAGCGCAAGTAGCTCTAAAGGTTTTATGAAAGACCTTGGCGCCACTTTCAGTAGCGCGTTTGAAGATGCGATCGCTGGTGGTGAGAATTTTTCAAGTGTATTGCAAGGTTTGGCTCAGGATATAGAGCGGATGCTCGCACGCAGGTTTATCACGGATCCGCTTATGAAAGGACTGGATAGCCTGGTCATTAACCCATTGTCTGATTGGCTGGGTGGCATGGTTGCCAATGCCGATGGCGGTGTTTATTCCGGCGCTGGCATTTCAGCCTATTCAGGCAGTATCGTAAGTAGTCCTACTATTTTCCCGTTTGCAAAAGGTACCGGTCTGATGGGTGAGGCAGGCCCGGAAGCCATTCTCCCATTGTCACGTGGCAGCGATGGCAAGCTTGGTGTTTCAGGCGGCGGCAATAATGTCACGGTCAATGTGTTTGAGGCCGCTGGTACTAAAGCCAGCGTGCAGCAGGAGCAAGGAGCGGATGGCAGCATGAATATTAAAGTCATCGTTGAGCAACTGTATGGCGTGATGAACCGTGATATTTCTCGTGGTACCGGCATTGCACCAACACTCGAACGTCGTTATGGCTTAAACCGTGTTTCTGGAGGTTTTTAATGTCGGCCTTTCCATCAACCCTGCCTAAGCCTCAAGCATCCAGTTATAGCGGCAGTCCTGCTCAGACCTTTGTACGGACTGAAATGGAGTCTGGTACACAGCGGCAGCGCTCAAGGTTTACTGCAGCGCCTCACCAGTTGAATATGAGCTGGGCATTAACGGCCGCAGAAATGACTATTTTTAAGTCTTTTTATAATGCAGATATTCATGGTGGTGCAGACTGGTTCACTATGGATGTGGATGTTGGCGACGGCATTGCTAACTATGAATGCAGGTTTATTTCGCCATACGAATATTCAAGGTTATCCGGGCCAAACTGGCAGGTAACAGCAAAGGTAGAGGTGCGCGGTGCCTGATCCTAGTTTATCTGCAGCAATAGCGGAAGCTTATGCAAGCGCTCCAGCTGGTGAAGTGGTCATTCATACACTTGAGTTCCGTCATCCATCATTTACAACACCATTGCGCGTGGTACGTGATAAGCAGGATATTACGGCAACACTGGAGGCTTCTGCTCCGCTTGATCCATCTACGGCAGTCACTTTCGTTGGCTTTGCTTTTGATCTTGAGTTGCCGGATGTAACTACTGGCCCTAGCCCAGAACTGCTTATCACGATTGATAACGTCAGCCGTGAGGTGCTGATGTACATGGACCAGGCTGCCAATTCATCCGATCTGATTGAAGTTACTTATCGTCCATACTTGGCAAGCGATTTATCCAGCCCGCAAATGGATCCTCCACTCACGATGGTTGTGCGTGATGTTGAGGCTGATATTTTCAGTATCACCGCGCGCTGCGGTTTTGGTGACTTTGCAAATAAACCTTTCCCGCGTGACGTTTACGATCTCACGCGTTTCCCTGGGCTGCTGACAATATGATGTGGATTCGTGAATATCTCGGTCATCCCTGGATACATGGCGAGCATGACTGCTGGGCGTTTTTTCGGCGTGTACAGCGTGAAAAGTTTCAGCGTGATGTTCCTGCTATTGATGTTGATAGTTTCAATACTATGGCCTGTGTGCGTGCTTTTACTGAGCATGATGAGCGTGATAACTGGATTGAAATACAGCTTCCGGCCGATGGTGATGCTGTGCTGATGTCACAATCAAGACAGCCTACACATGTCGGAGTCTGGGTTAATGATGGCGTTCTGCATTGTGTACGCGGTACCGGAGTTGTATTCAGCAGCCTGCGTGCTTTGAAGGGGTTCCCCTATAACGTGACCGGATATTATCGGGCGGTGAAATAATGCTGGCTACCGTTGTCTATGCGCATAATCCGTTCCGGCCTTCACGAAATCGAAAAGTGGTGCAGATTCGCCGCCGCCGCCGTATTGATAAGCTGGCACCTAAAACCGAGCAGCCCTTTATCTGCCTGTTAAATGGCGCGCCATTATTGCGTAAAAACAAAGGTTGGCATCGCTCGCTTAAAGATGGCGACACGCTGGCTTTCATTACGTTGCCACAGGGTGGCGGTGGATCCAATCCGCTCAAAATTATCCTAGCGATCACAATTGCAATTGCGGCGCCTTATCTTGGACAGATGATTGCCCAGGGAATGATGGGGGCCGGGTTTGGTTTAGGTGCTTTTAGTAGTACGTTTGGAATGGGAGAGTTCATCGGTGCTGCAGTCGGTTTTGGCCTAAAGATGATGGTCAATGCGCTGATACCTGATCCAAGCCCGTCTGCATCTCAGCGATCAATGAAATCTCTGCAAGCGGCATCGCCTACCTATAACCTTGGTGCGCAGGGGAATCAGGCGCGCATTGGACAGCCTATCCCGGTCATGTATGGCCGTAACATGAGTTATCCTGATTTTGGCGCACAGCCATATACCGAATATGCAGGAAATGAGCAGTATTTGTACCAGCTGTTTGTAGTTGGGCAAGGTGAGTACGATATCGAGCAGATCAGACTTGAAGATACGGTCATTGAATCTTCTGCTATCGAAGATGGTGGTATTCATGATGCCGCTGGTGCTTTTGAAGAGATTCAGTATCAGATCTGCTATAACCAGAGTGTTACGCTCTATCCCTCCAATGTCATCAACTCTGTCGAGGTGACTGGCCAAGAAGGTGGTTGTGTGTCTGGAACGTATTCACAGACCCTGACGGTGATAACTGTGACGCGCAATGACCATGGTTTTGTCGTTGGTCAGGTCAAGTACTTAAAATTTACCAGTGGCACTGCACCTGAAGGATTTTATACCATTGCATCTACTCCAACAGCAAATACTTTCACAGTGGCTGCTGCATCTGCGACAACATCAGGAAACGTAGCGATTGGCGATGTTATTGGCCCATTTGTTGCAAATACGGCTGGCACTTATGCCAATGCAATTGGATTTGATATTGTGCTGCCACGCGGCCTTTACTATGCAAATGATAATGGTGGGCTTGATGCGCGTACTATTGATTTTGTTGCGCAGGTACGGGAAGTAGATGATCTTGGTACTCCGGTCGGTAGCTGGACGACTGTAGTAGGCGACGCTATTTCAAAGGCCACTACGACACCGCAGAGGATTTCTTATAGGTCGTCTGTCGCCTCTGCTCGATATGAGGCGCGTTTTGCGCGCACCAGTGTAAAGGATACAGACACCCGTACCGGTAATGATATTGCCTGGGCTGGATTACGTTCTTACATGCCGGGTTCTCAAAATTATGGAAACATTACTGTCCTGGCATTGAAAATGCGGGCCTCTAACCAATTGAGCGCACAGTCCAGTCGACGTATCAATGTGGTTTCTACACGTAAACTACCAACATGGAATGGTACTACCTGGAGCAGTGCCGTTGCGACCAGAAACCCGGCGTGGGCAATCGCTGATATTTGCACGGCCAGCTATGGCATGCAGCTATCAAGCACCCGTATCGATCCAGATGGCCTGCTTTCATTGGCAACTACACTGGCAAGCCGCGGTGATAATTTTGATGCGATCTATGACGCTCAGCAACCATGCTGGGAATCTTTATCTCAAATTGCACGTTGCGGTAGGGCATTACCTTATATCCAGGGCGGTGCGGTCTATATTTCTCGCGATAGTGCGGAAGTGACGCCGGTTGCCATGTTCACCATGCGCAACATTGTCAAAAACACATTCAAGCTTTCGTATCTATTCCCGAATGAAGAGACGGCTGATGCTGTAGATATCGAGTATTGGGACAACGGTACGTTTCAGCCAAAGCAGGTACGTGCAGCGCTGCCTGGATCAACGGAATCTACTGTTGCAAAACGTCAGTTGTTTGGATGCTCTGACCGTAACCACGCCTGGCGTGAAGGTATGTATATGGCTGCCGCTAATCGCTACCGCCGTCGCATGCTGTCATTCCAGACTGAGATGGAGGGATTTATTCCTAGTGTCGGCGATCTGATTGCTGTGCAACATGATATGCCGCAATGGGGGGTGTCTGGCGAGCTTACTGCATGGGATTCTACCAACATGATTGCGACACTATCTGAGCCAGTGACATTCGGTGCTGGCATCCATTACATGGCAATGCGTAAGAGAGATGGTTCTGTGGATGGGCCAATTGCCGTGACTGCCGGCGTGGATGCCTATCACGTAGTTTTCACAGTGGCGCCAGGTATTACGCCTGATATTGGTTTTACCAGGGAGCGCACGCACTTTGCATTTGGCGTAGCTGATGCCATGTATATCGAAGCGAAAGTACTTGGTATAAAGCCGCGTAGCCTGGAGCGTGTGGAGATTAGCGCTGTAGTGGAGTCAGATGCCGTACATACGGCGGATACCGGTACTCCGCCAAGTGAGACTGCGTGGCAGCTTGAGACGCGCATCACGGTTCCTGAAATTGCAGGGTTGATGGCACGCTCTGACCCGAATGCGGCAGAAAAGATGTTTTTATCCTGGCAGCCTGCAGCAGGCGCAGATCACTATCTGATTGAAGTATCTGATTCCGGCAATGGCTGGACGCGGGTAGGCGAGACCTCCGTTGCAAATTACACCACTGTTGCACCCTATGGCGCACGAACACAGGTGAGGGTGGCCGGTGTTGGTGCGGTGCGCGGCCCGTGGGTAGAGATTAATTACGGCAGTAATGCTGCTTATATGTACAGCGGTACCGATAGCAACCTGATGTGGGATGCAGTCGATACCACTTTAATGTGGAGATATTAAAATGCCAACACCATTACCAGCCGCCACAGACTTTACCGGTGCGGCCGTCACCGAAGGCGGGTTTAAGACGGCAATGACCAACCAGCGTGCATTTCTGGCTGGTTTATTAGGGACTACAGGCAGCGTGGATGCGGCACATGCTGCGCTTGGTACGCTCGGTGGGCAAGTAGTTACCAAGACATCTGCTTATGCAGTAGTCGCCGCAGATCGCGGAAAAATTATAGACTGCAGCGGGTCATTTACGCTGACGCTGACGGCAGCAGCTACGCTTGGCGCAGGTTTCAGCTTTATTGTAGTCAATACCGGAGCAGGCACCATTACCATTGATCCGAATGCATCAGAACTTATCAATGGTGCAGCTACGGAAACTGTTACTGCGGGTAATTGGGCAATTATTACCTGCAACGGCACCAGCTTCAGGAGTCTTGAATCTGTCGCTCCGACAGCTGCTACCCCGTCATATACCTTGCTTGGCACTCTTACGACTACCAGCGGAACAACGCAAACGTTATCTGGTTTAACACTTACAGATTACGTGTCGTTATATATTGTGATTAATGGAGTGTCATTTACAGCAGGTTCAATAACAATGACATTGGGAGGTGTGGCATTTTGTGTTGCCACTGGTCTTGCAGCGAATGCTATTGATGGATTTTCTACTCTGAATTTGACAAACGGAATTTTTAATACCACTTCTGCAGTAATTGGTGCATCCCCCAGCGTGACTGTTGGTGATACGTCATATTCTACATCAACAACATCTATCACATTCGCAGGCGGCACGTTCGATGCCGGTTCAATTAAAGTCTACGGAGTTAAATGATGACAACACAATACGTTCACGTAATTACTGATGCGCTAACAGGTGAAACAACTGAGGTTCCATTCACTCAGGAAGAGATCGATGCTGCGCAGCCTTCGCTTGATGTACTTAAATCTGAACGCATCGAAGCAATCAAACTCAAGCGCGACAAGTTAACGCTATCAGGCGGCCATAAAATTGGCAATTACTGGTATCACTCCAATGAGATAAGCCTGATTCAGCAGCTTGCGTTAAATGGGATTGCTAATCAAATGAGTTTGGCTGGCTCAGCAGATGATGTAGCTATCATTGCCACGCCTTGGAAAACATTGAGCGGTGAATATGTAACCCTTACTGTTGGCATTGCAAAGCAGTTTGTGCAGTCGGCACTAACGCAGCAAGGGGCGCTGTTTTCAGCAGCACAAAGCAAAATTGGCGAAGTTAATGGCCTGACTACAGTTGAGCAAGTTCAGGCGTATGACGTTGATGCTGGATTTCCTGCTGTTTATCAATGATGAAATTACTTTTTACCAGGCGTAGACATATCGGCTCGTGGTTTATCCGCTTTGTCACATGGAGTGAGTATAGCCACGTTGACATTGTGCTGCATGATCAATTCCTGATTGGTGCAATTGCTCCGGATGGCGTTGTGCTGCATAACATAGATGATCGCCTAGCAATGGCCTCTAAAGCATTGGTGATGGAGTTGCCGGTTCAATCATTTGATGATGCAAAGAACTTTGCACTATCTCAAGTTGGTAAGCGCTACGACTGGTGGGGTGTAATTGGCATCGGTTTGAAACGGAACTGGCAAGATGATGATAAGTGGTCGTGTGCGGAATTGGCTGCAGCAGCAGCAAAGCATGCTGGGCAGAAGCCTTTTGATAGCAAGTTTTATCATCGAATCACGCCTCAGCATTTGCTTATGCTCAATTTTGAGAAGGTGAAAATTAAGTAATTATTAATGATTTAAGCGCCAGTCAATAGGCGTTAATTAACAAAAAAGAAAGGTACAAAAAATGCCAGATCCAGTTACACATGCAACAAGCCCTTGGTTGGTGGCTTTTCTGACTGCAATCACCAGTACGTTTTTCGACTTGCCGCTAGGTGTAATCATCACTGCATTTGGTGGTGCCTATTGGGCGGTGTACAGGAATAGCGCATTAAAGGTTAGCAAATCAATATGGTTAATTATTCTCTCGACGTTTATTGCATGTGTAATGGTTCATGGAATTGTTTGGATATTTCACGCATGGATGGATATCAGCAACATTCCTCAGCGCCCGGTGGCGTTTATTCTGGGATTTGCAGTCATTGATAAGCCGTTTAGGGATTGGTTAATCCAGCTGATTGCATCCAAATATAATTTACTAGAGGTGAAGAAATGACCTTTGAATTTTTCGCAACGATTTTAATAGGCATCTATATTGTTGTTGATGCTATTTACCTGGCATCAGAAACAGATGGTGAAACCAGATATTGCATGATTGCCAAATATGCCGGCGCTGCCATGAGTGGTGCTTTTCTGGTGCTTGAGTCTCATGATGGGTTGAGTCTTTTATTTGGAGGAACGCTCGCATTATTTATGTGGCCAGAAACGTATTTCAGGTTATTAAGCTATTTGCAGACAAACAACCCGAAAATTCACCGGTGGTTATTGTGTAGAGTCAAGAATACATCGCGCAGAAGGATTGATCATGAAGCGCACAATTAATTCGATCGTAATTCACTGTGCAGCTACACCCAATGGCAAGCCATTCACCATTTTAGATATTGACATGATGCATAAAGTTCGTGGGTTCAAACGGGATAGTCAGGCAGTTCGCAGCTTAAACCCGGATCTAAAACACGTTGGCTATCATTTTGTTATTGAAATTGATGGGTCCATTATAGTTGGTCGCGGCCTCGAAGAGATCGGCGCTCACGTGCAGGGCAGTAACGCCAAATCAATAGGCATTTGCATGATCGGTACTGATAAGTTCAGCCAGGTGCAATGGATGGCGCTGCGAGAGTGTTTGATCAATATGGCCAGCAAAATACTTGGCCGCACCATCATGTCAGCAGACTCTATGCTGCAATCATTTAAGGATGCTGGAATCAGCATTAAAGGCCATCGCGATTACTCGCCTGATTTAAACGGTAACGGCATCATCGATCGCAACGAGTGGACGAAGATCTGCCCTGGGTTTGATGTATCTGCATGGATTGTTGGCGGCATGATGCCATTAAAGGGGGCGTTGTATGTTCAATCCAATTAATTTCATATCAGGGCTAAGTGCAAATATTAAGGCAGGGCTGATTGCCGTACTTGTGATAGGTGCGTTTATTTCCGGCTGGACTGTGCATGGCTGGAAAACTGATGCCGGTATAGCTAGTGGTATTAACCGTGATTTAAAAACCAGCCAGACGCTCGATACGAAAGCCGAAAAAATCATTGAAACCAAACAAGCCAAAGAACAGGAGATCAAAATTGTATACCGAGATATTAAGCACGAAATACGTGAGCAGGCTGATGATCGTATTTGCTTCACTCATGATTCTTTGCAGTTGTGGAACGCCGCGATCACAGGTGCCGATAGCCATCGAGTCGAGCCTGCTGGAGAGGCCACAGAAAATGCGGACGTTGTCGCCACAGTTGAAGAAGTCCTTACAAACGCCGCAGAAAACTTCGAGACCTGCAACAGTAACTCAGTGAAACATAATGCTTTGCTGGATAAGCTGCAGACGCTTAAGGGGAAAATGTGTGTTTGTAGCGAATGAATCTGGAGTTATTGGATAATTTAGATCCCTGCTAATAATTGATATCGGCAGGGATTGTTTAGACCATTAATTCAATTCTTGCTCAATCCAATTTACGACAATTGCGCTTAAGTTGCCCCATGCTGCATCCGGAGTAATTTTTGAGACAAAAATTGCATCATCACTATCCATATATGTTTGGCAATAGTTTCTGATGCTTTCAGCGCCATCACCAGTCTTCACCATCCAGTTTGAATCTAATACATGGCAGTATATTGGGTATTTTTTTACAATTGCATTAATTAATGAATTGTAGTTTTTAACTTTTTTTAAATCATAAGCTATCAAATAGGTAGCCATATAAACCCCTTTTCTAAATTTAAAACACGAAAAGGTTGCTTACTGAAGTAAATGGTTTTATGATTCACTAAGCAACGCATTCTAGTGTGTTGTTGAATGTAATAATTAAAGTAATGGACTACCATGGCTTGTAAATAGACTAACTTTCGACGGCAGACTATTTGCAGGCCTTTCTTTTAGATCCTAGCAGGGTAGTATCCTGCATCGCTACCAGGATCAATCTATCTTCTCATTCAAAAATCTCCTTTAACCACAATATGTGGTGTTGTTTATAGATAATTTAGCCACTAAGTTGTGGTAGGTCAAGATATTTTTATGAAAATTCAGTGGAAATTAAGAAATAAATAGCGGAGTGTTGAAAAAAATAAACTATTACAAACCAATGAGTTATGTTTTACCCTGCTTAGGGAATGCAGTGACGCTAGTGTAATATCAAACGGTTTTTCGGCTGGCAGCAGCTTGGCGTGAGTAGTTGCGCGAAAAAATCAGAAGTGATAGCTTCACAGTGCCCGAAGTTGCCCAAGCTGCCAGCCTCGCTGCCGAAGAGTGGAGAGAGCGTTACGCAGCCCTTGTTGGACAATATGAAACGCTGAAAGAAGGCGCAGCAATAACTACGTCAGACTTTAATGCCTGCCGCAAGCTGCTGGATGCTGATGCTTTAGTATGTGAACGTGAAGAGTAGGCTATAATGCGTTGCTAGTCTGGAATGGCCGCGGTGTTATCTGGTGGGGTATATTTTAGATAGTACGTACAAAAGACGTATGAACTGCTTGAAAACCCCGTAAAACAAGGGTTTGATGGTGCCCAAAAGAAGCACCTTCCTATGTTTTTGCACAACCCTATGTAAGCCTTGCAAATAGGCGTTTACACAATGCTAGAGCCGATTCCGCGCTGTTTATCACTTCATTTATTTTTGACTATTATTTGCTATTTTTAACAACTTTCTGTTATGTTGTACGTATAAAAGACGTATGAAACAGGAAATGCCATGGCAAGTTATAGAAAGCTACCTAGTGGCAATTGGTATGCTGAACTAAAAGTATTAAATCAGCGTGACGCAAAGGGAGGGTTCCTCACAAAAGGGCATGCTGTCGCCTGGGCCACTGAGCGTGAGGTTGAGATCCGCGCAAATAAATCAACAGGCACGGCTGTAAAAAAATCACTTCATGATGCACTTGTTCAATACAAGCGAGACGTGACCCCAACTAAAAAAGGTAAGCGCTGGGAGGAGTTGCGTATCGATAAGCTAATCAAAGAGCTTTCATTTGTTGGAAAGTTGATGGGTGACGTTAGTGTGACTGATATTGCTGATTGGCGTGATACCCGTCTAAAGCTGGTAAAAAGCAGCTCAGTTAATCGAGAAATGAATATTCTGTCTTCGGTTTTTACTATCGCCGTGCGAGAGTGGCGGTGGTGTGATCATAATCCTGTGCGTGATGCGAAGCGCCCAAAGAACCCCCAGCACCGGGACAGGCTTACTACGCAGGATGAGCGACAATCAATGCTTGATGCGCTAGGATATGTTGATGGCGCTGCTCCTGTTACAGTCGGGCAGAGGGTTGCTTATGCTTACCTGATAGCTCTCGAAACAGCTATGCGTGCCGGTGAGATTTGTTCTATTAACAAAGACACTCTTTACCTTGGGCAGAAATTTGCCAGGCTGATTGATACAAAGAATGGTGAAAGTCGTGATGTGCCATTGTCCAGCCGGGCAATTGAATTGTTTAAATTGATTCCGGATGGGGTGGGTATTACAACGGCTCAGATTGATGCCATGTGGCGGAAGGCTAGAGGAAATACCGAAGGTAAAGTGGTGGATCTGAAATTTCATGATTCACGCCATCAGGCAATTACCAATCTTGCTAAGAAATTAAACGTGCTGGAGTTGGCCAGAATGGTAGGGCATAAGAACCCTAAAACGTTGCTGATATATTTTAATGATACAGCTACTACCATGGCAGATAAGTTAGGGTAATTTTTTGTAGCTTTAAAAAATTAAATATCCTTATCATCATGCTTCGCCAGTGATTCGGATGGCGTTGCGGATAGGGCTTTACGGATAATTTCAGGCGTATCATGTGCTGAATCAATTCCTTTTAATGATTCATCTGGCATCCTGATATAGCCGAACTCAATACCATTGCTGATAAATTCATCAGCATGCTTCAAAGCCTCATGCAAGTCATGATTGTTGACTACTATAGGTTTTACTTTATCGTATGATTCATCCAATAATTTTTTATGCATGATTATTCTCATATTCAATTCCGCAACCTCACCCTCAAGCGAAGCGATACGTTCTGCTGATTCGAGAGTGGCGGCTTGAAACAATTCAAATAAAATATTAGCAAGGTCATATTTGTAAGGGTAAACCGCCCCATCTTTTCTCAAGTCAATATCTAATTTTTTACCCCATTTCATATTAGATATTATTTTCTCAAACGCTATTTTGTCTTGCTCGCTACGGCTTAAAATAACTTCATCCAGAGGTACGTGCTTCCCACCCACCATAAAAGACTGACCGTATTGAATTAGGTCTTTATTGGCTTTGTCTTGTTCGCTCATGTGTTACTCCTAATCCCAATTTGAAATTTCTTCATCAGCGCAACCTTCTGGATCATTTTCATACCATCCCTCTCGCATTTCGTCATAGCAAATTTCGGCATTCATTGACCAATCGTAAGAGTAATCATTGGTGCGTTTTGCAAACTGACGTTGACACCTTAAAATCCATTCAAATTTACTCATTTGTTTTATCATCTTCATTACTCCGTATCTATTGGTGCGGCTTGAATAGATTGCACGATTTCTATGCCCCAATTGTTCAACTCATAAACATTGTCGTCACTGTAATTCCCCATATTTATTTCTGGGAATCTGTCTATAATCTCAATCGGTACACTTACCCATCCTTCACGCTGAACAGCTGGTTCGCCAAATCTTGTAGGTGCATTTAATTCGCTGAAAGCTTTGTATACATGATGAAATTGCATTTCACGTTTGGCTATTCCATCGGCTAATTCCCCTGCTTTTTTCACTACTGATGTAAGTTCTAAAGATGAACCTAATGCCTCAATTTCTTGTATTAAATCGTATGCTTGTTTGTACAGCGGAGTGTTGTTTAAGGTTATTTGGTATTCGTGCATATCATCTGGTTGATTGGTTGGTTCAAAATAAAACGGCTTAATTCCAGAAATATCTCCTGATTCAAATAGCAACTTTGTGTCATCGTGCATAGTGCCAAGAAAATACTCTTTTGCTCCTGAAATTGATTTGTAAAAGTAGCCATCTGGCTCACGCTGAACAGTGGGGGCGTTGGTGATAAGGTCGTAAACGTCAGTAACAGAAATGACCTGAGCTGAACCCATAAATGCTCCCGCATCATCAGATTTTTCATAAATAAGATTTGACAAAGCATCTGCGTCTATTAATCTAGTCATGATAATTGCTCACTAGTAAATATTTTATGTACTGTTTTTATACCAGATTCACGCTGGGATTTTGTTTAAGTAGACAATTCGAGATAATCTAATCCTGATTCAGCACCTCGCATACCTATAACTTTTACTTTTTCACCTTCTGCATCTGTTAGAAATAATTCTTTAATTAATTTAATATCGCTCATGATTAACCTTTCGTATTTAGTTGTTTTAGTTCACGCTCAATAGCTCTTGCCTTGTAGTAATCGGTAGAAAGCGCGCAAATTGCTCTTTCTATTTGGTCATCACTCAACCCTACCCACTCACGAGGCTGCGGTGATGTAATAAAACGTTCCATGGCTTGCATAGTCAAATCTATAGCATCGCATACGCCAAAAGGTATCGGAGATTTACTCATTACTTCTGAACGAATCTTATTTTTATCGTATGCCACTGGCTCACACTTCTCTATCTCGGATAGTGCGGCATCAATTTTAGATATGACTAAATCAACTTCGATTAAGTCATTCGGTCTTTTCTTATCAAGTGTAATTTCAGTCCTGTAACACCGAATTGTAAAAAGTGCATTATTTAATGCTTCCTGTACGTTAGTCATGGGTTAATCCTTAACTATATTCAATTTCTTCATGTGAAAATGCAGTTGTATAAGTTGGAATATATCCACCCTTTACGACAAAATTTTGGTCACAATACGGACAAATAATGTCTGCTTCTTCTTCATTTGGCGCTAAAGCATATAAATCAACACCTGCATTTAGCATTTCATCTGCTCCAAATTCAAAATCGCAATGTGGGCAAATTGGTGTAATCTTATCTACGTGCATCCTATTTCCTTTCTTCTGTAAAAAGAGGCAGCCATTCAACAAGCTCCGTAACAAGATATGCGCCTTTGCCTTGCTTCGATTCAATGCGAATGTAATCAGATACTCCATGACTTTTTGTTTCTGAATCTGCTTTTATAGTGCGCCAGTGCGCGTGCCTAATAAGTTTCCCAGACAAGGATAAAATTCTGTCATCCCACTCTTTTAACGCTTCTTCACAAGCCGCCAGAAATTCATCAGCTTTATAATTACCCTTTGCCCATAATTTAATCTGGCAGCTATCATCTGCCGCGTAGTCGATATTTATATTGATGCTCATACAACATGACCTTTCTGCTTCCTGATCTCTTTACGGTTGCGGCGTTTGCCGCCTTTTTGGTTGCGATGTTTAGCCATGATCAACCTTCCTATATGTTTTCGATAATGCCTTGTTGATTGTGTGCCCACGCCAGCGTAGGGCGTTTGCGATTCTTGCTCTTGATTTTTGGCTTTTTGATGCCTGACCAAGTAAACCAAAATAGCTATTTGCAACCTCAAACAACTCGCTATCCGGCGTGATATTGATACGGCGTATCGCTTCATTCACCGTGCGTTTTCTCGTCACCCGATGCCAAGGCATGATGACCTGTCCTACAAAATCAACGCCACGATCAATAGGCTGCAGTATTGTTTTGCTTGGGTTCAGATTCGCATTTAACCGCGATGGCAAGAATGAATTAATGTCTGCAAGCGCTGCGTTTAGCCACTGTGGGCTGTGATGCAGCAGTAAGAAGTCATCAACGTATCGAATGTAATATTTCGCGCCGATGCGATGTTTAATGTGCTGATCAAGCTCATTCAAATAGATATTTGCAAAGAACTGTGATGACAGATTTCCAATAGGCAAACCTAGCTTTCCAGGCTGGTTAGTCAAGCGTTTATGTGCCGGCACTAACTCAATGGATTGCGGCTTGCCTTTGAAGGTGTAATCGGTGCGAGGGTCGTGATAGAGAATTGTCTTTGCTAAAGCCAACCACCAAGGCTCGGTTACTTTTTTGGCGATTTGTGTAAACAACACGTCTTTATCAATACTTACAAAGAAGTTAGCCAAGTCACATTTAAGATAAAAGGCTGGCACGCTCCAATTCTGGGTAATGCTACGCACTTTTGATTCAAGACGTTTTGCCGCATACAGCGTTCCGCGCCCAGGTATGCATGCGCAACTGTCTACGATGAATGATGCGTAAAAGCGTGGTGATATTTTGTTGTAGAACAGGTGATGCACAATCCGGTCACGGAAATCAGCCGCCCACACTTCGCGTGCTTTCGGCCTGGTAATGACAAAGCAAATCGAAGTGCCTGGCTGATATGTGCCATCCAATAATTCATCATAAAGCGCCAGTAAATTGCGCTCTAAGTTTTGCTCAAACGCAAGTGCGCTTGCTGTATTGCGTTTATGTTTTCTGCAATCAAAATAGGCTTGCGCCAATTCTGTAAAAGAGAAATCGACATTGTTGTGATTGTTTTCGTCTGCGGACAGCACGCGCCCTGCAATTGTTGTTATCCTTGTTGTTGTAGTTCTGATTGCCATTGTTGAAGTTCTGATACCATGCATAATCATCGTTTGAGGCGTGCTGTTATTTGTCTTGCTATCTACGTCACCAAAACGAAGATTTTCACCTATCATTTTAGAAACTGCGCCAGACCGAACCTGACTACTGTCAGTGGTATCTATTTCGCGCATGGCGGTAGCCTTTTGAGCTAGCGGCAAAACCAGATTAAAATTACGCTCAGTCATATTGGCCGTAACCATTATGAAACGGGCGACAAAGTTGCTTTGCGCCATCCAGTAGCTTGTTTACCAATGCTGCCCGTCAATAAAATTGCTTCTGCATACTGCTTTATTGAGATTAGTCGTTTATCTCTTGATAGGCGCAACATCAGTTCTGCGACTTGTAAGCGCTCTATCAAAGATACAAGGTGTTTCGATTTATCCTGCGCAACATTGGCGCGGAAAACCAGCACAAGAATTGCCAGACATTCATCACGGATTACACCACCAATAGACACCTTAAAATCTCTAGGCATATTTTTGGCAAGATCTGTGCTTTTATCTAGCAACTCGTAAGCTGCCTTGTAAATTGGTAAGTCTGTATGGATAGCCATGTCGATTCCCTAAACCTTAAAAACTAAATTATTCAATTACTAATCTGCGGACAGCACGCGACCTGCAACCGTAGTAATCCTTGCTGCTGCAGCTCTGACTGCCATTGATGAAGTACTGACA
>Ga0207967_1000335_pt1 | contig 17740 bp, 4 predicted proteins | sample LakWasMet20_HOW5_2_FD_183866 | JGI IMG/M metagenome (GOLD analysis project Ga0207967, IMG submission 183866) | Freshwater sediment methanotrophic microbial communities from Lake Washington under simulated oxygen tension - Sediment Metagenome... | ecosystem: Environmental > Aquatic > Freshwater >...
CCAGCGTGATCGGCACCGCCGTCAGCGTGATCGACCCGGCCCTGACCAGCACCAACACGGTCCAGTTCCGCGTCAGTGACGGCGCCAACACCGGCGCGGTCGCGAGCCAGCTCGTCACCATCGACACCAGCGCCCCGACGCAGACCCTGACCATTAACAGCATCAGCCTTGACAGCGGCACTGCCGGTGACTTCATCACCAATGACAACAACGGCCTCACCGTCAACGCCACACTCTCTGCCGCGCTCAACCCGGGCGAAGTCCTGCAATACAGCAACAACAACGGCGGCAGCTGGAGTGACGTCAGCGCCAGCGTGATCGGCACCGCCGTCAGCGTGATCGACCCGGCCCTGACCAGCACCAACACGGTCCAGTTCCGCGTCAGTGACGGCGCCAACACCGGCGCGGTCGCGAGCCAGCTCGTCACCATCGACACTACCTTACCAGTAGCCAACACGATCAACATCGCCAGCATTACGTCCGACACCGGCATCACGACCGATTTCATCACTAGTGACCAAGCGCTGATTTTTAACGGCACATTAGGTAGCGCACTGTCTGTGGGTGAGCGTATACAAATCAGCTTTGATGGAACGATCTGGTTTGATGCCAGCAGTCAACCCGGTGCCGGCACCACATGGAGCCATGACAATACCGGCACTATCCTGGGCCAAGGCAGCTACAATGTGCAGGTACGTATTGTGGATGTAGCGCTCAATATTGGTGCTACCGATACACAAAGCATCACCATTGACACGGCCGCTCCGGCCGCTCCGGTCATTAATTTTATCGCTACCAATGATGCTGTTGATGCAGCTGAGGCAACGGCAGGCATTACCATCAGCGGCACAGGTGAAATTGGCGCTACCATTACACTCACATTTTCCAGCGGCATAACATTGGCTGGCGGCAATACTGCTGTGGTTAATGGTGCAGGTAACTGGAGTGTGGCTGTTACAACAGCCGATGTTACGGCCATGGGACAAAACCCGGAATCTGTCACTGCAACGCAAACTGATATTGCCAATAACGTTAGCGGCAGTACTATCAGACCGTTTACTATTGACACTATTGCACCAACTGCAATTACGTATAGCCCGGCGGATAATCTTTCCAGTGCATCTCCAAATGCCAATTTGGTAGTGACATTCAGCGAAAATGTGTTTGCAGGTGTTGGCAATATCCGTATTGTTAACGATACCGATGGCGGCACTACAACCACAATCGCTATTGGCTCACCTGAAGTGTCGATTGTTGGCAGCACATTAACAATTAACCCGTCAGCAGACTTGCTGCAAGGCAAGGCTTACCATATTGAGATAGACTCAGGCGCCCTTGCTGATAGTGTAGGCAATGCCTATACCGGTATCGGCAATAGCACAACGTGGAATTTTGGTATCGGCGACCCTAGCATCAGCGTCAACCTGATTGCCACTGATAACAAAGTAAATGCGCTGGAAAATGCCGGCTTGATTACAGTCAGCGGCACGGTAACTTCTTCAGTGCCTCTGGTGTTAACAGATATTCTTGCCAGTGACTTTACGGTTGTTCTCACGCCACAAGGCGGGGGTGCGCCTATTAACGTTACTGTCACTAGTTACAACAATGTCAGCGGTGTATGGTCCGGCACTATTCCGGCGAATACCTTTGACCCTGCTTTGACTGCAGTGGCTAACAAACTCTATGATGTAGCTGCCAGCTTTATGGGCACCACAGGCAATGCGGCTGGCTACAATGCAGCTACGGCAAGCCTGGTTACGGTAGATACCGTAGCACCAACGCAGACGATTACTATTAACGGTATCAGTCTGGATACCGGCATCACTACCGACTTTATCACCAGTGATGCTAACGGCCTCACCGTCAACGCCACACTATCTGCCGCGCTCAACCCGGGCGAAGTCCTGCAATACAGCAACAACAACGGCGGCAGTTGGAGCGATGTTACGACTTCTGTTGTCGGCACGACTATTACTGTGGTTGACCCGGCGCTCACCAGCACCAATACCGTGCGCTTTCGCGTTATGGATGCCGCAGCCAATACTGGCACGGCCACGAGCCAGCTCGTCACCATAGACACCACAGCTCCGGTCACCACCGCAGCGGTTACCGCAGTGACCGATAATATTGGCATCATACAAGGCACGGTTGCTGATGGCGGCGTTACCGACGACACCGGCCTTGATCTCAGCGGCACCTTGACTGCCGGCCTGCTTGGCGACGAAACCGTGCGCATTTACGACGGTGCCACCTACTTGGGCAATGCTACCGTTAGCGGCACCACCTGGACCTTTATCGACAGCCGCACCCTCGGTAATGGCCAGGCGGTAAGCTACACCGCACGCGTGGCAGACACTGCGGGCAACCAGAGCGCAGCCGGTACTGCCTACGATGTGACTATAGATACCTCAGCCCCGGCCAAAACAGCAGCGGTTACCGCAGTGGCCGATAACGTGGGTATCATTCAAGGCACGGTTGCAGATGGCGGGGTTACCGATGACACCGCACTCAGCCTTAGCGGTACCCTGACAGCCAGTCTGCTGGCTGGTGAAACCGTGCGCATCTATGATGGTGCCACTTACCTGGGCAATGCCACAGTCACCATCACCACCTGGACCTTTACCGACAGCCGCACCCTTAGCGATGGTCAGGCGGTAAGCTACACCGCACGCGTGGCAGACACTGCGGGCAACCAGAGCGCAGCCGGTACTGCCTACGATGTGACTATAGACACCATAGCCCCGGCCAAAACAGCAGCGGTTACCACAGTGACCGATAACGTGGGTATTACACAAGGCACGGTTGCCGATGGCGGCGTTACCGATGACACCGCACTCAGCCTCAGCGGCACATTGACAACCGGCTTGGTAGCAGGTGAAACCGTGCGCATCTATGATGGTGCCACCTATCTGGGCAATGCAGTAGCCAGCGGCACCACCTGGACCTATGCCGACAGCCGCACCCTTAGTAATGGACAGACTGTTAGCTACACCGCACAAGTCTCAGATACCGCTGGTAACCAGAGCGCAGCGGGCACTGCTTACGATGTTACCGTTGACACTAGCCGCCCCACCGACACCATTAGCCAAACGGTTTACGATGCGGCTGCCAATAAAATTACATTTATCGGCACCAACTTCGATCAACTGCTGGCAGGCGGTGAAACTGCCGCTACCGATATTGCAGATAGATTAGATTGGGCTAAACTCTCATGGGATTACGATGCCAACAACGCACTCGGCACTACCGACTTTGGCTTTGTGCGTGCCGATATTGCCAGTGCCTATGTGATTGACAGTACCCACCTGAGTATTACCCTTACCAACGGTGCCGCGGTAAATCTGGAGGCCGGTGCCAACTTCATGCACAACACTACCGCGGTGCTGGATAGCATCGATATACAGGCCGGCTTTACGCACGATGCGGCCGGCAACGCTTCTATAACTGACAGCAGAAGTGACGCCACTATCGGCATAGACCTTGGAGCCAGCGGCTATCTCATTAAGGGTGTGCAGGTAGAGGGTAAGTTTTATTATTTCTGGGATTTGAATAGAAATGGTAGCGCTAATGATCCACAAAGCCATAACACTCTGGATATTATTTTTAACGAGAATATTAACGGCGTGACAGAAAACGCCGGCAATGCGGTGGGTATAGTAGGTGATATGGATAACACCTTCCGCTACGCTACGCTCAATGGCGTAAGAGTTGCAGTGCCTACCTACGGCAGCACGGTAGATGCAGGAGGTAATGCAAATACTTCCAGCCCACAAACCGGTACGGCAGCTACCAACACTGCATATTATCAGGGCACTGCCAACAGTAATCCTACCTATGATGGTTTGCTGGCCATTTGGGATCAGTTCAACGGCACGGGTACCGGTACTAGTGTTGACGGTACACCGACAGGCTGGCATATTGGTTCGCCCTATTACCTGTCCGCAACACCAACATTAGGTGGGGGAGGCGGACATCAAGCCGTTTTCTTAAATTCCGGCAGTCTAAATGGCTATACTGATGGCACAGCTTCGGAAGTCGCCCTCGAAGTCGTCCTCGGCACTACCCCAACCGCAGCCATTGCCATCACTGGCATCAGCACGGATGGCGGCACCTTTCCCTCTGATTATTACACCGATGACACTACGCTGATCGTGTCCGGCACGGTGGGCGCACTTAATGCCGGCGAAAAAGTGCAAATCAGCAGCAATGGTGGCGTAACCTGGGTAGATGCCGCCCTTGGTGCCGGCACCTGGAGTTATGACAACACCGCAACTGTGCGCAGCAACGGTAGCTTTACCTATACCGTACGTGTAACCGATAACTTCGGCAATGTAGGCAATACAGCCAGCCAGCTGGTGACGATAGACACCACAGGGCCCAACAACACCTTTAGCAATGTGGTGTACGATGCCACCACTCATACCATTACCCTGTACGGCACCAACTTTAATTCGCTGCTGGAAACCCCGGCAAGCGAATACGGCATTACCGACATTGCCGGCCGCATGGATTGGACCAAACTCAGCTGGGACCTGGATGCCATCAACAGCGGTACCAACTTTGGCTTTAGCAGTGCCGATATTGCCGGCGCAACCATTACTAGTGCCACTGAAATGGTCATCACGCTATCCGGCGGCACCTCTGTACTGCACCCCGGCGGCGTAATTGCCGAGCTGGAAGGCCATGCCGACTATATGATCAGCGGCAGTAAAGTGTACGATGCCCTCAATATCAGCGCCGGCTTCTCGCGTGATAGCTTTGGCCGAGCTGCAAGCACCGATGCCGCCAACATGGGCATAGGCATAGACATGGGCACCTACGGCAACCTGATTAAACCGGTGATTGTAGAAGGCAGAAACTACTACCACTGGGATTTGTCGGGCAATGGTGTCAATTCCAATTTTCAGGGTGGCGGCAGTAGTTATACGTCTGACGCGATGAATCATGACTTTTTGGATGGCCTGTTCAATTACGATAGCAACGGCGTGCAGAACAGTGCAGCCAATCCTGCTGGTGTGACGAATGTTGATGGTCAGTATGGCACTACAGAAGTGTACCGCTATTCTTCACTCGCAGGCATCAATGGCCTGCGCCTGGCACTGCCTACCTACGGCAGCACCGTGGATGGCAGCGGTAATGCCAATGATTTGCTAGCACAAGCCAACACCGCTGCCAATGGCCAAAGTACCGACCCCAACTTTAACCCGACCTACAATAGCCTGCTGGCAGTTTGGGATGCGTTTGCTACGACTAGCGTCGATGGCGTGCCGCCGGGTTGGGTCAATAGTTACTACTGGTCGGCTACGCCGAGTTCCAATGGGCACCCTCGTGTGTACTTGTTCAATGACGGCGGCGTTTATAACGTTCCCGACGCCAACGTGACCAACGTGGCGCTAGAAGTAGTGGCCCCGGTCACTCCGCCAACCGCCCCGGATTTAGCGGCGATTGATGATACCGGGTCGCTCAATACCGACAACTACACTGGCCAGATCAGCGGCCTGACCTTTAGCGGTACGGTAGAGGCCGGCGCTACGGTGACCTTGTTCAGTGATGTAGATAACGATGGTATCGTCGATGCCGGAGAAACCTTAGGCAGCGTTGTTGCCGGTGCCGGTACTTACAGTATTGATGCTGCACTGGCAGTCAGTACCGTGCCTTACAACATTCGCGCCGTTGCGACAGATGCGCTGGGTAATATCAGTGTGGTCTCGGCAGCGACCAGTGTTCGTGTTTATCAGAGTGTTGTGGAGGCAAGTGCCATTGCGGCAGGTACAGGCGGCTTTGTAATCAATGGTGAAGCGGCCGGTGATCAAAGTGGATACAGCGTTTCCAGCGCCGGTGATGTGAACGGCGATGGCTATGATGATGTGATTGTGGGCGCAATGCAAAAAGATTCTCTGGCTGTAGATGCAGGTCGCAGTTATGTGGTGTTTGGCAAGGCCGGTACTACAGCAGTCGATCTTTCGGCTGTAAGCGCAGGGACAGGTGGTTTTGCTATTTACAGCACTTACACAGGTGATACAAGCGGTTATAGTGTTTCGGCAATAGGTGATATCAATGGTGATGGCCTGGCAGACTTGCTTGTTGGCGTACCTAACGGCGATAAAGGTGCTACTGATTCCGGTGATGCTCATGTGGTATTCGGCAAGACGGATACCGCGGCAGTCAACCTTACCGCTACTGCGAGCGGTATAGGTGGTTTTATTATATCCAGCCCCAGTACGGGTGACCATGCCGGCTTTAGTGTTTCTGCCGCAGGTGATGTTAATGGCGATGGCCTGGCAGATTTGATCATCGGTGTGCCTTATGGCGATGCAGGTGGTGCCGATGCCGGTGGCGCTCATGTGGTGTTTGGCAAGACGGATACCGCGGCAATAAACCTTACTGCTACTGGGGCCGGCATCGGTGGTTTTGCTATATACAGCCCTAGTGCAGGTGATCTTGCCGGCTTTAGTGTTTCTGCCGCAGGTGATATTAATGGCGACGGCCTGGCAGACTTGATTGTCGGGGTGCCGAATGGTGACTGGACTGGCGCTGATGTAGGTGGCGTTCATGTAGTGTTTGGCAAGACGGATACCGCTACAGTAAACCTTAATGTTATTGCGACCGGCATCGGTGGTTTCGGTATCTATAACAGCGCGCCCGGTGTAAATGATCATGCGGGCTGGAGTGTTTCTGCCGCAGGTGATGTTAATGGCGATGGCCTGGCTGATTTGATTGTAGGTGTGCCTCATGATAACGCGGCCGGGGCAGATGCCGGGCGTAGTTACGTAGTGTTTGGCAAGGCGAATACGGCAAATGTCGATATGCAGGCAGTCATTGCCGGTACAGGCGGCTTTGCCATCAACGGTGTCGCAGGCGGAGATTGGGCAGGTTATAGCGTGTCTACTGCAGGCGATGTCAATGGTGATGGCCTGGCTGACCTTATTATCGGCGCACCTTATGGTGACCCCGCTGCAGGTGCGGATGCCGGAAATAGTTACGTGGTCTACGGAAAAACAGGAACCAGTGCTATTAATCTTTCTGCTGTTGCTCTCGGTAACGGTGGCTTTATCATCAATGGCCAGGCCACCAGCGACCACTTGGCGAGTGTATCCGCTGCCGGCGATGTGAATGGTGATGGCCTTGCAGACCTTATTGTCGGTGCCGATCTAAGTAATCCGGCTGCCGGCGCTGATGCTGGCCGCAGTTATGTGATATTTGGCGGTACGCAGTTTGAAACCGTTGTAGACCAACTGGGCACAGCCGGTAACGATACATTAACGGGCACCGCAGCTGCCGAAACCATTGTTGGCAATGCCGGTAACGATACGATGACCGGCAATGGCGGTGCAGATGTGCTGTATGGCGGCATGGGCAACGATACATTCGTACTTAATGCAAGCAACATTGCGGCATTGCAGGCTGGCGTTACGGGAGGTCAGTTGGCGCGCATTGATGGCGGCAACGGCGTAGATACTATCAGCTTGCTGGGTTCAGGTGGTGTAAGCCTTGACCTGACTTTGATTGCTAACCAGGCTGCAAGCAATGCGGATGGCGGTTCACGTATTGACAGTATCGAACGCATTAACCTGATAGCCGGTAGCGACAATAGCACCCTCAACCTGACCGTGAAGGACGTGCTTGATTTGAGCGGCATGAACCAGTTTAACAACGCTAATGGATGGGCGGATGGTACTTATAACCTTGCAGCAGGCGGCGCTGGCGGGGTTAATCCTGAACAGCGTCATCAATTGGTCATTGATGGTGATGCGGGCGATACTTTACTCTCTAGCGGATGGGGTGTATCGGTAGGTACGGTGACTAATGCCGGCCAAACCTACGCCGTATATAACGCTCCTGGTGCTGCAGCGCAGTTGCTGGTAGATATCGACATTGTGCGCAGCGTGCTGTAGGAGGCCCACTAGTCTCACACATCTTGCCAATTTATTGGCTTAGATGGGTGAACAGGCACGGGACGAGGGCGTTGGATGCGTCATTGCGAGCTGTAAGGCGCGGTGATCGGTCGAGGCTGTCATTGCGAGCCGTAAGGCGCGGCAATCTATAGGTTTAAGGGTTTTGGTTTTGAGGTTTTTGATTTTGAGGATTAACACTTGGTTTTGAGGCTTCGCACTTGTTTTTTTTGGCTGGATTGCCGCGTCGCTTCGCTTCTCGCAATGACGGTACTGGGCTGTCATTGCGCGGTGATCGGTCGAGGCTGTCATTGCGAGCCGTAAGGCGCGGCAATCCAGAGGTTTTAATGGGTTTGATTTTGAGGTTTTTGGTTTTGAAGCTTCGCACTTGGTTTTGAGGCTTCGCACTTGTTTTTTTGGGCTGGATTGCCGCGTCGCTTCGCTTCTCGCAATGACGGTACTGGGCTGGATTGCCGCGTCGCGTCGCTCCTTCTCGCCAAACTTGCTACTTTAGTAGCTTAGTTTGGTGGGGATGCCCTTGACGGGTACGCAATGACGGTACTGGGCTGTCATTGCGCGGTGATCGGTCGAGGCTGTCATTGCGAGCCGTAAGGCGCGGCAATCCAGAGGTTTTAATGGGTTTTGGTTTTGAGGTTTTTGGTTTTGAAGCTTCGCACTTGATTTTGAGGCTTCGCACTTGTTTGTTTGGGCTGGATTGCCGCGTCGTTGCACTCCTCGCAATGACGGTACTGGGCTGTCATTGCGAGCCGTAAGGCGTGGCAATCCAGAGGTTTAAGGATTTTGGTTTCAGGCTATTGTTATAGCTTAATAAGCGGTTCATTTATTAAAGGTTAGCTTGATGTCAATTGCAGTTCACTATGATGCTTTGCGAAATAATCCGTTGCAAGCAGAGGCTTGGATGGCGCTGGCGCGTGAATATGCAGATAGTGCTTTAACCTGGCAGACGCTATATATGTTACGTCAGGCGCTGCGTATTAATGCTGAATTGCGTCCGGCAGCAGATGCTTTGCTTGCCGTATTGCCAGTTACGGTGGATGAAAGTGTGCTGTTGCGTTTGCCTGACCCCAAGATTGGGCGGGAGTTGATTGCGGCTTTAGAAGAGGTGGTGGAGCGTTGTCCGCAAGACTGGTTGAGCTGGTTGTATCTGGCGCGTTTGTATGAACTGGCAGGCAAGGCGAAGAAGAAAATAGCGACAGCGTTGCAGCAGGCTCAATCTCTGGAGTTGCTGGCAGGCGAGACTTTGCATTGGATTGGTTTGTGGTCTTTGCGCGCCGGCGATGCGGCTGCTGCTGTTGAGGTTTTTTCTCAATTGCAAACCGAGTATCCGCAGCGTTTTGGTTCGATGATTTTTTTAGCTGATGCATTGATGCAGACGGGCGATGTTGAGCGGGCGCAGGTGGTGTTTGAGTTGGCGTCGCACTCGCCTAATCCTTCCGTTTTAGTTTTGCTGGCCGATATGTTGTCGCGCTGGAGCTTTCGAGATCAGGCAATTGCGGTGCGCGAGCGGGTAACCGCGTTGGCGCCGGGTGATGCAGCAGCGTGGTTTGCACTTGGGGCTGCACAGCATAAGGCATGGCAATGGAGCAGGGCACGGGCAAGCCTGGAGAATGCTCAAAAACTGGCGCCAGATGATCAGGATATAACAATCATGCTGTCACAGCTTTCGAGTTGGGTGGGCGACATGCACAGCCAGTTGAAGGTGCTGTCGGATATGTACAAGGTTGAGGGAAAGCCAGAGTCACGGCTGGTTTCAACTATTGCTATGTCTCTACTTTATTATGATGCGTGGCTGCCAGCGAAGGTGGCAAGATTGCACCGCCAATTATGTGCGCCCATTGAGCAGGCTTTGCCACGCAAGCGATTGTTTGCTAATGATAAGACTTCTGGGCGGCGTTTAAGGATTGCTTATGTGACGGGTGATTTACATGGGCAGCACCCGGTACAGCAGTTGATTTTTCCGGTGCTTAAGCAGCACGATAAAGCACGATTTGAGCTGGCAGTTTATTACACCGGCGGCGTCCAGGATTCATTTACGCAGCAGGCCAAGGCATTGTGCGAGCGCTGGGTAGATGCAGCGACAATTGATGATGCTACATTGCAAAACCAGATTATTAGTGATGGTGTGGATATATTGATTGATCTGGCGGGGCATACTGATTCGCATCGATTGGGTGTGTTCGCAATGGGGGCTGCACCAGTGCAGGTGAGTTTTCTTGGCTATCCGCATTCTACCGGAATGCAATCTATAAACTGGTTGGTGGCCGACAGAGTTGTGGCGCCAGATGAGCATGCTGCACTATTTTCTGAAAAAGTCGCGCGGTTGCCAGACTGTGTTTTTTGCTGGGCACCGCAGCAGGATTTTGCATTGCCAGCTGCTAAGCCAGAGGCTGCGCCAGTGCTGTTTGGTTCGTTTAACCATTCTATCAAGCTATCACCTACAACGATTGCATTATGGGCTAAGGTGCTGCTGGCCGTGCCCGATTCACGTTTGCTATTGAAAGCACCCGTTTTGGGTGATGCCGCAGCCTGTGAGTATTTTGTTGCTGCATTCGGCAAGCACGGTGTAGCGCCAGCACGTATCGCGTTGCAGGGGCCTTCTGATTTTAATGATTTGATGCAGGCATATAGTGTGGTGGATATTGCATTAGATCCTGTGCCTTACAACGGCGGTATAACAACGTTGCAGGCTTTGTGGATGGGTGTGCCGGTAGTGACGTTGCAAGGTGGCAGTTTTCAGGGGCGTATGGGCGCAAGTATTTTGAATGCGCTGGGCCAGAATGACTGGGTGGCGCAGGATACAAAATCGTATGTAAAAGCAGCACAGCAGCTGGCTAAGAGTGTAGCTAAGTTGCGCCAGCAGCGGCCCATGCTGCGTAAACAAATGCAAGACTCCCCACTATGTAATGTGGCTGCCTATACAACACATCTGGAAGCGCTTTATGAAAATATGTGGGATGAGTGGGTTGAGAAAGAGGCGTAGAAATAAAGCTATTTTTTTATTTTAAAGGTTGTCATTGCGAGCTGTAAGGGCGCGGTGATCGGTCGAGATTGTCATTGCGAGCCGTAAGGCGTGGCAATCCAGAGATTTTAATGGGTTTGGTTTTGAAGCTTCGCACTTGTTTGTTTGGGCTGGATTGCCGCGTCGCTTCACTCCTCGCAATGACGGTACAGGGTTGTCATTGCGAGCCGTAAGGGCGCGGTGATCGGTCGAGGTTGTCATTGCGAGTCGTAAGGCGTGGCAATCCAGAGGTTTTAATGGGTTTGGTTTTGAGGCTTCGCACTTTTTTGTTTGGGTTGGATTGCCGCGTCGTTGCACTCCTCGCAATGACGGTACTGGGTTGTCATTGCGAGCCGTAAGGCGTGGCAATCCAGAGGTTTTAATAGGTTTGGTTTTGAGGCTTCGCGCTTTTTTGTTTGGGCTGGATTGCCGCGTCGTTGCACTCCTCGCAATGACGGTACTGGGTTGTCATTGCGAGCCGTTAGGCGCGGCAATCCATGGTTTCAAAGTATTTTGTTTGAGGTTGCTTACTTTAGCAGCTTAGTTTTGTGGGGATGTTCTTCACGGGTACATAGTGACAGATATGCAATGGCGGGGAGGACGTGTTGATAATGATTGGTATTGTTAGTTGAAACAAGCCGCAATTTATATCCTGGCAAGTGGACGGAACGGTACTCTGTACACAGGGGTTACCTCGCAACTGGTTCAGCGTGTATGGCAGCACAAAAATAACTTTGTACCTGGTTTTACACAGAAATATCAGGTTCATGAGCTTGTTTATTTTGAGTTGTGCGAGGACATGTATACGGCGATTGCCCGTGAAAAGCAGATTAAAGCTGGTTCCCGTGATAAGAAAGTTGCTTTGATTGAGTCGGTTAATCCTGAGTGGCGGGATTTGTATGGAGAGATTGTTTGAATTTGCGATGCCGTAGCATAGCTATGCTGTTAAAGCCGGTTTTTATTGCGGTGGTGCTATTCTCGCCTGCGGTTCGTGCCGGGCTTGAGGGGGGTGTTATCGTCGGTGGGCAGGGCAGTATCGTTAACAGCAATCTCGTGATACAGGATTCTGCTCGCCTGGCGATCAATGCTGCGGCCTTTGGCGTGAAGTTGGGGGAAGCGTTTACTCTGCAGCAGAGCTTTGCTACTGATATCGCTTTGATTCGTGTGCTTGGCCAAGACCCGAGCAATATATTCGGTAGCATTAACGCTAAAGGTCAGCTTTTTATCAGCAATCCTAACGGCGTGCTGTTCGGTAAAGATGCGCAAGTGAATGCTGGCGGCTTGGTAGCCACTTCGTTGGGTTTGAATGTGCCTGATTTTATGGCCGGCCAATATACATTCAGCAGCAACGGTGATGCTGGCAGTGTCATTAATCAGGGTAATTTAACCGCAGCACAAGGCGGTTATATTGCGCTGCTGGCACCAGAGGTACGTAATGAAGGCGTGATCAGCGCTACCATGGGTACGGTATTGTTGGCTGCCGGCGATAAAGTGACGCTTAATCTCGATAATGGCGCATTGTTTGGTTACACCATCGATAAAGGGGCCGTTAACGCCCTTGCAGAAAACAAACAGCTGATTCAGGCAGATGGCGGCCAGGTGTTCATGGGGGCTAAAGCCGCAGATGCAATCACTACGGCGGCTATCAGCAATAGCGGCATCATCCGTGCCCGCACGATCAAAAAACACGCCGGTGTCATCCGTTTAAGCGGCGATGCAGTGATTACTAACACGGGCACACTGGATGCCAGTGCCTTTAAAACCGGAAGCGGCGGTGAAATTACACTCGATGGTCGCTTTGTTGCCCTCGGCGGTAATGTGAATGCCAGCGGTCAGTTTAATGGCGGCCAGGTTGGCGTATATGCGAGCGGTGACCTCTCTCTGGCGGATCATGTGCTTGCTACCGGCGCAACAGGCCGCGGCGGCAGCGTTCGCTATGAAGCGGGCGGCCAGATTGTGGAGTCATCTACCAGTTATACCGATGTAAGCGGTGTTGATGGCGGCAGTATCAGCGTTAACTCGGCTGGCGGTATGATCAGTTCCGGTACTTATCGTGCGCTTGGCTCAGCCGGGGCAGGCGGGCGCGTTGACCTCAGTGGTTACAGTGTGCGCCTGCTTTCTGCAAATATTGATGCTTCCGGTATCACGCAAGGCGGCCTGGTTCGCATCGGCGGTGCTTTTCAGGGTGGCAAGCATGGCGCTGAGACACAGGCTTATGATCAATTTGTGACACGCTGGCAAGAAAGCGCCGAGATAGAAAATGCGCTGAGAGTGTTCGTTAATGACAGTACACAAATCAATGTTTCATCAGCGCAGGGTGATGGCGGTACGGTTATTTTCTGGTCAGATAAGGAAACGACACAATTAGGCCATGTTGATGCAAGCGGTGCGGTGCGTGGCGGTGCGGTGGAGATTTCTTCGGCCGATACTCTGCGCCAAGCTGGGTTATCCGGTGTAATCGGTGCTGATACCATTTTACTCGACCCTAAAAATATCATTATCGGTGATTCTTCAAGTCTGAATACCTGGACATACAATGCGCTGCTCGGTGCCGGTTATGTTGGGGGTAACAATGTCGATGTAGCCGGCCTTGCCGGCTATGATTATTTAGGCACTTCAGTCGCATTGAATGCAGCAGGAGACTTGCTCGCGGTTGGCGCTTACGGTGATGATGGTGCGGGAAATATCGCTTCAAGTAGCGGTGCTGTGCGTTTGTTTAGTTTTGCCGATGGCAATTTTAGTGGCGGCAGCTTGCAGGCAACGGTAGGCAAGGGTTATGCCGGTGGCAATAATATTGATGTGGCAAGCCTGGAAAGCAATGATAATTTTGGTGCGTCAGTTTCGCTGAATGCTGTAGGCAACAGTCTTGCTGTCGGTGCTATTGGCGATGATGGTGCAGGTAATGTTGCTATTGATACGGGTGCTGCGTATCTGTTCAGTTTTACTGGAAGTAATTTTACCGGTGGTAGTCTGCAGGCCACGATAGGTAAAGGCTACGTTAGCGGCAAAAATGTGGATGCTACAGGCCTGGAGCTGTCGGATGGTTTCGGAAGCGCGGTAGCATTGAATGCGATGGGAAATCGTCTGGCGATTGGTGCATACAGCGACGATGGTGCCGGTAATGCAGCAAGTGATAGCGGTGTTGTGTATCTCTATGGTTTTACTGACAGTAGTTTTAGTAATGGCAGCTTACAGGCAACTATTGGTAAGGGTTATAGCGGTGGTAATAATGTTGATATTGCCAATTTAGGCAATCAGGATAGATTCGGCATTTCTGCTGCCTTCAATACGGCGGGAGATCGGCTCGCCGTCGGCGCCTTTGGTGATGATGGTGCCGGTAATCTTGCGCCAGATAGCGGTGCTGTTTACCTGTTTGGTTTTGCAGATAATAATTTCACCGGCGGCAGTTTGCAGGTAACTGTGGGTAAAGGCTATGCCGGCGGTAATAACGTTGATGTTGCTAATTTAGAGAACAGTGACGGTTTTGGGCGCGCACTTGCGCTTAACGCAGCGGGAACACGTTTGGCTGTTGGCGCTTTTAATGATGATGGTTTCGGTAATCTGGCGCCGAGTAGCGGTGCTGTTTATCTGCTTGACTTTGCTGACGCTAACTTTACCGGCGCCAGCTTGCAGTCAATCATTGGTAAAGGCTATACAGGTGTTGATGATGTGAACCTAAGTAGTTTGGATATGGGTGATTATTTCGGTACCTCTGTTGCGCTTAACGGTGCCGGTGATCGCCTTGCTGTCGGTGCGATATTGGATGACGGTGCTGGCAATGCTGCGCTTGATCGCGGCGCTGTGCATTTGTTTAATTTAGTGCCAGATCCGCTTGCGAGCGTCATTAACTTTGCCGATTATCCTGATCAGACTATTACCATATTAAATACCCAGCTTGAGTCCATTTTAAATGCCGGTACCAATGTGGTGCTGCAGGCCAGTAATGATATTACTTTCGCCAGCGCGGTTGCCGTGAATAATCCCAGCGGTGATGGCGGAGATATGACGTTGCAGGCTGGCCGCAATATTAATTTCAATGCCAGTGTAACTACCGATAACGGTAATCTGACCGCGGTGGCTGGCGATCCTGCCGCAACAGCCAGTGCGCGTGACCCGGGTACCGCAACGATAACCATAGCGAATGGCGTTGTGCTGGATCTGGGTACTGGTGTAGCAACGTTGGCAGCGGTGGGCGGCAATTTTATCAATAACTCGGCTAGCACTACTCCTATTAATGCTAGCCAGTGGTCTGTGTATTCTAGCGCCCCGGCTTTAAACGTGCTGGGCGGCATGACGCCGACTGGCAAGCATTACAACCAGCCTTATGTTGCAGGCGCTACGCCATCTTACGCTACGAGCGGAAACTGGCTGTTTTATAGCATTGCTCCTGTACTTTCAGTAACACCTAATCAGCAAGTTGTAAGCTATGGCAATCTGCCAAGTCCATTCGCTGCTACTTATAGTGGCTTTATTGATGGCGATAACGCGCAAACATCAGGAATTACCGGCACAGCTGCGTTTGCGGGAGGAGGGGCGGCGCCGGGTTTGTACAATGTTGATTATGTAAACGGGCTATCAAGCAGCCTGGGGTATACCTTTGTGAATAATGCTGCTTCGTCAGGGGAGTTATTAGTGATGGCGCAGGCAAGTATTCCCGGCGATGTTATCTCGGATGCACAAAAACCGCCGAATGAGGCTTCAGATGATAAACCTTTGGAAACCAGCTGTGGTGGCGAGTCATTGATTATGAGTTCTGCCGGTGCTGTTTTTGAGCGGTTCATTGGTGCCGAAGAAGATGCATGCGCACTGGACTTTACATCTGATGATTCTGCGAATGAGGATGGCAACGCTGATAGTAAAAAGCGTAAGTGCGGGACGGATGAATCAGGAAAGGCCATGAAGGATAAAGCACAAAAGCTTTGAAAAGTGCCGGTTAGAGCGGTGCATAAAATAATTAAATTCAGGTATGGCCGCATAAGGGATTTGGGTTGAGTAAAGAAAAAAATATCAGTGCCGGATGGTTGTTGACATTGGCTCTCGTGGTGAGTGCTAGTGTAGAGGCCGGTTCGCCGTTGCCAGATGCTGGACAGATTACGCGTGAATTACAGCAGGAACAGAAGCAGTGGCCGCAAGCAAAAGAATTGAAATCTCCGCTGCCGCTGGGTGCAGAGGTTGTGGCGCAGACAACTGCGCAAATGCAGGATGATACGATGATTGCAGTGGCGCAGGTTCGTGTTACCGGGACAAAAAGGTTTTCTGCCAGAACCTTGCAGGCGCTAGTTGCAGACCTGTTGGTCGGGGTGCATAGCTTAAGCCAGCTTGAAGCTGGTGCCGCACGTATTACTGCCTATTACCGCAAGCGCGGATATTTTCTTGCCAATGCCTATATTCCAGAACAGGAAATCCAGAATGGTGTGTTGAATATTGCAGTGCTGGAAGGGTCCTTGGATCAGGTCAAGCTTAACAACTCTGCCAGAGTTTCGGATGAGAAGGTACTTAGCCATTTAAAGAGCCTGAATACTGGTGAAGCATTGCAAAAATCAGAGATTGACCGTCAGTTGTTGTTACTGCGTGGCACTGTAGGTGTAGATAAGGTTCGCGCCAGCTTGCAGGGCGGCAGCAAGGCCGGTACATCTGATCTGTTGATTGAAACCACGCCGTCAGCGCCTTATAACGGTAGCATACAGCTTAGTAACCATGGTAACCGCTACACGGGAGAATACCAGCTTGGCGTGTCTCTGCATATTAACAGCCCGCTGAAAACAGGCGATCAGCTCACTATGCGGGCAGTTGGCAGCAACGGTGATCTGCTATACGGTCGGCTGGCTTACCAGATGCCCGTAGGTGGCGATGGGTTGCGTATAGGGGCGGCTTATTCGCGTAACCGTTATCAGCTAGGCAAGGAGTTTGAGTCGCTTGATGCTTATGGCACCAGTGAAACCGCTGGCCTGTTTGCCACTTATCCATTGATATTGAGCCAGACCAGCTCTCTGTTCGGTGCGCTGACTTATGAAAATAAAAAGTTGAATGACCGCATGGATACAGTCTTCGCCAATACTGACAAACAGGTGCAGTTGGTGAGCGTAGGCTTGAGTGGCGAGCGCCAGGATGTGGTGTACGGTGGGGGGCGGATTTCGTTTGATGCGATGATGTACGCCGGGCACTTGAATATGGATGCCGCCGCCCGCTTGATTGATGCTGGTAGTGCGCACAGCAATGGTGATTTCGTTAAGGCCACTTATATGTTAAACCGCCTGCAGCGTATCACGGATCAAGATACGTTATCTATGACGCTTTCTGGCCAGTGGGCTGGCAACAACCTTAATTCATCTGAAAAATTCAGCCTGGGCGGTGCGTATGGAGTGCGTGCTTACCCGCAAGGAGAAGCGAGCGGTGATGCCGGAAACATGCTTAATCTGGAGCTGGCGCATTACTTTACTCCGCAGTTGAGGGGGGTGTTGTTTTATGATTACGGAAACATCAGGATCAACCGCGATGACTTTCTGGCGGCTGATAATACGCGTACCCTGTCCGGCGCCGGTATAGGAATCAATGCCTCATTGTTCAGATTGCAGCTCAGCAGCTACCTGGCGTGGCCTATGCAGGGCGGCACGCCGTTGTCTGAACCGGCATCCGCCGAACGTACGCCCAGGCTCTGGGTGCAGATGTCAGGAGAGTTCTAAGGGCGTTTATTACGGTGATGGTGATGCCAGGCGCTGGTGCGGTGGATGGCGAATAGGCAGAATTGATACGACATTGCAATCGTTGGGGAAATAGCTATATTTCTACGTGCTTTGTTGGCGTGGCTAGCCAGGGATTTTTAAGAATG
>Ga0207967_1000337_pt1 | contig 17454 bp, 19 predicted proteins | sample LakWasMet20_HOW5_2_FD_183866 | JGI IMG/M metagenome (GOLD analysis project Ga0207967, IMG submission 183866) | Freshwater sediment methanotrophic microbial communities from Lake Washington under simulated oxygen tension - Sediment Metagenome... | ecosystem: Environmental > Aquatic > Freshwater >...
TTTTGGCCGCACATAACACGATAAACGGCCCAGGCTGGAAAGTTATGTTCTGCTGCCCATTCAACAGCAGTCTTTCCTTCTGCTTGTAAATCGGCTTTAAATTGTTCTAGGGTTTTCATGCGGTTTCCTCGGTTCGGTGTTGAGTGTTAATTAAGTTAAGTACGGGTTAATTATTGCACATACGTGAAAATATACAATAGATAAAATGCACATATGAGAAAAATAATTGGTAAACGGCTTGAAGAAGAGCGTGAGAAATTGAAAAGGAAGAAAGGTGAAATGGCTGAATTAGGCGGTGTTGTTGGTAGCGCCTATACAAATTACATAAATGGAGATAGGGCTCCAGATGCAGAATTTTTAGCAGCAATAGCCGCAGCAGGTGCCGATGTGCAATACATCCTTACCGGCATACACTCCAATGCTATTGCAGAGCCAAAGACTGCCTATGGTGTATCGCTAACTCCTCGTGAGTCAGCCTTGCTTGATAACTATCGGCACATTGCCGATGAGGGGGATAAACGCGTGGTTGAACGAACGGCGCAGCTGGCCGTTGAGGCCATCAAGGATGAAGCGGAACAAAAAAGGAAGGATGATGAAGAACGGCGCAACGTAAAAGATCGGCGTAGTGCATAGTTATGCCGCACAATACTTAACTGAAATCAATAAATACATGAGGGGATTTATGTTTAAAAGAGTTTTTACGATTGCTATTTTTACAGCTTTAACTAGCTGCTCAAGCCCAAGAAAACAAATAACCGAAATCATAGAAGTTAAGCCATCGGTAGCTGTTGTTGAAATAAATAAAAAAGAAGTTAAAGAAAGACTTGAAAGCTGTAAACCAATTCAAGATGAACGATATTTTGCTAAGGCCAGGGTTAATATTAAAGGCTATTACTTGGGAATGGATAAATGTGAAATTATCACAAAATTCGGCATCCCTAATGAATCGCTTACTATTGTCGACTTTAATGTTGGTGACCCAATGTTAGAATTTATTGATGATAAATTATCTATGTTTTTTTCACGATTTCCTGAATCAAAGTTTGACCTGACAAGAGAAGCATACTTTGAAAAATACCCTGAAATGAAATGCATTAACAGTCTAGTACAAAATGGTTATGGCACTAAATATGAACAAATTACCTGTAGTGTCTCTAGTGAAATTGGACGATTAGTGTTAACTCGTTTTACTGGCGACGTTAGAAATTCAACCATAGTTTTAATGGCTAATAAACTAATTGAGAAAAATATTGATTCTGAAATTAAGAAAAAAAAGGATATTTAAAAATGGATGATAAAATTTTACAAAAGCTAGAAAAACAGACTGAAATGATTCTTAAACTTGGCCTGCAGGTTACCGCCCAAAACGCACATTTAGCTTTTCAGCAAGCCGTAATCTCTGCAATGCTTCACCAGAAGTGTTTTGATTTAGATTTGCTCTCTGTTTCTTTAGAATCTTCCAATTCAGTTTTGATTTCTGAGCTGACGCCTGGCACATACCTGCCAGAGATTGCAGATTTCTTTCAAAATCTTGTTGACCGGCTACGAGCAGACCGACAAAGCGCTTCAAGTTAGCATTAGATTCTTCAAGCTCTTTTTTATCGATCACTGTATCCATCTCAAGCTCCTTTTTTATTTGAAATTATGAAACAATTGTATGTTTTGTTTCCTACGTAAAAATTACCAACACGTTCGCATTCAGTTGCAATGGTTTTATGTGCCGATAACCAACCAATTAAAGAACCTATAAAAAATATGAATATCGTTTTCATTGAGGGTAAAATATTTCGCTTATAGGCCGTTTTGGAATAATTCATGCGGTAGGCTTATTTTTTAAAAAAAACAGCGTAGCGGGTTTTATAAATAGTTTATACAAGCATGTTTAAACGATTGGCGACATGGCATTACACTAAACATCAATCTGCCACAAGTTATAGCCCTTACGTTTTTCTGCCACATACCAAGGTCTTGGCATTTTTCTAAAACTTTTTCGTTGAGTTCTTACGGACTTCGCGCCTCTTTCCGTGCACTGACTAACTATAGCGGCCAATGTTTCTGCTGGACAGTTGCCTTTTGCGCTATGCAAGTAGGCAATGTCCGATGTAATCCACATAACAGATACAACTAAATCATATGAAGACATTTTGTCTGGTGACTGCCCAGGCAAAAATGCCAAAAATGTGCCGGTTTTATTTTGGTAAAAAACTTGGTGTTTTTGGGTGGCTGAATTTGGCATAGTTATCGGTAACGTTTTAAAGGGCTTGCATTAATCATCCGCCGCCAGACGGTATTAAAAAGTTTTGGGTTCATACGTATTTTTTCCCAGCCCTCATCCGTTCCGCCGCTGTTAAAATAGTAAGCCCGTATAGCAGCATGGGTTTTAGCGGCGGCTATTTGCCAAGCAGCTGGCATTTTTAAGCAATAGCCTTATCTGCCCAGCCTTAATAAATCCTGCTGCTTTTGCAACGTTGCCAAAGACAACCCAGGTAACTGGCAATGCACTCGCTCGGGTCGCGATTTCCAACGCCCAGACCATTCAAGCCCGACCTTTTCTGCAAGCAATCCGCACTGCTCAATTAACTTGGCATTGTTGTATTGCAGTTTTCCGTTAAGCACCGGCGCAAAATCGAAAGCCACTCTAAAATTGTGGAATGATTGTCCAGGCTTTGCGTCAGTAACAATGTCCCCACGCTTGGTTCTGCCTTGGGCATATAGCGCGGCTTGTGATTCCAGGTCTCTGTATGTAGACGTTATGATGATGTCTATGTTGTGCACTTTGCAGGCTGCAACAAAAGCAATGCAGTGCAATTTGGTTTCAGTCGTTAGTTCGTTAATATCTCTGCTGTTAATCATTGCCGCCAACTTAAAAATAAGGTACTTTAAAAAAGACAGCGTAACTATAACCCGCTTAATATCAATTACTTATCCGAACTCATTCGGGTTTTTCAAAAGCTTTTGGCCGATATACTAAGGCCATGAAAACATTTATCCCCATCGAAATATTTAAGCCTGGTAAGCACATTGCAATGAGCGGTGCTGTGCTGGAGTTTACCGAATCTGATGTGGCTGCCACGGCAGCTGCTTACGATGCAGCTGTGCATGAAGCGCCCTTGGTAGTTGGTCATCCGGCTACGGATGATCCAGCTTACGGATCGGTTAGCGCTTTAAGTTATGCAGATGGTGTATTACAAGCCATACCACAAAACGTTGACCAAAACTTTGCTGATCTGGTTAATGCTGGCCGGTTTTATAAAGTCTCGGCTTCGTTTTACAGCCCTCAATCCCCAGTTAACCCAGTCCCTGGTGTTTGGTACTTAAAGCATGTTGGCTTTTTAGGTGCGCAGCCCCCAGCGGTTAAAGGTTTAAAGTCGCCTTCATTTGCTGATGCAGAGGGTGTGATGACTTTTGAATTTGGCGAAGAGTTGGATCTAGAAAACACCAACGGCATCAAGGAAGATGTCACCCCCCATTTACCCACCGGAGAATCATTAATGACACCCGAAGAAATAGCGGCCAAAAAGGCCGAGCTTGACGCTAAAGAGGCTCAGTTAAAAGCTGATAATGATGCGCTGGCCCAAGACAAGGCCCAGTTTACTGAGCGTGAGCAAGCGTTAAAAACTAAAGAATCTGCCAGCAAGATTTCTGAATTAACCAACTTTACTGAAGGTTTGGTTAAAGAAGGCCGCTTGTTGCCAAAGGACCAAGCAGGCTTGGTGGCCTTTATGTGCGCTACATCAGCAGCAGATGCTATTGAGTTTGCTGAAGGTGGTGAGGTGGTTAAAAAGCCAGGGCACGAATGGCTAAAAGGCTTTTTAAAAGCATTGCCAGTACAAGTCAGCTTTAAAGAGCATGACAAGCCAGGCAGTGCAGCGGCGGGTTTAACTGATACGCAAATTGCCAGAAAAGCCCAAGAATACAAGGCTTCGCAAGATAAAGCGGGCAATAACATCAGCTTTGTTGAGGCCGTAGATTATGTCAATGCAGAATTGGTAGGTGGCAAATGAAAACGGGTGAATCTTATAGCTATTTAGCAGAAGCCGCTATTGCAGCCTATGCGCTGGTTAAGTTCGGTGCTAATGACGGCGGCATTTTAACTGCAGCTGCATCCACAGATTTAATCATTGGTGGCATTGGCAAAATACCTGCTGCCGCTGGTGACCGTGTTGATATTGTGCGCGATGACTTTATTGAAGTGCAGCTGGGCGGCACAGCAACACGCGGACAAAAGTTAACATCAGATGGTGCGGGTAAAGCAGTTGCTGCAGCCCCTGGTGCTGGTGTTAATGCACAAATTATTGGTGTTGCCGAATCTTCTGGAGTAGCTGGCGATATTATTTGGGTTTACGTATCAGTTTCAGTGATGCAAGGATAAAACATGGCTATTAACGCTCCATTTACAACTCAACCGCGATTAACGCAAATAGCAATGGCCGTTAAACCGGCTGGCATGATTGCAGATTTAATCTTACCGCGCATACAAGTACCTTCTGACAAGTTTATCTACTCAAAAATGATTCCTGAAGAATTGCTTACTGTAGTGGATACCCGCGTTGGCAGAAAATCAAATCCCAATGAGGTTGAATTTGGGGCAATTGATGTAACGGATTCCGTTGATGACTTTGCGTTAGATGATTTTGTACCGCAACGTGATCAAGATGCTGCTAATGCAGGCGGTGCCAATATTGACCCGATGGGCACTGCAACTGAAGGCGTATCCATTTTATTGGATTTGGCACGTGAGCAACGTGTAGCCAGTTTAATTTTTAACTTAAACACATACGATGCTACGTTACGCGCCACGTTATCCGGCACTAGCCAGTTTTCTGACTATGCCAACTCAGACCCATTGGGTGTAATTGATGCTGCTTTAGACAGCATGCTGGTTAGGGCTAACAAAATGGTCATGGGCCGCTTAGCCTGGTCAAAATTTAGAAGCCATCCCAAAGTGGTTGCTGCCGTGTTAAACAAACAAGGTGGTTTAGGCGGTGTTACTGCATCCGGTAAAGCTACCCGCGAAGGCGTGGCAGATTACTTTGAGATTGATGAAGTCATCGTAGGGGAGTCTTACGTTAATAACAGCAAAAAAGGCCAAACTGCTGCATTTGCGCGGTTGTGGGGTAAGCATATTGCCTTGCTGCGTATTGATAGCAATGTGCGTAATGTACAAGGCTTTGCATTCCCCACATTTGGTTTTACAGCCCAGTGGAATAACAAGTTTGCTGGCACGATACAAGATTCTAGTCGCGGCATTCGCGGCGGTACCACTGTACGCGTTGGCGAGCAGATTAAAGAATTGGTTTGCTTTCAGCAAGCTGGGTACTTTATCCAAAATGCGGTGGCTTAATTATGTATGCGACTACTTACACAGTTTTAAGCCACTTGCAGCATGATGGGCAAGCCTATTTTGAAGGCGATAAGCTGGATCTTTCTGACTCCGATGCCGGAATGCTATTGGCCATTGGAGTTATTAGAAAAGCAACCGATGCCGAAGCCGCCACTGCAATTGACGATGAAAACAAAAATGACAGCGGTAAACCTGGCAAAGCGGCGGATAAAGCCAAGGCCGAGACAGATCCGGCTAAAGAAGACCCAGCTAAGGTAGGCGCTTAATGCCTTATTGCACGCAAGCTGATTTAGTCGCTGCATTTGGTGATGATGAGCTGGTACAAATTACAGACCGCACAGGCGCGGGTGTTATTAGCCAAATTATTTTAAATGCAGCGATTACTAAAGCCGATTTAGACATTGATCGGCGCTTGCGTGCAAAGGGTTGGACAGTGCCACTGGCCGTCTCATCAAATGATTTGCGGGAATTATCTAAAGATATTACTCGGTTTTATTGCTATCAAGTACCTACTGAAGTGGTTACCGATGCGTATAACCGAGCGATTAAAACCCTGGATGATTACGTAAAAGGCACGATTGATTTAGGGTTAGGCAATCCAGCATCAGGCAACATTAGCCAGACTGAGATTGCACCCAACCCAGCGGGAATAAGTGGCTCAAAAGGGGCTGATAACCGAATCTTTACACAATCAAATTTAAGCGATTACTGATGGCCACGCTAAGAAAATTGCTGGAAGAAAAAATTAAATCAGAAGTAACAGGCCTGCGTGAAGTAGCCGGTGCAACCGATTTAAAAGCGATTTTAAGTGGTCGGGTTAGTGCGCCAGGTTGTTATTTATATCGTGATAAAAACCAAGCGACTAAAAACACGCTGATAAATAAAGTTAGCCAAAACCGCTTTGAATATATTGCAGTTGTTGTGGTAACGGCTAACCATGCTGGATTAAAAGGCGCTGAAAACGCCGATGATAACGAAGAGTTTTGTGACGCTATCCAGGCGGCTTTATTAGGCTATGAGCCATTAGATTATGCACCAGTGCAATATGTGTCAGGTGAGTTAATTAACATGGCTAACGGCATGCTGTATTGGCAAGAAGTGTATGTATCCAGCCGTTTAATTAGATCGGTATAACCATGCAAAAAGTTATTTTAACGCAAATATCAGTTGGTCAATATGACGTGCTATCCCAAATATTGCATAACGGAACGGTCTACAAAGCGGGGGATGGTATTGATTTAGATCCAGAACACGCGGCGCCTTTGTTGGCAGTTAATGCCATTAGGCTGCGTGTAGCATGAGTATAAAAACAATTAGCCTGTCGTTAGTGTATGCCAATGGCGGCGCGGTAATTGATTACAGCAATTTGCAGTTTGCGTTTTTTGCAACGCCATTGCCCGTTAATTTTGGCGCGCCAGAAGTGACAGGCAACGGTGTAAATATTACCGGCGGGCTGTTTGAGATTACTTTACATACTGCCCTAAATGTCGGTGATACCGGTTTTTTAATTTTAACGAATACCAATGGGTCATCAGCCCAATCGCCGTCAGCTATCGTGTTTGCTGGTCCGGTTTTGATCAATAACGGAGATCGTATGACAACGCTGGCCAGAAATGCTTATTCATTTGCTTCAGTTGCTGAATTTAATTCCTTTGGCGGTGCTGTGGTGTATGGCGAGGGGCCGCTTTGGATTGCAGGGCAGCAGTATTGGTCTAACGGTTCTACTTATACGCCAGTTGGAGGCGCTGGAATTACACAATATTTGCCATCTGGTGGAAATGACACGCCAGGCATTGTAGCTAATTTTATTGAAAACAAAGGCATAGCAAAACTAAAGCATGGTGAAATCTACCAGATAAACACGCCACTGCTGCTAGAAGGCGGTGTTAAATATATTAACAACTATGCCATAACTTATGCGCCACAAATTGTTTGTGATGGCATAGCGATTTTAGATACATCAGGTTGTGATCAAAATTTACTAAAAGTTCATGACACTTATAAGATCGTTGGCTTAACCAATGCCAGTCCGTGTGTTGTTACATTGGATGCTACGACACCTTTACCTGCTAACGGTGCAGCCGCCGTATGGGTAAATGGTGAAACACGATTAATTGACGGCACACGGATTTATATCCAAACGCCTAGCTCAACCCAGGCTTGTTTAACCTGGGAGGCAATTAATGGGATTAGCTCAGCGGGTGGTGCGACTGGTTATTATATTAAGACCATACCAGGCAGTAATACTACATTTCAGCTGTACTTAGATGCAGCGTGTACAACACCGCTTGATACTACAAACACAGCCATTTATCCAGTGGCAACAGCTATAACAACTAATAACGTAACCGAGCAGGGTGTGACATGGAATACCGCTCAAGCCTGGAAAATGCGCAGATATTATGGCAACTACAATTACACGCCTGCTGTGCGTTTAGTTGGCTCAGTTCAGTCAGGAACTGATAGAAATAATCAGCAGTTTGCTAATGTTGATGGTGTTGTTATTCGGAATGTAGCTAATGCAAACTATTCAAGTTACATGGAGTTTAATGGTATTGGTTTAGCGATTGAAAATAATTTAACTGCGGGTGCCGGTGGTGCTGGCGATACAAAAACGAATCAGATAACTACAGTTAATCGAGTACGTTGTGAGGGTTTCGTTGCAGCTTTTGAGTTTGATGATTCCACAAATTTACAGGTAACTAATGTTGATTTTAGCCTCAACTACTGCGGCACTTTCGTAGGATTTAACTTTGATCTTGTTTCTTACTCCGATATTCGGATCGGAAATGAGAGATTTGTGGCTGGTATCCCTTTATGTCAGGGCTTTATGCTTGCCCCAGTTTACTACTCCCCAAATAATACTTACAAACCCTCTTTCGGCCAATCAAACTGCTTGATGTTGTCAAATATCTGGGCAAATGGCGCACATGACATTCTCGGTGATCTCAATGCAAAGTCTGTGGAAATAATGGGCTTATATCCTGAGAGAGGCAGGACCGTGGGTGTTTGTGGTGGTGGCGGTAATTTATCAGTTCATAACTGTCATTTTAGTACTAGTGCATATGGCATCAACCTTAAAAATAATGAAACGTATTTTGGTGCTTGGGCAAATGTCCACTTTTACGATAACGAAAGTGATGCACCGCCAACATATGGCTATGTAACAACAGTCCACAATAGTTCTAACGAGCAATTTTGCACCAGGTTGCAGTGGGAAAATAATGATGTGGAACCGAGCGCCACCGGAGGCCATATTAAGTACAACATATTTGATGCAACAACAACGCAAAGTCCTGCATATATTACCTTGCTAGATGACATTGATAATGGTACGGAAACTAAAAAACCTGGGGGAAGCTTTAAGTTTCATGGCGCAACACCGATGAAAGGCAGTGAAGAAAGGTGGCAACGAGTAGCAGCAGCTACGGGCACTTTTGATCCAATTCCAGAGCAATATACTAGCTTTGATTTGACGTTAACTGGGGCATTAACTATCCGAAACCCCTGTTCACGGTCTGATAAAACTGAAGCTAATGGTCGTGGTTTCTTGGAGCAACATCGTTCAGGTGCAGCAAAACGATTATGGAAAATGCTAGATTTGGTTTTTGTGCTTAAACAAGATGCCACTGGTGGGCGTGTTGTAACTTTTAACACAGCATTTAATTCGACCGGATTAGTTAATGGCTCCGCAGCTACTGCCGGACAAATATCAATATGCATATTTACATGGAGTGGGGCTAAGTGGGTTTTAGTTTCACAAACCGCTTGGTCATAAACAATCGTTGTTAATAAGTTAGTTATCCAAATTTATTCGATCTACTTATCTTACTAAAAGGATAAAAAAATGAGAGACCAACACGCCGGAAACCCTGGCACATTTCTAGTCGATGGCGAGGCCGGTATTCGGGTTCCCGCATCTGACTGGGATTGTTATCAATTTAACAAAGCTGCTTATCTAGCCGATGCAGATCAAGCAAAAAGCGACTATGAAAATTCGTTAGTCAAAAAAGAAGTCAAAGTCTTAAAAGGAGACACTGATGCTAAGTTATCGTAAACGCGGCATATTGGCTGGATTAGAAGCCACGTATGGCGTTGATGTTGTGCCAACAGCGGCTATCCAGTGTGGTGACATTACCATGAGCCCATTAAAAGGCAGCGCGGTCGATCGTAAAATTATTAGGCCTACATTTGGCGGATCTGGCTCTATTCGAGTTGAAAATTATGCGTCAATATCTTTTGAAACTGAATTTGCAGGATCCGGCACTGCTGGCACTGCCCCGCCCTATGCTAACTTGTTAAAAGCCTGTAATTTTAGCGAGACTTTAACAGCAGCTGCTATTACTGGCACAGCACAGGTAGGTGGTTCAACTACCACAATTAAACTAGCTGCAGCAGCATCTGCAGTTGATGACTTTTACCAAGGGATGTCGATATCGATTTCCGCTGGAACTGGCAATGGTCAGTCTGGTGAAATTATTGACTACATTGGGTCTACAAAAGTTGCCACGATTGCTGTGGCTTGGGCTGTTGCTCCAGATGCTACCAGCACTTACAGCATTGGTGCTAATGCTATGTACATACCAAATAGCGTATTTGGCACCGCTGGCAACTCATCAGCAACCCTGTATTTTGTAATGGATGGCGTAAGGCACATTATGCTGGGCGCACGCGGGACAGTTAAACCAGACTTATCAGTTAAACAAATTCCCTCACTAAAGTGGGAATTTACCGGATTGCTTGGCACTATTACTGATGTTGGTTTGCCTACATTTGATTTCTCTGCATGGCAAACACCAGCAACCGTTTCAACAGCTAATACAACCAACATTAACCTATTGGGTTATGCCGGTGCAGTCGTTGAAACCTTGTCTTTCGACATTGGTAACGACATTACGTATCGACAATTAATTGGTGCTGAGTCGGTCATCATTAAAGACCGAACTGTTAAAGGCAATTTAAGCATTGAAGCGACAACCATTGCACAAAAAGACTGGTGGACACTGGCTAAAAATGCTGCCAAAGGGCCTTTTTGCGTTAAGCATGGCAATACCGCAGGTAATATCGTTGGCATTACTGGCCCTAACGTACAGCTTGAAAACCCAGATTATGCCGAATCGGACAACGTAGCTATGTTTAAAGCGGATATGTCCTTTGTGCCAGTTGTTGGAAACGATGAAATTAGAATCTGTATTAAATAAGTTAAAAAATGTGCTTGGCCGGAGCAGTCCGGCTTTTTTTAAATAACAAAAAAGGTTAGTCATGGCTTTTAAATTAAATGTATCAACTACGTACAAATGGCCCATTAAATTTGCTATTGTAAATGAAGCCGGGGTGCAGGAAACCCACGAATTTAAAGGCGTGTTTAAGCGCTATAGTCGAGAAGACTTGATTACGCTTAACCGCACAGACGATACAGACTTAAGCCAACGCGCCCCTGCTGACATTATTGCAGCTGATGTGGAGTATTTGGGTAAGTTTTTAGTTGGTTGGGAAGGTGTAACGGATGAGGATGGGAAAGACCTATCTTATTGCACTGGTAACTTAACAAAGTTGTTAGTAGCGATACCTAATATCAACTCTAGCATTTCCAATGCTTTTTTTGAATCTGCTACCGGTGGCAAAGCCCTAAAAAACTTATAAAGGCTGCCCGTTATTGGGCCGGTGGCCACGATGATGGAAAAGCCTTAAAGCAGGATGCCGAATTGCTCGGCATCCAGTTAACCAAGCCCAAAAAGAGTAATCATTTTAAAGTTGAGCCAGAAAACTGGTTAACCGTGATGACATTCTGCAACCTGAATACCCAATGGAAATATGGCGCAATGGGTGGCTGCATGGGTTTAGATTATGCGGGTTTAAAAGTAGTGATGGATTTAAACGTACCTAAAAAACAGCATCAAACCGTTTTTAAAGGCGTGCAAATTATGGAGCGGGAAGCGCTTAAAATAATCAATAAAAAGGCTGAGTAAAATGGCAGATATGGAATTAGGCATACGCCTTCGGGTTAATGCCAACGGCACCGCTGAAATCATTAACCAAACTACTCGGTCAATCAATGCACTCGATGAGGCATCACGCCGTCAATCTACTACAGTCCGGCAATCTGCCCAGGCTACTGCACAAGGTAATGCTGCTTTGCGGCAATCTACCCAGTTAATCAACACGCTTAATAGTTTATCCGGTCAAGCTGGTTTTGAAAGCCGATTGGCACAAATAGCCCGCGAGCAACAAGCATTAGGCCAAAGTACATCCGCCATCAGGCAGCGCATTGAAGTTGAGCGCCAATTACATCAAGTGATGGCTGCTAGCCCTAGCTTTCCTGAAGCCAGGGCGCGTGCGTACATCCAAACTATTCAGCAAGCCCAAACCGAAGTGCAGCGTTTAGCTGGTACTACATCCAGTGCCACATCTGCGATGAGTTCTGGGTTTTCATCCGTCAGAAATTCCATAGTCGGCTTGTTTGGGTTGTATCAGTTTAAGCAACTGGCTAGTGATATTTTGGAAACCAATCGCAGCATGGAAATGTTACGTGCCCAGTTGACTGCGTTAAATGGCAGTCAGTCTGGCGGCTTGATGATATTTAACCAGATCCAGAAAATGGCAGTGGATACACCTTATGAGATCCAGGATTTAACCAAGGCGTTTGTAACCCTGCAAGCGATGGGCATGAGGCCCACGATGAAAATGATGGAGTCCTTGACTAATCAAGCATCTATGCTGGGGGCTAAATCAGAGACATTGCAATCAATCGCCATGCAGCTTGGTCAAGCCTGGAGCAAGGGCCGATTGCAACAGCAAGATATGGTTATTTTGATGGAACGCGGTGTACCTGTGATGGATATGCTTGCTGAAATTACCGGAAAATCGACTGAAGAACTCATGAAGATGAGTGAAAAAGGCGAGATAACCCGTGATGTCATATCTAAATTAATCGATACGATGGGCGAAAAGACGAAGGGCGCTAATGCCGTAGCGATGGATACCCTGAATGGTAAGATCAGCAACTTATCTGATGCCTGGCACATGTTTGAAGATACGTTGCTGCAAGACAAATCTGAAAGCTTAATTAAAAACATCGTATCCAATACGACATCATGGATTAATAGCTTAAGAATTGCGATTGATGACAGCGAATCCGGTATGGTTGCCAAATCTGAGCAACGTATATCAAAGCTACAGAATTTAAGTAAATTAACCTTTGGACTGCTTGGCCAAAGTGGGGTTGATGATTATACCCAAGCGATTGCAGATAAAAAAAATAAAGATAAAGCTGCTGAAATGGCTGACCGTTACGCTAAGCAATTAACAGCAAAACCTGAAGTACCTCAAGAAAAGCCTATTGATAATGATGTTATACAAACACGTATTGATTTATTGAAACTCAAGAACAAAAATCGTGAAGCTTATGAGTTGGAAGCGTCAGCGATTAGAGGATTGACTGGTGAGCAAGCTAAAGAATTTGTTAATAACAAGCTTGAAATAGAACAACTAAAGCAAAAAACAACTGTAACAGGCGAGCTGCAAAAAAGACTCGATAGCATTAATTCTGGTAAATATAAACAACAAATTTTCAGTGAGGCAACTAGGCAAGGCGTTGATCCAGCAGCGGCTTTAACCATTGCTGAACTTGAAACAAATAGCGGTAGAAGAATAAAGACTTCCTCATCCGGTGCAATGGGGATTGGTCAAATGCTGCCAGCTGCCGCTAGTGAGGCCAAAAAGTTAACGGGCAATAGCGTGTCATCAGTAATGACTAATGACATAAATAAGCAAAAAGCAAATATCGAATCTTATATTGCCTATATAAAAGTTACCAGTAAACAGATTACAGACCTAGGTGGAAAAGCAACGTTTTCAAATATCCTTGCTGCCTATAACGCCGGTTCTACTGCTTTAAAAAACGCCAATTACCATATTGGAGAATTATCTAAGCAGACAAGAGACTATGTAGCTAATGGCACAGGTATTTATGGTGCTTACACTAAAATGGATGGCGTGGCTGGGGATTTTAGTGCGTCACAATTAAAAGCAGAAGAAAGCACGCAGCGCGTAATTTCTAGCATTAAAAACCAAACCGAACAATTAAAACTTTCAGACACCGAAAAAGCTCGTGCAATTGAACTAGAGAATGCGCTAAAGGGCGTACAAAGTGATCAAGTTGGCGTAGTTAAGCAACTGTATGCCGCGTATTGGCAGGCCGCAGATGCAATGGAGCAGCAGAAAAAACAAGCAGAGCAATTAGCAGCTAATATCAAAGCTTTGAGTAGCCTTGAAAATAATGCCGTTTTTGAAGAACGCCTGGCTAAAATGGCCCAAGAGCTAAAAGCCCAGGGCGCAACAAACGATGCTATCAGCAAGCGCATAGAGCTGGAACGCCAAGTTGCACAAACCATGCAACAAAACCCCAACTTGCCAGAGCCGCAAGTAAGGCAGGCATTAACCAGAACTAACACAGCCCAGCAATCCATTAGCAGCACACTAGGCACTGTCGATGCTAAGCAATCTTTAGAAAACTACAATAAAACCCTCGATCAAACCAAGGATAAAATGACCAGCCTGGCCGATGTATCCAGATCGGTTTTTGATGGGGCTTTAGGTGGGTTTAGTCAGATGGCAGGGGTGTTTGAAACAATGGCTAAATCCATTGCAGAAAATACCGATAATCTGGATGAATTGCACAAAAAACAGCAAGAAAATAATTCTTTGATTGATGATGGTGGTGCCATTTCTCAATTTAAACGTGAAAACGCGCTTAAATATGCCAAGGAAGAAGAAAAGTTACAAAAAGACCGTATTAGTAACGAGTTAGACGGGGCAAGGCAATTGGCTGGATCTGCTGCCAGCTTGTTTAATAAAAAGTCTGCAATGGCTAAATCCTTGCACGCTATTGAAAAAGGCATAGCAGTTGCCCAAATGGTTATAAAAGCCAAAGAAGTCGCGGCATCCATTATGGGCGAGACTGCTAAAACATCAGCTGTCGTTGCTAGTGTTGGCCCTCAAGTAGCTGCTGACCAAGTAAAAGGCCAATCTGCCGCCGCCGTGGGTGTCGCAGGCCAAGCCCAAGGCGATCCATACAGTGCCATCCCTAGAATGGCGGTTATGGCTGGTATCATGGCCGCTTTAGGTTTTGCTGTGTCCGGTTTTAGCGGTGGTTCTGCTGCCGATACAACCGCTGCGGATAGGCAGGCTTCTGCAGGAACTGGTTCTGTGTTAGGCGATTCATCTGCAAAAAGTGAATCAATAAGTAAGTCTATCGATTTGTTAAGAGCAAATAGTGATATTACCCTGCCGTTAACTCGTGGCATGTTAACTGCCCTCATAAATATTCAGGATGGTATTGGTGGCTTAGGGGCATTGTTAAGCAGAACGCCGAATATAAGTACAAGTGCTAACCTTACGGCTCAGCTTGGCAAGAGCAGTTCGGCAATATCAAGCTTTATGTTAACCGCTGTAAAAGCTAACTTGGCTATTTTAACCGGCGGGCTTTCTGTTTTAGTTGATAAGTTTGCTAAAAGCATTCCGGTTTTAGGCAATATTACCAAGTTTTTAACAGATGCTATTTTTGGCTCAGTTAAAAAATCATTGGTTGATTACGGTATATTTGTTCAAGACCAAAAATATAAATCAATTGCTAGTGTTGGTTTAAAAGCTCAGCAATATGCCGATATTAAGACTCAAACCAGCTATTTATTTGGTTTGATGAAAACATCAAGTACAGATAGGCAATATCAGGGCGCCAATGCTGAAACTAAAGACCAGTTGAGAAAGGTTGTTGTTAATTTGGCCTCATCAATTCAAGCTTCGGCGCTGCTTTTAGGCGCAAATGGTGACGATTTAACCAAACGTTTAAATAATTTTGTTGTAAAGATTGGCGCAATTAGTCTTAAAGACTTAAAAGGCGATGCTTTACAAAAACAATTTGAAGCTATTTTCGGCAAGCTTGGCGACAACATGGCTAAGCGTTTATTGCCAGGTCTAGTGCAGTTTCAAAAAGTTGGCGAAGGCTATTATCAAACCTTAGTCCGCGTTGCATCCGGCGTGGAATCTGCAAAAGTAAAACTGGCCCAGTTAGGTTATACAGCCATAGACTTTAACAATATCATCAATAAACAAAGTGATGTTGAGACCGAAATTATCCGCCAAACCTTAGTCGGTGTAGAAAATGCTAATAGCGGTTTAGCACAAATCGTTACAAACTTTGATGGCACTGCTAGCGACTTATTAAGCTTGGCTACCTCTTTACTGGATGTTCGTAAGCAACTGCAAGCCGTTAATTTGAGCAGTGTAGATGTTGGTGTGCCATTAATTCAAGGCAGTGGCGGTGTTGAGCAATTGGCCTCTAATCTAAATGTTTATAACGATAAGTTTTTTACTGATAGCGAACGTGCTCAGTCATCCTCAAATCAATTAGCACAAGACTTTGCAAAAATCGGCGAAACCATGCCTAAAACCACCGCCGCTTTTAAAGCCATGGTGGAAAATGCGCAAAAGTACGTAACCGATGCGGGCAAAGCCCATCTTGGCCAAATACTTTCCTTGGCTGGTAAAGTAGCTGATGTTATCGATTATCAGCAAAAAGGTATGGATGCGTTAACTGCTACAGCCACTTCCATACAAGATCAAATTGGCGGATTAGGTGGAGCATTGCCAAAGGCCGAGGATACAGCGCCTTTATATGCCGCTTTAAAAACGACAACTGACCCAACCAAGCAAAATGAATACATCACGCGCATTCAAAAATCTTTAACCCAGCGTTATAACATTGAGATTGCAGCAATAAATAAAACTAAAGCAGCAGTATCTAGCTTAAAAGACTTTATTGACGGCCTAAATACCAGCGATTTATCTACTGCCAGCCCAGAGCAAAAGTTACGCGATGCGAAAGGCCTTTACGGTACTACGCTTTTAAAAGCCCAAGCAGGCGACCAGACCGCATTAACTAAATTGGCCTCTACCGCCCAAGGCTATTTAACCGAGGCTAAAAACTTTTATGCCTCATCACCAGAATATGCTGCCATATTTAATGATGTAACTGGCACGTTAACTAATTTAAATGCACAACTAGGCGTTGGGGTGGATTCAGCTACAGCCGAGGCTGATGCCCAAGCTGCTACAACAGCAGCAGCCAACACGCTAACTGATGCATTAAAGGGCTTGTCGGATGTATTAAATGGCATTGTCACTAATCAAACAACTGCCCAGCAAGCAGCTCAGCCTGCACCTACGTTTAACGAAGCCTCGCAACCAGTTGCACAACAAAAACCGCCTACATTAACGTTTGAAGAATCGGCTAAGCAAAAGCAAAAAGATAACTTTGAAACTTTAACTGCCAAGTCTACTAAGGCACAAAAGAATGCGGTAACCGCACAAAATGCACAATTGGACAGCCAAATTAAAGCTTGGCGGTTTGGTGGTGATGTTGAGCTGCAAAAAACGATTAAATACCAAGATTACACGGCCCAAATTGCTGGTTTAAATGCACAGATTAAAACCACTAAAAAGAAAGATCCAAACTATGGCTACTTACAAGCCCAATTAGCCGGGTTAAAAGCACAGCAGAAAGCTTTAGGTAAAGTTAAATATAAAGCTGAAGGCGGTATGACGCATGGCAATACTGTCTTCAATGAAGATGGCCCAGAGTTGTTAAACTTTTCTACCCCTACCATGGTGGTAAACAATAAGAACACCCAGTCTATTATTGCAATGGGTAATAAAGATACTCTGGCAGCTGTTGAAAAAAGCAATGTAGAACTAAAAGCCTTGGTTCGTCTGCAATCAGAAGCTAATGAAAAGCTGATTGAACGACTTGAGCAGATGAATTCTGACATGGGGCAGATTAAAAATAACGCACGGTTACTTAAGACAGTATGATCTATCTAGCCGATATTACCGCTTATAACCTATTAACGAATGCTGTTGAAACTTTGCGTTTTTGCACTGGTTCTGGTGTTTATAACAATGCAGATCAATATTATGAGCCACGCATTGAGCAACCTGCTCTATTAAGTCGTCAGATTTTTTCAGATGGGGCTATTGGCGGGGCTGCACAAGCGAGTTATGGCGAGTTAACGCTGTTAAATAATGATGGCGATTTAGATTATTTAACAGAT
>Ga0207967_1000341_pt1 | contig 17053 bp, 10 predicted proteins | sample LakWasMet20_HOW5_2_FD_183866 | JGI IMG/M metagenome (GOLD analysis project Ga0207967, IMG submission 183866) | Freshwater sediment methanotrophic microbial communities from Lake Washington under simulated oxygen tension - Sediment Metagenome... | ecosystem: Environmental > Aquatic > Freshwater >...
TTTCGGCGGCGCGGTGAATACCCGCGCGAATCCTGAGATAAGTCCCGCAGCGGCACAGATTGCCTTCCAGCGCCGCATCGATTTCCTGATCGGACGGCTGCGGCGATTTTTTCAGCAGCGCCACCGCAGTCATGATCTGACCGGCCTGACAGTAGCCGCACTGCGGCACATCGAGTTCCTGCCAGGCCTGTTGCAGAGGATGGTCGCCGTGCTTGGACAAACCTTCGATCGTGGTAATTTTGCTTTGACCAACACGTGAAACCGGCGTCTGGCAAGCCCGCGTCGGTGCCTCGTCCAGATGCACGGTGCAGGCCCCGCACTGGCCGATGCCGCAACCGAATTTGGTGCCGACCAGATGCAGATGATCCCGCAATACCCACAACAGGGGCGTGTCGTCGGCGACGTCTACCGTTTTCGGTACATTGTTTACGTTGAGTATGTATTGACTCATGATGCGATATGACTCCTGAGGCGAAAATTCCTGGCTCGTTTTGCGTTGAGCATGACTTTTAAGCCCGACCTTTGATGGTTTGAGCTGCCAATGGTTTTTGGATGGAAATGTTGGGCAACGTTAAAACCGTTTCCCAACCATTACCCATCAACCTTCAGAGTGTTATGCAGAATTTGTACCGGATGACATCGGTACCGACAAAGCCGGTTGATTCGGCTAAACGAGAGGTAAAAAAGACCCTGGCTATCCTGTCCAGATGTTGATCTACAAACATTGCCTGCTTGCCGGCTGCTGATTTTTCAACAAACTCAACAGCCGCTACGTAGGTCGGGCATGCTTTTTATGCCCGACTTTTTCCAGCTTTAAGATTCTAACGATTTTTGGATTCGACCGCGAACATTGTTACCGACGGGGAAATGTTGGGCAACGATAAAGCCGTTGCCCAAGGCGAATCAGTGTTTATTCTGCATAAGGATTTTTGGCTTTCCAATCTTGGAAGCGTAGGCATTCAATAACCAATTCAATTGTGGTGTCTGCGTTCATGTAAACCTTATTTACGTACTTGCTACTGTATTCTTCTTCCCTTTGCAGGTCATCTCTTAGGTGTAGAAGGGACTCTGTAGACGAGTGGTATTTTATTTTCATCGGGGGAACCCAGCCAATCAGCGAACGCAGTTTGTTTGAATAATACTCACCCATGTTTAGGAATGAGAGGAATTCAATCAAGTCCTCCGTTTGAGTGCGTAACTGGTTCACGCTCTCATTTCGGGTCTCGCCAGGTAATAGAAACCTCATCCGGCAATAAACGGCATGAAACTGCGAAAGAAGAATGGAAGGGTCTCGAAATTGCCGAAAGAGCTTTAGTTTTGCTGGTGCAATGGGTTCGGTTGGTGAGTGTGCGTCAAGCAAATGATGATTAGGGCACAGCGGTATGAGATTGCTCTTTTCATTGTTTGTATGGTTATTGTCAATGTGATGAATCTGTGGTTTGGGTTTTCCACACAAAGCGCAAAGATGGTTGAACTCGCTAAGGACGGAGTTCTTTGTTGCTGTCGGAATTGGTTTTCTTGTTGACATTTCTTATAAGCACTATGTTTGTATGTGGGGTAACCGGCGTCGGTCGGATATACTTTTTATGCCCGACTTTTCTTGTTTTAAGATTCTAACGACTTTGGGATTCGACTGCTAACATTGTTACCGGATACGGCAATGTTGGGCAACGATAAATACCATCCCGCCGGAAATCATTCCCCATAATCCTCGTCATCATCCTCCGAAACGCCGGTCCAATCAGACGGATAAAGCCCTTGCTGAACAAAGCGATGAAAACTTGAATACGGCCAATCCCCCGGATGAGTCACCAAACCATGTTTCACCGGATTCCAGTGAATGTAATCGCAATGTTTTTCAAAATCGTGCTCGTCGCGGATCAGGTGCTCCCAATAGCGCGGTTGCCAAACCGTTTGCGCTCGTTTACGTCGCTGGTAAGGTGAACGCGGCGTCTTATAATCAGCGGAACAATGGCGAGTGAAATAATTTTTGATAGCATTCCAACGCATCGGGTAATTTTTATCGCCGGGTGGTAAGGTCCACAGACAATGCAAATGCTCCGGCAGGAGCACAAAGGCGTCGATGGTAAAAGGATGCTCCGCTTTTACGATGCGGAACGCCGTGCGCAATATTTCGACGTTTTCCGGTTTGCATAAAAATTTCCGCCGCCGGAAAGTGTCCACGGTAAAAAAGTAAGTGCCTCGGGGCACTTGTGCGCGCCGATATCGCATGACAACACTCCTCGTTTCGATGCTCTGCAAGATAAGGCAAACACAAAGCCTAAGGGTATCATTATTTTTAAGCTCGAAAAAGTCGGGCATAAAAAGCATGCCCGACCTACTGTTGGTTCACAGACACCTTCTGTATCCCGCCTGCTGATTTTTCAACAAGACCGCTCTTTCGATTAGCCCTCCCCTGCGCCAAATAACGGCCAAACGGCAGGCAATAAGCCGTAACCCTCAGCTTGGTATGTAATTTGCGTATATAAAGCACAAGCTTTTCCAACTCAGGCTCAATCACAACGGATCGTTCAAGCCCCTCTTCATGTGGATCGTTCAAATTGCCCTCCGCCGCCCCTATACCTTCGTGGTGGCGGCCCTGCTCATTCTTTTGTCCTCGCCTTATATCTTGCGCAAGATGCCTACCGATATTTTTCCGGCTATCGACATTCCGGTCGTCGCGATGCTGTGGCAATACAACGGCATGCCCGCAAAGGAAATCGCCGACCGGCTGACCGGCTCGGTCGAACGGTCGATGAGCCTGATCGACGGCATCGAGCACAGCGAGTCGCTGTCTTACGCCGGCGCGGCGGTGATCAAGGTGTTCTTCCATCCGGACACCGACATCCGTACCGCGATCGCGCAGGTGATGTCCAGCAGCAACTCGGTCTATCGCTCGCTGCCGACCAATGTCGCGCCGCCGCAGGTGATCCAGTATTCGGCCTCCGACCTGCCGCTGGTGCAGCTCGGTATCTCCAGCAGCACGGTGCCGGAAACGGAGGTGAACGACCTGACCAACAACATCGTCCGCACTGAGCTGCAATCCAAGCGCGGCGTCGCGGTGACCAATCCGTTCGGCTCGAAGAGCCGGCAGATCACCGTCGATACAGACGTGCCGGCCCTGCTAGCCCGCGGCCTGACGCCGACCGACCTGTCGGATGCGCTGGCCGAACAAAACCTGATCCTGCCGACCGGCACGATCAAGATCGGCTCGACCGAATACGACGTCACGCTGAACGGCGCGATCGCGGCGATTCCACGCCTCGGCGAGCTGCCGGTGCGCACCGATCACGGCGCGACGACCCTGATCCGCGATGTCGCGATCGTCCGCGACGGCCCCGCGCCGACCACGACGATCGCCCGCCAGAACGGCGAGCGCGGCATACTCAATTCTGTCTTCAAGATCGGCAATGTTTCCACGCTGGATGTGGTCGAGCACGTCCGGCAAGCGATTCCGAAAATGCTGGCGCTGATGCCGGAAGGCATCAACATGCGGCTGATGTTCGACCAGTCGCTGTTCGTGAAGGCGGCGATCGGCAACGTGCTGCACGAGGCGCTGATCGCGGCCGCCCTGACCGCCGCGATGCTGCTCCTGTTTCTCGGCAACTGGCGCACCACCTGCATCATCGCGGTATCGATTCCGCTGGCGATCATGGTCTCGCTGATCATGCTGTATCTGATCGGCGAAACGATCAATCTAATGACGATGGGCGGCCTGGCGCTGGCGGTCGGCATCCTGGTCGATGACGCCACCGTCGAGATCGAGAACATCGAGCGGCAGATGCTGCTGGGCAAGAATCCGCAGCAAGCGATTCTGGACGGCGCCGCCGAAATCGCGATGCCGGCCTTCGTCTCGACCCTGTGCATCTGCATCGTGTTCGTGCCGATGTTCTTCCTGACCGGCGTCGCCCGCAGCCTGTTCGTGCCGATGGCCGAAGCGGTGGTGTTCGCGATGCTGGCTTCCTATATCCTGTCGCGCACGCTGGTGCCGACCCTGGTGATGTATGTGATGGCCGGTCATCACGGCCGCCTGGACGCGCCGCCGGGCAATGCGCTGGCGCGCGTTTTCAAGAGTCTGCACCATGCCTTCGAGCACGGTTTCGAAGCCTTCCGCGGCCATTACGTGGTGCTGGCCAGCCATCTGCTGAACCATCGGCGGCGTTACGGCACGGCGATCCTGGGCTTCTGCCTGTTATCGCTGGGCCTGACGCCGCTATTGGGCCGGGACCTGTTTCCGGCGGTGGATGCCGGCCAGATCAGGTTGCACGTGCGCGCGGCATCGGGCACCCGGATCGAGGAAATGCCGCAGCAAATCGACGCGGTGGAGGCCTTTATCCGCAAAAGCATTCCGAGCCAGGAACTCAGCGACATGCTGGACATCATCGGCGGCCCGTACAGTACCCGCAACACATTGTTCGGCAACTCCGGCGCGGTCGAGACCGCCGACACCGAGATCATGCTTTCGCTGACGCCGGGCCGGCATGCGCCGAGCGGCGACTACATCAAGGCCCTGCGCGCAGAGTTGCCGCGCCGCTTCCCTGCCCTGGAGTTCTTTTTCCAGCCGGCCGACCAGGTCAGCCAGACCTTGAATTTCGGCGTGCCGGCGCCGATCGACGTGCAGTTCATCGGCGGCAAGCCTGACGACGTGATACCGCAGGTGCGGATGTTTCAGAACCGGCTGCGCCAAATCCCCGGCATCGTCGATGCGCATGTTTACCAGCGCATGAACCGCCCAGCCCTCGATTTGGAAATGAATCGCCAGCAACTGCAACAGCTCGGCCTGTCGGCGCGCGACGTGGCGCAAAACCTGCTATTGACCCTGAGCGGCAGCATGCAGACCGCGCCCTCCTACTGGCTGAATCCGGCCAACGGCAACACTGTCAATATCGGCGTGATGGGCAATCCTTTGACGCTGGACAGCCTGGACGCTCTGCTGCGGACGCCGGTCGGCGGCGGCAGCGACGGCCAGCCGCAACTGCTCGGCAATCTGGTCAAACTGAAACGCTCGCAACTGCCGGCCATGGTGACCCATTACAACTCGAACAATGTCTTCAATATCTACGCCAGCGTCGAGGGACGCGACCTCGGCTCGATCAGCAACGACATCGATAAACTGATCGAAGAAAGCCGGACTGCCCTGCCCCGCGGCGTCGAATTGACGGTGCGCGGCCAGATCGAAACGCTGAACGGCTCCTTCATCGGCCTGGCCTCAGGGCTCGCGGTCGCGATCGTGCTGCTGTATCTGTTGCTGGTGGTGAACTTCCAGTCCTGGCTCGACCCGTTGATCATCGTCAGCGCCTTGCCGGCCGCCTTGGCCGGCATCGCCTGGACCCTGTACCTGACCGGCACGACGCTAAGCATACCGGCACTGACCGGCAGTATCATGGCGATGGGGGTAGTGACCGCCAACAGCATCCTGCTGGTATCGTTTGCCCGCAGCCGGCTGAGCACCGGCGTGCCGCCGACGACGGCCGCCCTGGAAGCCGCCGCGACCCGGCTGCGCCCGGTGCTGATGACCGCCTTCGCGATGATCGTCGGCATGCTGCCGATGGCGATCGGCTGGGGCGAAGGCGCCGAGCAGAACGCGCCTTTAGGCCGCGCGGTGATCGGCGGCCTGACCTTCGCGACCGCCTCTACGCTGCTGTTCGTGCCGATCGTATTCGTCGCGATGCATCAATGGCTGCAATCTGTCCATCCGAAACACATACCCATTTAACCTTATGACACCAACATCCACGAAGCATGCAGTAAACAGAAAGCGGGACGGAGTTTTAACTCCGTCCCCATCGTTTTGACGATGCCGATAGCTTGAAACATCGGTAAAACCTTGCGGACAGGGCAATATGCCCCGTCCGGCGAACCCATCAAAATCACCCACCAGGAAATATCATATGCCTAGTCAACTTTCGCCCGCATTCGCCCTGCCGCCCACGGCCAATCCCCGGCGCACCCTGAACATCGCCGGCAAAGCCGGATCGGCACTCCTGTTGCTGCTACTCGGCGCCGGCGTCTTTCGCTACGCGGTGAATCAGAGCGCGGCGGAAAGCCTGGCTCGACACACCGCCGACAGCCTGCAACGCAGCGTGATCGCGGTGCATCCGCGTCCCGGCGAGGCCTTGCGCAAACTGGTATTGCCGGCTAGCCTGAAAGGCTATACCGAAACCCAGGTTTTCGCGCGCACCAACGGCTACCTGAAAGCCTGGCACAAGAACATCGGCGATACGGTCAAAAAGGGCGATCTGCTGGCCGAGATCGACGTACCGGAACTGGAACACGAACTGGCGCAGGGCCGAGCCGCGCAGGCTCAGGTCAAGGCCCGCCTGGAGCTGACGCGCTCGACATGGGAGCGCTGGCGGCAGTTGAGCGAGACCGACGGCGCGCCGAAGCAGGAGGTCGACGAAAAACGCGCCGCTTTCTTGCAGGCGGAAGCCGACCTGGCCGCCGCCGGGGCGAATGTCAGACGCCTGGAAAACATCGAAAACTACCGCCGCGTGATCGCGCCGTTCGACGGCGTGATTACCCGCCGCGCGGTCGATGTCGGCAGCCTGATCGGCGCCGGCACCCAGGAGCTGTTCGCGCTAACCCAGACCGACCCGCTGCGCCTGAGCGTCTGGGTGCCGCAGGCCTATGCCGACGACATCGAGGCAGGCCAGACCGCGTCGGTGCGTCCGCTCGGAACGCAGGGCCAGGCCATCAGCGCCCGCATCGACCATGTCGCAGGCGCTCTCGATCCCGTCACGCGCTCCCGGCAAGCCGAGATCAGCCTGCCGAATCACGACAGCCAATTACTGCCGGGCGCCTATGTCGAAATCGCGATCGACATCGCGCAGAAGGCAAGCCCGCTGCTGGTGCCGGCCAATGCGCTGGTGATGGACAAGGACGGCACGCACGCGGTGATCGTCGATGGCCAAGGCCGGATCGACCTGCGCCCGGTAAAAATAGGCCGCGATTTCGGCCGCGAGGTCGAGATTCTGGAAGGCATCGCCGCGAACGACGTGTTGGTCGCGAGCCCTTCGGATCTATTGACCCAGGGCGAGACGGTCAGCGTCGTGGAGGCCGAGGGCAAGGCGAGCGAGAAGCTGGCGGCTAAATCATAGAGACCTGTCAGGTCTTCATCCGGAAAATCATCTCCTCTTCATACGAGCGCAACAACAATAAATTTGCTTTACACCCGGAGGCTTTGTGCGTTATTTCATACAGGTCACTTTATTCTGGTTCCCACGTGCCACGTGGGAACCCAGGGCGGACGCGCCGGCGTCCCGTCTCGCGACGCTGGCGCGTCTTGACTGCATTTCCACGCGGCGCATGGGAACGAGATAAATAGTTTTTTCAAGATTATCACCTAACAAAAAACTCCTCAGGAAAGCTGCTACAATGCGGTTTTATTTTTTCATATTTCCCTGCCGCACTCGTTTAGCTCTAAGTTAGGAAAAAAAACATGAAGATTTATCGCCACGGCACTTATTCATTTCATGGAATAAACAGCATTAATCTAGAGAAAGTTGACGTTTCTTGGAACGAAAAGGAATCAACAATCGAAGTTAAATCGAATGGAGTTCGAGATTTCACTACTGACTCAACCCATAACTATCGAATCAGCATTCCGCTTGCCATCCTTGCAAAAATTATCAAGTCGCTCGGTAACGATGGCGTAACCATCTCAGCAACTGAAATCGAACAAGCATTGGACGGCGAACTGAAAGCACTCAATCGAATTGTTGTTGCCGCTTCCGGGTTAGCACGAACCGCTGAAAACAATACTTAATATAAGATTTAAAAGAGAGAAAATACACGTAAATCTATATAATTTCTTGTTAGGGTACAGATGAAATATATGAAGCACATTTTTGTATTCACAGTTTGTTTTCTACTTGCTGGATGCTCCTCGCTAAATCAGCCTAATTCATTTTATCTCGCTTCGTCACCTCAACCAAGCGGTTGTACTAAGCCAGAGTGTAAGGAACTCGATCTATTTGAAGCACAGGGATATGCGCAAGCTCGTGAAGGAAAAATCTCCTGGGTGAACTTTGTTAATCAGTTCTATGCGCTGAGAGATCACTTGTTTCCTACAGCGCAGGATAGCCCGTCCATACGCGAGTACAAAGCCTTCCAGATGCTCCTTGCTGAGCAAAGGGATGCCAAGAAAATCTCTGAGGCAGAATGGACGTACTCGATGGAAAAGAAGCTCGGTGAATTAAATGCACGTGACCAGATCATTCAAAACATGCAGCAATCTCCAGATCAGATCATTCTAAACTCACAGCAATCTCCACAGCCGCCTGCCTCGCAAAACTGTGTCACTCAGAAGGTTGGTCTACCTCCATTCGAGAGTTATCAGACTCAATGCCACTGATGGCTTCTAAGCTATTATGGTCAGCGCATTAGGCCTAGCCTTGTATGTCGGGCAACAACTTTATCGTTGCACGACATACGGGTATTGAATAAGCAAACAGCGTGCTCAGGCCATTATCGTTGCAATATGCAGCCATCAAAATCTAAGGCACAAAAAATGATTATCGGATACACAAAACTGCTTCTACAGCAACAATCGTACAACAGTCTCTGCTGACAATTCATCAATAACGCTCGCTCGCCAGCTTGCCGCAATGACCTTTTAATCCGCCCTGACAGGTATTGCGACAACAAACGCCTATTGGTACGCCTCTTGCTGGACATGAGGTCTCGTTCTAAATCTTTCCTTTAATCCAACAGGAGATTCCATGTCCAAATCATTTCACGCGGTTGCCGCTCTGGCTACGGCACTGGCTGCGGCCGGCTGCGGCACGCAGCAGAGCCAACACCTCGATCTGGCCAGCGCCGCCGCCGGCTCCGATGCCATCAACTCGATCGAATTTTCCGGCACCGGCCGCTGGTATCAATTCGGCCAGGCGCCGAATCCGGGTTTGCCGTGGCCGCCGTTCGAGGTCCAGAACTACAGCGCCGACATCGATTATCAGACCGCCAGCGCGAAGGTAGAGATCAGCCGCAAACAAATCATCGAACCCGGCCGCCAGCGTCCGGCTCCGACCCTGCAAAAGATCGATCAATACATCAGCGGCGCGACCGCCTGGAATGTGACGCCACCCGCCGCGAACGCGCCCAATCCGGCGCCGACCATCACCGCGCAACCGGCCGCCGTTGAAGAGCGCGCCGCCGAAATCTGGGCCAGCCCACAAGGCTTTTTCAAAGCGGCGCTGCAAAACCACTCCCAACAACAGGCCGTCAACGGCGGCACCGAGGTCGCGTTCACTTCCGGCGGAAAATACCGCTATGTGGGTTTTATCAACGGCAAGCACCAACTGGAGAAGGTGCAAACCTGGATAGACAATCCGGTACTCGGCGATACGCTGGTCGAGACCCGTTACAGCCATTACAAGGATTTCGGCGGCATCCAGTTTCCGGGCCACATCTCCCGTAGTCAGGGAGGCCACCCCGTGCTGGACATCGACGTGGCGGAAGTCAAGGTTAATCCGGCCGTCACTATCGCAATCCCTCAGGAAGCCGCCAAGGCCCCTGCCGTCAAGGTCGCCGTGAACAAGCTCGCGGACGGCGTGTACTACCTGACCGGAGGTACACACCACAGCGTCGCGATCGACCAGAAAGACCACATCGTGCTGGTCGAAGCGCCGCAGAACGAGGAGCGCTCGCTGGCGCTGATCGCCAAATTGCAGGAAGTGATTCCGAACAAACCGATCAAATACCTGATCAATACCCATGCCCATTTCGACCATTCCGGGGGCCTGCGCACCTTCGTGGATGCCGGCGCGACGATCGTGACGCCACAGCCGAATCAGGCTTATTACGAAACGGTCTGGGCGGCGCCGCATACGCTGAATCCGGATCGCCTGGCGAGATCGAACAAGCCGGCCCGATTCGAAAGCTTTAACGACAAGCACGTGCTTTCGGACGGGAAGCGCACCATCGAGATTCATGCGTTAGCCGGCAACAGCCATAACGATGCTTTCGCGGCGGTCTATCTGCCTAAGGAAAAAATCCTGATCGAGGCCGACGCCTACACCCCGACCGCGGCGAATGCCCCCTTGCCGCCATCGCCGAATCCGTACTCGGTCAACCTGTTCGACAACATCCGCAACTTGAACCTGGATGTCGAACGGATCGCCGCCCTGCACGGACCGCGCATCGCCACGCTGGCCAATTTGCGCGCCGCTATCGGCCTGCAAACCAGCTCCAGATAGGAGAGCGCGACAGGGTTTGCAACCCCGTCGCTTACGTTTCGTGCCTTGAGCGATGGCATAAGGATATGAAGCGTAACAGTGGGCACATGCTTTTCGTGCCCACGCGGAACGGGTTTGCGATGCTAAATGGTGGGCAGAAAAGCGCTGCCCACCCTACATTCTAACCACTCTTTTTCGCAAACTGTTGCTCAGACAACATCCTTCCGACAGCCGCTGCTGCCCCGACAGCAGCATTTCGCATGCAATTTGCACAAAAATCAATCAAAAACAAAAGTTTAATAGATGGCACGAAGCCTGCTTAGTCAAAAGCATATTTGAATTTTAAATTTCAATTAACTGGCTCAAGTTCTATTACTCTATTCAACCCGCATGACTGATCTGAAAAAAAAATCGGAGCGCACGCGCAACCGACTCTTGACCGCCGCCTGCCGCATCTTTGCCGAGAAAGGCTTCCAGGAGGCGACGATCGCGGAAATCTGCGAACAGGCCCAAACCAACATCGCTTCGGTTAACTACCACTTCCGCGACAAGGAAACCCTGTATCTGGAATCCTGGCGTTTCGCCTTCACCCACGAATTGACGCAGCATCCACCCGACGGCGGCATCGCCGGCGATGCCGCGCCTGAACAACGCCTGGCCGGACGGATACATTCGCTGATTGAACGCGTCGCCGATCACAACGGCTATTCGTTCGCGATCATGCATAAGGAAATGGCCCGCCCGACGCGTTTGCTCGCTGACATTCTGGAAAAGGAAATCGATCCGCAGCGCAGGCAGCTGTTCGGCCTCCTGCGGGAGTGTCTGGGCCATGCCGCCGACGACCGTCATTTGCAGTATTGCCATGACAGCATCATGGGCCAGTGCTTCCAATTATTGCGTTTGAAACAAATCCAGCACGTTCGCCCCCAACCTGATCCCCCTGCCGATTTGAGCGACATCAAGGCCTATGCCGACCATGTCGTGCAATTTTCACTGGCCGGCATCGAAGCCATTCGCACCCACACTCACAACTAACCGATGCCTATGAACACCCTCGTTGAGCCGCTGTTATCGCCGCCCGGCAGCTGCTTGCGGCGTTTTATTTTTCCCGCCACCCTGTTGACGATCGCGCTGACGGCCGCCGGCTTTTATGCAGGGCACAGCGCGGAGAGCAAGGCGGCCACACCCGAAAATGGCACCGGCAAGCCAAAGCGCGGCGACGGCGGCGTGCCGGCGGTGGCGGTCGAGACCGTAACGCAAGCCGATTTTCCGGTGTATCTGAACGGTTTGGGTACGGTGACGGCCTTGCGCACGGTCACGGTCAGACCGCGGGTCGACGGCGAACTGGTGCGCGTCGTCTTTAGCGAAGGCCAGATGGTCAAGCAAGGCGATCTGCTGGCTGAAATCGATCCGCGTCCATTTCAGGTACAGTTACAGCAGGCTGAAGGCCAGTTGCTGCGCGATGAAGCGTTGCTGAAAAACGCCGAACTCGATCACGCGCGCTACCAGACGCTCCTGGCTCAGGACTCGATTGCCGCCCAGCAGGTGATGGCCCAGGAAACCCAGGTCAAACAATACCGCGGCAGCGTCGAGATGGACAAGGCCCAGGTCAACAATGCCAAGTTGCAGCTCAGTTACGCAAGACTGACCGCTCCGATCGCCGGGCGAGTGGGCCTCCGGCAGATCGATCAGGGTAATCTGGTCAGGGCCGGCGATGTGAACGGTCTGGTGGTGATTACGCAGCTACAGCCGATCAATGTGGTATTCACGCTGCCGGAAGACAAAGTGCAATCGCTAATTCAGCGTCGGTCTTCCAACCAACCGATCCCTGTCGAAGCCTATGACCGTGCCGGCAAGGCCCGGCTTGCCGTCGGCAAATTGCTGGCGATCGACAATCAGATCGACCCTGGCACCGGCACCCTGAAGCTGAAGGCGCAATTCGACAATAGCGAAGGCACCCTGTTCGCCAATCAGTTCGTGAACGTCAAAATGCTGCTGGATACCCTGCATGACGCGACTCAGGTGTCCAGCGCCGCGATTCAATACGATAGCCAAGGCGCTTTCGTCTATGTGGTCGGCCCGGATGCCGGCGTGCAGCAACGCCGCGTCAGTTTGGGGCCGAGCGAAGCCGACAAGGTCGCGGTGCTCGGTAATCTGAAAGCCGATGAAGCGGTCGTGGTGCAAGGCTTCGATCGCCTCCGCGACGGCGGCAAGGCCGACATCGCCGAAAGGGACGGCCAGGCGGTCGCCGTTAGTCAAGCTTCGCCATTGAAGCCGCAAGCACAGCCCGGTAAACGCGAGAAACGCAGCTGACTATGAATCATTCAGGCCAGGGTTCGCCCACCTTCAATCCCTCGCGGCCCTTCATCCTGCGCCCGGTGGCGACCTCGTTGCTGATGGTCGCGATGCTGCTGCTCGGCATCCTCGCCTACCGGCTGTTGCCGGTTTCGGCCCTGCCGCAAGTCGATTATCCGACCATGCAGGTCGTGACCCTGTATCCCGGCGCCAGTCCGGAAGTGATGACGTCGATCGTCACCGCTCCCCTGGAGCGCCAGTTCGGGCAGATGCCTGGCCTCACGCAAATGTCCTCGACCAGTTCCGGCGGTGCCTCGGTGATTACCTTGCAGTTCGCGCTCGAACTGGACCTGGACATTGCCGAGCAGACCGTGCAGGCGGCGATCAATGCCGCGGCGACCTTTCTGCCGGACGACTTGCCGCAGCCGCCGATCTACAGCAAGGTCAATCCGGCCGACACGCCGATCGTGACCTTGGCTGTCAGCTCGAAGACCCTGCCCTTGTTCAAGGTTCAGGATCTGGTCGATACCCGGATCGCGCAGAAGCTCTCACAGTTGCCCGGCGTCGGCATGGTCAGCCTCAGCGGCGGCCAGCGCCCGGCCGTGCGCATCCAGGCCAACCATCAGGCGCTGGCCGCTTACGGCATCAGCCTGGAAGACCTGCGCAGCGCAATTGCGGCGACCAACGTGAATCAGCCTAAAGGCATGTTCAACGGCCCGCTGCGCTCGGCGATCATCGACAGCAATGATCAATTGCGCTCGGCCGCCGAATACCGCGAACTGGTGGTGGCCTACCGCAACGGCGCGCCGGTGCATCTGGCCGAGGTCGCCCATGTGATCGACGATGCCGAGAATACACGGCTGGCAGCCTGGGCCAATACCACGTCGGCGGTGATCGTGAACATCCAGCGCCAGCCGGGCGCCAACGTGATCGAAGTCGTCGAACGCATCAAGGCATTGCTACCGCAATTGCAGGCGGCGTTGCCGCTGAATGTCGAAGTATTGCCGCTCACCGACCGCACGGTCACGATCCGCGCCTCGGTACATGACGTGCAGTTCGAGTTGCTGATGGCGATTGCCTTGGTCGTGATGGTGATCTTCCTGTTCCTGCGCAACGTTCCGGCCACCTTCATCCCCGGAGTCGCCGTGCCGTTGTCTTTGGTGGGTACCTTTGCGGTCATGTATCTGGCCGATTTCAGCATCAACAACCTGACCCTGATGGCGCTGACCATCGCCACAGGCTTCGTGGTCGACGACGCGATCGTCGTGATCGAGAACATTTCCCGCTATATCGAGCGCGGCGAATCGCCGATGAAAGCCGCGCTGAAAGGGTCGGAGCAGATCGGCTTTACGATCATCTCGCTGACCTTTTCCCTGGTCGCGGTATTGATACCGCTGCTGTTCATGGGCGACGTGGTCGGCCGGCTGTTTCGGGAGTTTGCGATCACCCTGGCGGTGGCGATCCTGCTTTCGGCGGTCGTCTCGCTGACCCTGACGCCGATGATGTGCGCCCGCTTGCTGCGCCAGGGCATCGACCACGACAAGAGCCACGGCGACGGCTGGTTCGATCGCCTGATCGCCGGCTACGGACGCAGCCTGACCTGGGTGATGCGGCATCAGGCCTTGACCATGACCGTATTCGCCGCGACCGTGGCGTTGACCGTGGCATTGTATGTCTTCATTCCGAAAGGCTTTTTCCCGGCGCAGGATACCGGCCTGATCCAGGGTTTTTCGGAGGCGCCGCAAAATGCCTCGTTCGCGGCGATGAGCGAATACCAACAGGCGCTCGGCAAGCGGATCCTAGAGGACCCTGCGGTCGAAAGCCTGTCGTCGTTCATCGGCGTCGACGGCATCAACACGACCCCCAATGCCGGACGCTTCCTGATCAACCTGAAGCCCCGGGACGAAAGCGGGGCCAGCGCCGCCAAGGTGATCGCCAGGCTCAAGCCGAAGCTGGCCGAAGTAAGCGACGTGAAGCTGTATCTGCAAGCGGTGCAGGATTTGACGATGGAAAACAGGGTCAGCCGCACGCAATACCAGTTCACCCTCGAAAGCCCGAATATCGACGAGCTGAACCGCTGGACCCAGGCATTGGCCGCGAAACTGTCCGCCCGCCCCGAATTTGCCGAGGTCGCCAGCGACGTGCAGGATCAGGGCCGGCAAGTCTACGTGAACATCGACCGCAGCACTGCGAGCCGTCTCGGCATCACCACCGCCGCGATCGACGACACCCTCTACAGCGCTTACGGGCAACGCCAGGTATCGACCATTTTCACCCAGTCGAACCAGTACCGGGTGGTGCTGGAAGTCGATCCCGCCGCCCAGCAAGGCCCGGCCTCGCTGAACGACCTCCGCATCCCCTCCGGCAACGGCGGCCAGGTCCCACTGTCCGCGATCGCCGAAATTTCCGAACGGCCGACGCCGCTGGCTATCAACCATCTCGACCAGTTTCCGGTCGCGACCTTATCGTTCAATCTGGCGCCGGGCGCGGCGCTCGGCGATGCGGTGCGCGCGATCGATCAGGTCAAGCAGGACGTCGGCCTGCCGCTCAGTATCCGTACCCGCTATCAGGGCGCAGCCCAAGCCTTCAACGCCTCGCTCGGCAATACCCTGTGGCTGATCCTGGCGGCCATCGTCACCGTCTACATCGTATTAGGGGTGTTATACGAAAGCTACATCCATCCCTTGACGATCCTGTCGACTCTGCCTTCCGCCGGCGTCGGCGCTTTGCTGGCCTTGATCCTGGCCGGCGGCGACCTTGGCATCATCGGCATCATCGGCATCATTCTGCTGATCGGCATCGTCAAGAAAAACGCGATCATGATGATTGATTTCGCGCTGGAAGCGGAGCGGAAGCACAAGATGCCGCCCGGCGAGGCGATTTTCCAGGCCTGCCTGCTGCGCTTCCGGCCGATCCTGATGACCACCTTGGCGGCGCTGCTCGGCGCCCTGCCGTTGATGCTGGGCAGCGGCGTCGGTTCCGAACTGCGTCATCCGCTCGGCATCACGATGGTCGGCGGCTTGCTGGTCAGCCAGTTGTTGACCCTGTATACCACGCCGGTGATCTATCTGTGGATGGACACGCTCGCCCGGCGGGTCACGGCCGTGTTGCGCCCGAACCCTGTCGAGGCGATTCAAAACGACGGAGGTTTGTGATGAGTTTTTCGTCCGTATTCATTCACCGGCCGGTCGCGACCACGCTGCTGACTGTCGCGATCGCCCTGGCCGGCGTACTGGCGTTTTTGAATTTACCGGTGGCATCATTACCAGAAGTGGATTTCCCTACCATTAGCGTCAGCGCCGACATACCCGGGGCCAGCGCCGAAACGATGGCCGCGACGGTCGCGACTCCGCTGGAGCGGGCGCTCGGAAGGATCGCCGGCATCACCGAGATGACCTCCGAAAGCGGCATGGGCAGCACCCAGATCACTTTGCAATTCGACCTGAGCCGCGACATCAACGGCGCGGCCCGCGACGTGCAGGCCGCCATCAACGCGGCCAGCAACCTGTTGCCGAGCAACCTGCCGAGCCTGCCCAGCTATCGCCGCGACAATCCGGCCGACTCCCCGATCATCGTCCTGACGCTGACCTCCGACACCCTGAATCTCGGCCAGATCTACGACGTGGCCGCCACGCTGCTGGCGCAAAAAATCGCGCAGACGCCGGGCGTCGGCGGGGTGGACATCCGCGGCGCATCGTCGCCGGCGGTGCGCGTCGAATTGAATCCCCATGCACTGAGCCAATACGGCATCGGCCTGGAGGATGTCAGGAACACCATCGTTCAAAGCAATATAACCCGGCCAAAAGGGGAGATGGAACATGCGGGCCGGCGCTGGCAGATTCAGGCCAACGATCAGGCGCGCAAGGCGGCCGATTACGCGGCGCTGATCGTCAGTTACCGGGGCGGCGCGCCTGTCACCCTCGCCGACCTCGGCAAGGTGGAGGATTCGGTCGAGAATCTCAGCAACACCGGCGTCAAGGACGGCAAGCCGGCCGTGCTGCTGGTGGTCAAAAAACAGCCCCAGGCCAACGTGATCGAAGCCGTCGACCGGATAAAAACGATGGTGCCGGAGTTGCGGGCGTCTATCCCGAGCGCGATCGACCTGCAAGTCGCCTCCGACCGATCGATGACGATCCGGGCTTCGCTCGCCGAAGTGGAACATACGATGCTATTTGCAGTCATTCTGGTGATTTTGGTCGTGTTATTGTTTTTACGCAATTTACGCTCGACCTTGATACCGATCATCGCAGTACCCGTGTCGCTTCTCGGTGCCTGCTCGGTGATGTATTTATGCGATTACAGCCTGAATAATCTGTCGTTGATGGCGTTGACCATCGCCACCGGCTTTGTGGTCGACGATGCGATCGTGGTATTAGAAAACGCCAGCCGCCACATCGAAAAAGGCATGGCGCCCTTAAAGGCTTCGTTATTGGCCGCCAAGGAAGTCGGTTTTACCGTATTGGCGATGAATGTTTCGCTGGTCGCGGTGTTCCTGCCGATCTTGCTGATGGGCGGTTTGGTCGGACGATTGTTCAGAGAATTTGCGGTGACGCTGTCGGCAGCGGTGCTGGTCTCCCTGCTGG
>Ga0207967_1000343_pt1 | contig 16997 bp, 13 predicted proteins | sample LakWasMet20_HOW5_2_FD_183866 | JGI IMG/M metagenome (GOLD analysis project Ga0207967, IMG submission 183866) | Freshwater sediment methanotrophic microbial communities from Lake Washington under simulated oxygen tension - Sediment Metagenome... | ecosystem: Environmental > Aquatic > Freshwater >...
AAGCAAATTTATTTCCCTGTAGCCGAAGGTTATCACCTGTTATCAATCCTCACTCCCTCCGGCTTAATGTTCAAGCTGAAAGAACGCATCAACACACTGCGTTTTTCCGACGCTGCGAAACTGGCACGGGAACATCGGCGCAATCAACAACATGATGAGCAAGGCTTTGATGAGCTTTATGGATTAACAGTGATTGGCTTTGGTGGCACAAAACCGCAAAACATCAGTGTATTGAACAACCAAAATGGCGGTACTGCCTATTTATTGTCATCAATGCCACCCTCCTTAAAGCCGCGTGGATTGCAAACCCCAAAGACTGATTTTTTTAACACCAGCCTTTATTACAGAAACTATCAAGACAGCTTTAAGTTATTACACAAATTATTACTGACCGACTACAACAATATCAATATCCGCGAAGGTCGCGATAATTTGCTGCATTTTATAATTAAGCAAGCGATGGATGAGGATGTGGCCGAAAAGCTCTGGCAATTGCGCCAACTGGAAGCCGGTTGGTCAGCAAAAACCAACCTTTCAATGGCGCAAAAAATCTGGCTAGATAATACACACGCCGAGCAGCGCGACAACGATGACGCTTGGCTGGATGAGATTATTGGCGATTTTGCGCGTTGGATTGTTTTTGCTTACCAAAAGACCGTTGGCAAAGAACAAGCTGTTTCACTGGGTGATATTGAACTGGCGCATTTCAAGCAACTGCTTGACCGTTATAAGGAGGATTTACGATGAGAACCTTATTGTTACTGCCCAAGCTACAAATCCATAACGCCAATGCACTGTCCAGCCCTTACACCATTGGCTTTCCTGCCATGACTGCATGGCTGGGTGCGGTTCATGCCCTACAACGGAGGCTTAATCAAGCAGGTCATGCTGAATTGCGTTTTACCAGCGTGGGTGTGGCTTGCCACGAGATTACCCTGCACACGCATCAAGGTCGTGGCGATTACGTGCAGTCCATTATCGGCACAGGCAACCCATTGGATAAAGACGGCAATCGCCCTTCGTTTATCGAAGAAGCCCGTTGCGATCTGATCGTATCATTAATTATTGAATACGATGGAATAGCGCGATCAGTCAGTACCGATGGCTTCATCAATGCCGTAGTCGAGCAAATGCACTGCTTGAAATGGGCGAGCGGCGATTTAACACAGTGCATCAAACCCCAGTACAAAACCATAGGAGATGAAAAATCCCTGCGGCAACTGACCCGCCAACTGATGCCCAGTTATATGCTGATTGAAAGCCGCGAATTGATGATTGAAGCCATGCAAGATGGTCAAGATGCTATTGATGCTTTGCTGGACTACTTGACCGTACAAAATCGTAGCCAACTGATTGACGATAAAGTCGAGTGGACAGCAAACCGCAAAGCCAAAGGTTGGCTGGTGCCCATTGCCACCGGATTTCACGGCATCAGCGAGCTGGGTCATGCTGAAAACCAGCGTGATCCCGACACGCAGCATCGTTTCGCCGAAAGTTTGGTGACGCTGGGTGAGTTTGTTATGCCTTACCGTATTAAACACTTGGACAACATGCTTTGGCACAGTCATTACGACATTGAAAACAATTTATACCTTATCCAACAAAACCAGCATTAACCACCCAAAGGAAAAACTATCATGGCTAGCAAAGACATTATTAAACCTGCATCGGTATTGGCATTTGAGAAAAAACTAGTTCCCTCCGATGGGCGTTTTTACGGCACCACTTGGGAGAAAAGAACCGAAGTGGCAACCTCGCTTAAACTGCAAGAAAAATCCGTGCGCGGCACAATTTCCAACCGTCTAAAAAAAGCCCTGCAAGATGATCCAGCTAAATTGGATGCTGAAGTGGAAAAGCCCAATTTACAGACTGTCGATAGTTGTGCTTTAGGCTGCGACCAAGACACCTTAAAGCTCAGCTTTACCCTAAAAATTCTCAGCGGCGTGGAAAAGCCTTCTGCCTGTAACAGCACCGAATTTGAGGCCAGCTATCGAAATGCCGCCCAAAGCTATATCGAGAGCGAAGGTTTTACGGAACTTGCCAAGCGCTACGCCACAAACATCGCCAATGGACGGTTTTTGTGGCGTAATCGGGTTGGTGCAGATCGCATTGAAGTCAGCGTTAAGATATTGAATCAAGGCGAAGATGCAAACTGGACATTTGACGCTAAAGATAAAGCGATAGGTATTAAAAACTTTGCTAATACCCATTCTGATATTGCAGCCCTAGCGACCAAAATTGCTGACACCTTATCAGGTAAACGTGAGTTTTTATTGTTGGAAATTAACGCTTATGCACAAGTGGGCTTGGCACAGGATGTTTATCCTAGCGAAGAATTGGTTTTGGATAAAGGCAACAGCAAATCCAAAAAAAGTAAAATTCTTTACCACATTGACGGTATTGCCGGTATGCACTCGCAAAAAATCGGCAATGCGCTACGCACGATTGATACTTGGTATCCGCAACCGGAAGACGAAGACACCATCGGTCCGATTGCCATTGAAATTTACGGCGCAGTGACTAATCTCGGCAAAGCCTACCGTAGCCCAAAAGACAAGGCGGATTTTTATACGCTGTTCGATAAATTTGCGCGGGGCGGGACATTAAGCGCAGAGGAACAGCATTTTGTGATGGCCGTATTAGTGCGCGGCGGTGTGTTTGGCGAAAGTGGCAAGGACTAAGCAATGGGCGTTTATTGTGAAATCACACTACTACCCAACCCCGAAGTCAACAGCCACTTCCTCTGGTCAAAAGTCTATCAACAAATCCACCTAGGTCTAGTGGAAATGCAAGACGACCAAAAGCAGGTGCCTATTGGTATCTCTTTCCCAGAATACAAATTTGGTGACAAATTTAGCTTACTCGGAGAAAAATGCCGGTTATTTGCTAAGGATGAAGCAACGCTCACGCAATTTAACGCTGCAAAATGGTTGGCTCGGTTAAGTGATTATGTGCATTGCACCAGTATTCGGCCTGTTCCGGACAAGATCACTGGCTATGCCACATATCAGCGCGTGCAACCTAAAACAAACAAAGAGCGATTGGCGCGACGTTATGCCAAGCGGCATCAGTTGGATTTTGAGACGGCTTTAAACGGCACGGTTAATTTAACTGGAAACGCACAACCCAGCGCTGCGTATAAAGCTCAGTTTCGATATTGCGATATGTTGCCAAAGCCGATTCCATCACCGTTTATTCGGTTAAAAAGTTTAAGCAGCGAGCAAACGTTTTGTTTGTGGATTAAAAAAACCAGGGCCGCACAACCTTCAGGAACCAGTTTTAACAGCTATGGCTTAAGTGCTACCACCACTATTCCTGAATTTTGACCCAAGTTTTTTCGCTCTTTAAAAATGTAATATAAATCAGCTGGTTGCATAGCATGGTATTCTAGTTGGGTATAAAAGGTAAAAACCTCTGTATACTGCTATGCGACTGGTTTTAAAGCTTTTTGAAATCAGTTCACTGCCGCACAGGCAGCTTAGAAATTAAACTCATCAACCACATGCGCGGCATGGCTGTTCACTGCCGCACAGGCAGCTTAGAAAACCTTGTTCTAACATTAAACTAATTTTAAAAAGTTCACTGCCGCACAGGCAAACTTAGAAAGATTAGCAATCCAACGCCACCAATGCGATTTAGTTCACTGCCGCACAGGCAGCTTAGAAAAAAACTAAGCTGGGTTGATCATCAGCAAGGGTTCACTGCCGCCCAGGCAGCTTAGAAAATGTCACAAAATAAGATGTGATTTGACGTTTGGTTCACTGCCGCACAGGCAGCTTAAAAAGTCTACCCGCTCAATCATTGGCTAAGTTAAACCAATCACCCCGTCCAAATTCAAGACATCTTATCCAGATGCTTTACCAGCAAACCAATAATTATCACCGGAATAACCGCTGCGGTAATTTCCCAGTAGCCCATTTTTAGTAATACCACTTGATTGCACAACAATACCGCCCCATAAACAATGGCAGCATATCGCTTTAAAAACCACAATCCCACAATACACGCAAAGCTGATGATGACTGAAAAGGTAAAATAAGTTGGGTAGATTGCGCCCACTTGTTTTGACATTGGCGAGGTGACCAAGTTAAGCATTTGAATGGCGTTGATTACGCCGATAATGCAGATGGCGGAAATAACCAACGGTCTGGGCGAAGTGAGTTTAAGATCGTTCATGGTGGCTCCTGGTTGGGTTTTTGTATGGATTTTTGCTGAAATTTGCTGGAATGACAAGTGCAATGTAATCAAGGCTTCTTTTATTAACTGTTAGCACTTAATTCCCGCTATTTGCGATGGGTGTTGGGCGCCTGAGCACTAGACACGCGATGTTAAAATACCTCCTAAATCAAAGTGATGAAAGTTTTACTACCGATTCAGTTTTAGTCACCCCGTAAGAGATTTGCTGCGCATTCTGACGGGTTCCAGGTTACATGGTTGTAAGTTATGATAACGCTGAGTTGCGTCCTTGTATTATGGATACTTATGACGTCGATTTGAGATTGCACACCTCGCTTAACGTTATATGTAATCAGAGGCTACTATTTACAACTCCCCAAAACCCCCAATCTAAACACATCGCTCTGGCTTTCCAGCAAGGTAAAGTTTTCTTTAGCGCGGGTAATGCCGGTGTAAATTAATTCTCTGGTTAAAACCGGATTGCTGGTTTCCGGCAAAACGAGTGCCACATGATTGAATTCGGAACCTTGCGATTTATGTACCGTCATGGCAAACGCTGTGACCACATCCGGCAGGCGCATGGGGGATACCCAGCGGATACCGGCTTCGTGGCTGTCATTGTCTGCCGGAAAAACCACTCTTAATTTGCCTGCGTTATCAAACAAGGTAATGCCGATGTCGCCGTTCATTAGCCCCAGGTTGTAATCATTGCGGGTAATCATGACCGGACGGCCCTGATACCATAGACTGGGCTTTTGGTTCGGGAACAGCCAGTGTTCTATGCGCTGGTTTAAGCCATCCACGCCCCACACACCTAGTCTTAAGGCGCATAACACCTGAAATTTATCAAACGCTTGCAGCACTTGTTTAGCCCAGTGGTTAACTTGGCCAGTCTCATTCGGGCGACTGTTTTGGATGACATCCAAAAAGTGGCCATAGCCTTGTCGACTGCCAGCGGTATTGGCCGTCACTAGCTGTTTTAATTGGTTATCAAACGGGTCTACCAGTAATAGGCGTTGCAAATCATGATAGGTTTCGGAATCATTTAGTATGGCTTGGGCCAGATTGGGATTACCCTCATTAACCGCTTTCGCCAGTTGCCCGATACCGCTTTGCGCGCCAAAACGATGGCTGTGTTTTAGCATGACGGTTTGTTGATTTAAGGCGTTGCCAGTTTGCACAACTGGCGGCAAATCAATGTCGGTATATTGTTTAATCCAATCGACAGTGGCTTGATCATACGCTGCCAATTCCGCACCCTCACACAAATCCCCCATCACAGAACCGGCTTCCACGGACGCCAGTTGATCTTTATCGCCTAATAAAATTAGCTGGGCGTTGTCCGGCAGGGCATCCAACAATGCGGCCATCATTTCCAGATCAATCATGGAGGCTTCATCCACAATCACTATATCGGCCACCAATGGGTTATTGCGATGATGACGATAGTGGCGTGAATCCATTCTACTGCCCAATAATCGGTGCAAGGTGCTGGCTTTTTTAGGAATTTGCTGCTTAATGGCTTCGGGCACATCCAGCTTGGCTAAGGCATTGTTGATGGATTCACTCACCCGCGCCGCCGCTTTGCCAGTGGGTGCGGCCAATAAAATGGTGAGATTATGTTGGGTATTGTGTTCATCAACCGATATCTTAACCAGTAACGCCAATAATTTGATTAGCGTGGTGGTTTTGCCCGTGCCAGGGCCACCCGTGATAATGGCAAAGCGGGCGCGTAAGGCCAGTAAGCAGGCGATTTTTTGCCAATCCGGTTGTTCTCGGTTTTCGATAAATAAGGCGTTTAACTGCTCAGATAAATCAATCGGCAGCTGGTTTCTAATGGGATTGAGGCGTTGGTGGATTGCGGTATTCAGCGTTTGCTGATATTGCCAGTAGCGGCGTAGATATAGGCGATGGCCGTCTAAAACCAGGGGCGTGTTTTCTGCTGTGTGGTCTGAATTTCGGCCAATTAATTCGGACTGGGTTAATGCCTTAATCCATGCGTCCAAATTGGAATCACTAATAAACTCACTAGGCCAGCTGGCATAATCAGGAATGGCAAGCGTTAAGCTGGGTTGTTGACAAAGCTTTTGTAAATCTAAAAACACCTCACCTCTAGCCAGCTGATGGCTAACTAGCGCCGCTGCCCACAGCACTTCATTGCTGGCGCTACTGTCCAGTTGCATAAGAAAACATACGAAAGCTTTATCCAGTTGGCTTAACCAACCTCGCGCCAGCCATTTTTCAATTGTCTCCAGCACCACATAATGCGAACTCATGCCGCTGCCCTCGCGCCGGAAAATAACTGATCCAAGCTTTCAATCAATAGTTTAGGTGGCTTATCCACAATCTTACCGCCGCCAGCTGCCCTATAGCCGCGCAAAAATAGATAAACGCTGCCGCCGATATGTTGGTCGTAATCATAATCATCGCCCAAACGCGTTTTTAATAACCGGTGCAATGCCAATAAATACAAGGCTGCTTGCAAATCGTAGCGCTTAGCCAGCATGGCTTCTATCAGCGCGGCGGGCGAGTAGGCGGCATCACTGGTGCCTAGGCCGTTAAATTTATAATCGGCCACATAAAACTGGCCATCAACTTCAAAAACCAAGTCAATAAAACCTTTTAACAAACCGTGTACTTGCGCCGCCATTAATCTTGGCCGAGGTTTTCCGGCAAATAGATGTTGGCTGACTAAATTATCGAGCGCCAAAATGTCCACATGCTTTGCGCCAATTAAAAACTCCATTTCAGCTTGATAGCCAGGCAGTTGCGCCAAACTGACGGCCTTATTTTCAAGCACAGATTGACTTAACCAGTGCGGCAGGGCTTGGGCAATAATTGGGCGTTTGTCATCCCAAATATTTTGGCTAAATAATTGATCAATTAAACTTTGCTGCAAATCTGGATCAGCCAAAACATGGGCAAAGCCGTGTACGGCACAGGCTTCTAATAAGCTATGGATAAGCACGCCTGGTGCGGCACCTCTAACAATGCTATGAATCCCGGTTAATACGGTTTCTGTCTGCAAGGGCTGATCGGCTTCATCGGTTTGTTTGTCCTGTTGCGCCGTTTCTGGCTCGTCGGCGGTTTTCTGCTCATCGCCAGTGCTTAGGCTTTTTTGATCTATTTGTAAGGCGCTGTAGCTGGCAATCCACCAGTTATCCGAGACGCGTTGGGTAGATATGCGTGGCGACTCAAGTGTTTGCAGGGATTGGGCGGATTGGTATAAAGCAAAAGTTGGCTCGGGCAATACCGTAACTGCAATGCTGTCACAAGCGCCTTTAAGATTTTGCAAACAATCTTCCAGTTGGCTGGCCGGATAACTATCCCGCCAACCCAGCAAATAGCCCAGGGCATTTTTATGTAATTGGCATTTTTTGGCAGAGCCTGATTTAACGGGTGCAACGCCCAACCAACAGGCGTAGCGGGCGCGGGTAATCGCTACGTATAACAAGCGTAAATCTTCCTGCAAACGCTCGTTATCGCTGATGGTTTTTACGGGCTCGGTTTTGTTTAAATCCACATGCAATTGCTGTTGTTCATCATGGTAGCGGTAATAGCTGTTGCGGCCGGTTACTTCCCGATAACTGCAAATAAACGGCAAAAATACCAGCGGATATTCCAAGCCTTTGGATTTATGAATAGTGATAATTTTGATTAAATTGGCGTCACTTTCCAAACGAATGATGCTTTCATCGGCGGATTGCCCGTTGATCGTATCATCAATCGCTTCGGCCAAATACCGGATTAACGCTTGCTCTCCTTCCAACTGACCACTGGCCTGCTGCATTAGCTCTGCCAAATGCAGTAAGTTGGTAATGCTGCGTTCGCCCTCGTAATCTGTGATTAACTTGGCGTGCAGATGGTAGTCATTAATCAAGCGCCGCAAAGCAGGCAATATGCCATCTTGTTGCCAACATTGCTGATAACCCAAAAATCGCTCCAGTTGCTGCTCCCAGGCGGGTTCATCAATGGTTAGTTGTTGCAGGGCTTGATAGGGCCAGTTGAAGGTTGCGGTACTAAGGGCGGCACGCACTTTGCGTTCATTGCGCGGTTCTGCCATAGCGTTTAAAAACAGCAATAAATCGGCGGCTTCAGTGGTGGCGTAAATGGATTCCCGTTCTGATAAATACACACTGCGAAGTTGTCGCTCCGCCAAGGCTTGACGGATTATGCCGGCTTCCTGGCCACTGCGCACCAGGATGGCTATATCGGATGGCTGCATGGGCTGTAGCGGTTTATTTTCGACTTTAAAGCCCGCCAAGCCTTGATCACTTAGATTTAATAAGCGCACGATTTCACTGGCCGTCACCTGTGCCAGCTGTTTCCGGTATTCCGGCATGCCCACCGCTTCTGCAGATTGCCAATGCCAAAAGGTTAGCGCTGGCGCGGGTAGATCGTTAACCAGCCATTGTTCATCCCGGCCTTTGGCGTTGACATTAATAAAGGGCAGGGGATTAACATCGCCGGCCTTAAAACGAAACGCGCCTTCCGGTTGATGTTCGGCCTGACTAAATACCTGATTGACCGATTCTACCAAGTCTTTAGTCGATCGAAAGTTGGTATCCAGGGTGTAGTGGTTGCCAACAGTGGCTTGGTAGGCTTTTAGATAGGTATAAATATCGCCACCCCGAAACGAATAAATCGCCTGTTTAGGGTCGCCAATCATAAAACAGCCCAATTGGGTTTCTGTGTTTGCAGGATATAACTTGGCAAAAATACGGTATTGCACCGGGTCGGTGTCTTGAAATTCGTCAATTAAAGCAATGGGATATTGCTTTCTGATTACATCAGCAAGGCGGTCACCATTAGTTCCGTGCAAAGCATCATCCAAACGAGTTAGCATGTCATCAAAGCTAATGCGGGCAGTGCGCTGTTTTTCGCTGTCGTAGCGATGTCTTATCCAATGAATAGCATGCACCGTTAGCATGGCGGCAATATCGGGTTCTTGCTGTACAATCTCGACGAGTTCTGCAATCGCAGTAAAAGCGGCATGTTGTAAGGCACCAGATTTGTCTTTATGTGCTTTAACCAGGCCGGATTCCAATTTTTGTTGGCTGAACTTAGCGATGGCATCTATGCCAATTGGTTGGCGGTTGGCGGCCCAGTTAGCCATTTCCTGCAGTTTTTCAGTAAAGTTCTTTTTGTTGTAGGACGTGCCATTCAACCAGCCGGCAGTTAAAGCATTATTCAATAAGCTTTCAATGCTGGATAGCTGGTTTGTCCAAAGGGTTTTGGCTTGCGTTTCCAGTCTGGCCAGTTGATTGCGCCATTGCTCCCATTCGCTAAAAACCTTGGCAATATTGCTTTCAGTGCATTCCAAGCCCAAGGCTTCGGTTTCTGACAGCAGTGGTTTTAGTTTTTGGGTCAGGCTTTCTGGGGATGAGGCCAGTTTAAAAACTGCTTGGCATTGGGATTCATTCAGCGGATAAAAAAATGTCCGCCAATAATCGCGCACCACTTCGTTTAACAACTCCGTATCATCGGTGTTAACTTCTTGCCGAAACAAACTGCCACTGTCAAAAGCATGTTGTTGCAACATGCGATTGCACCAACTGTGGATAGTAAAAACCGCCGATTCATCCATCCAGTTGGCGGCCAGTTCCAAGCGCCGCGCACAAATCGGCCATTGTTCCGTTGGGTAATCTGCGCGCAATGCGCTTAAAAAATCATCACTACTTATAAATTGCTGCCGAAAATAACTGGCGGCCTGACTTAATCTGGCTCTAATGCGTTCGCGGAGTTCTTGAGTTGATGCCTCAGTAAAAGTAACGACCAAAATATCCGGCGGCAATAATTCCGGTCTATCAATAACGCTCTCAACCCAATGCCCCAGAATTAATCGCACATATAAAGCGGCGATCGTGTAGGTTTTGCCGGTACCGGCACTGGCTTCAATCAGCCTGGTGCCGAATAGTGGAAATTCGAGGGGGTTAACGGTGTTGGCTGAGGTCATTGGTGTTTTTTGAACGTATTTGACATTAATTTATCGAGAATTGGGCTTAAGAGTTTAATTGTACTAATTCTCCAGCCCATAGAGCGAATTAGCTGCGCAATTTCTCAAATGATTGATGGTCATTAACACTGGAGAGCGGCGTAATCCAAAGTTCTCGGGGAGGGGGTGAAAACCTTTGGCTATGCTCGTTAATCAAACCTATAAACTGTTCCAAGCTTATGCGCCTTAGCAGAAGCCCAAAAAACGTGAAGCCTTGTAGGTTAGGCAACGCTTTTCTGCCCGACATCTCGAAGCCCCATTTTCGATTGGTATTCGAGGCTAATTATTACAGCTATTACCCTAGCTACTGTAAACAAAGATCGTATCGTCAAGCGACAAGTCTATGGCTCGAAGTGATTATATAATTTGATTAAGTACTGGTTTCCAGTATTATTAGCCTATGAAGACCGTTATTGAGACCCCTACTTTTCAAAAACAAGCCGATAAACTCTGGACTGAATCAGAACGCTTGGATTTTATCAGCTGGATTTCCAGTAATCCTTTGGCAGGTGACGTAATCCCTGGTGCTGATGGCGCAAGAAAAATCCGTTGGTCGGCTAAAAATCAAGGCAAACGCGGTGGCGTAAGAGTTATTTATTTCAATTTGACGGAGCAAGGCATTATTTACCTGATCACACTTTACGAAAAATCCAGCCAAGCCACTATTAACCCAAAGCTAATATCCAAAGGTGAAATATGAACATTGACCAAATTGCCAAAGCCATTGAAGCTGATGCAGGTATGGCTTTACCGGATTTAAAACAAAGCTTGTCTGAAATGCAAAGTGGATTAGTAGGCCGTATCACAACGCCAGAACAACTGCTAATCCGCCGCGCCAGACAAAAAACCGGAAAAACTCAGCAAGCCTTCGCAAAACTCATCCATACTCCACTATCAACGCTACGAGATTGGGAGCAAGGCCGCTTCAGTCCGTCAGGTGCTGTTCTCTGTTTACTACATTTAATCTGCAACCACCCGAATATCATTGATGAATTGGTTGATTTTCGCGATTAAATAATGACGTTTACTTGAATTCGCGATGCAGGTCGAGCAACGATTTTCTGTCCACCAATAAGGTTAGTCCTGATTTAACGTTAACGGTATTTCTACAGCACTGGCATTGGTAATCTTAAAACCACGCATTTCCAATATGCCTTTGGTGTTAAGGGAAATAATTAAATACAGCGCATCAGGATAAGCCGCTTGTTGCAAATCCAACACAGATGGCGTTGCTGGTGCTGTGGGATGGGAATGATAGATGGCAAACAGTTGTTCCTGGCTGTCGCGCATTTTGGCCATTGCGGCAATTTGTTCACTGGCATCCAGTTGAAAACGTTTTTCTGGATGTTGAGCTACATTGCTGACAGGATAGCAAGTGCTGGGCACGTTGTTTTTGCTGCCGACTAAGCCGCAAATTTCCACTGCGGGGTTTTGTTGGGCATGATGCAGTAATTGGTTGGTTAATTTACGCGAGATTTGGATTTCTGATGGCATTTGTATTTCCTGTTACGAGTTAATTATTCTGGCCATTGCCCACAGGTAACACGTGGATTCCCTGCTAAATCGGGGTAAGTTATCACATTAACATAGCCAAATTGTTGAAATATTGCCTGCACGGGTTGTTGCTGGTTGTAACCATGCTCAATAACGAGATGTCCAGCGCTATTCAGGCATTGTCTGGCCTGGTCTGCAATGGCCGTTATATCGCTTAAACCTTGTTGTCCGGCAATGAGGGCGGTTTTTGGCTCAAAGCGCACATCGCCTTGTTGTAAATGCAAGTCATCTTCTGCAATATAGGGCGGATTGCTAATAATTAAATCAAATTTTTTCGGTGCAATTTCTTTCAACCAATTACTTTCCATAAATTGGATGGTATGCACGGCATTATTTTGGGCATTTTGTTTGGCCATAGCCAGTGCTGAGGCACTGAAATCGGTGGCCGTCATGCTAATCTGCGGGCATTCTGCCGCCAGCGTAATTGCAATAATGCCGGAGCCTGTGCCTAAATCAATCGCCGAAGTTAGCGCATGTTTATTGATTAGATCCAAGCAGATTTCAATCAGCAGTTCGGTATCAGGGCGTGGAATAAGCACATCGCGGCTAACCTGAAACGGCCTGGACCAAAATTCTTTTTGACCTGTTAAATACGCCACTGGAACACCGAGTTCGCGTTGTTGAATCAGCGTTTGGTAGCAAGCCAGCTGATCGGCTGAAAGCATTTTGTCAGGCCATGCGCGCAGGTGAGTGCGGGTTTGGTTAATGGCATGGCACAGCAAGACTTCCGCGTCCAATGCTGGAGAATCCGATACGGTAAGCAGTTTGGCCACAGTATCCACCAGCACCGTTTGTATGCTGGACATAGGCTTAGTCTTCGCCGAGTTGGGTGAGCAATTCCGCTTGATGTTCGCTAATTAATGGCTGTATGACTTGATCCAAACCACCTTGCATGATGTCATCCAGCTTGTACAAGGTCAGGTTAATTCGGTGGTCAGTTAAGCGACCTTGCGGGTAATTATATGTGCGGATACGTTCGGAACGATCGCCACTGCCCACTTGCAGTTTTCTGGTTAATGATTGTTCCGCGTGGTGTTTTTCCTGTTCTGCTGAAAGCAAGCGGGAGGCCAGCAAGGACATGGCACGAGCACGGTTTTTATGTTGTGACCGCTCATCCTGACATTCAACCACTACGCCAGTGGGAATGTGGGTAATCCGAATGGCTGATTCGGTTTTGTTAATATGCTGACCACCAGCGCCCGATGCGCGATAGGTATCAACTTTAAGGTCAGCTGGATTAATGTCGATGGCGTCCACTTCTTCCACTTCCGGCATAATGGCCACGGTGCAAGCTGATGTATGAATACGGCCTTGGGATTCCGTTTCCGGCACCCGTTGCACACGGTGTGCGCCGGATTCAAATTTAAGTTGCGAGTACACGTCCCGACCGGAAACCCGCAGGATAATTTCTTTGTATCCGCCATGATCGCCCGGGCTTTCGTTGATAATTTCAGTTTGCCAGCCCTTGCGTTCCGCATAGCGCTGATACATGCGTGATAAGTCGCCGGAAAATATAGCCGCTTCATCACCGCCAGTTCCAGCGCGCACTTCTAAAAAGATGTTGCGGTTATCGTTGGGATCTTTTGGCAGCAGTAAAACTTGCAGCTCATGATCCAGGGCTTCAATGATTGCCTGGCTATCATTGATTTCGTCTTTAGCCATTTCTCTAAGCTCAGGGTCGGCATCATTGGCCATTTCCTGAGCGGAGGCCAAGCCCTGCAATGCAAGTTCATAACGTTTATAGCAATCAACCAGGGGGCCAATTTGGGCATATTCCTGACTTAAGGCGCGGAATTTATTTTGGTTGCCTTGAATCTCTGGTTCGGAAAGCAGGGCGGCGATTTCGTCGTAACGTTCGCATAAATTTTCTAGTTTTAATTGTATTGAGGGTTTCATTAAGATTTTGACAGTTTAAATATTTCGCGGGCGGCGGCAACCAAATCATGCCGTTCGTTTTCTGCAGCATCCCTGATTTGCGAACTGGGAGTATGTATTAATTTGTTGGTTAGCGTATGCGCCAATCGGTTTAAGGTTTCTTCTGGAGATGTGCCATTTTTTAACATGGCGATGGCTTTTTGGAGCGCTTCATCACGGGTTTGTTCGGCTTGCAGACGAAAATCGCGGATAGTTGATTGTGCACCTTGCCCGCGCAGCCACGCCAAGAAGTATTCAACTTGCGTTTCAATGATTTCTTCTGCTTGCTCAGCCGCTTGACGGCGCGAGTTCATGTTTTGGGCAATGGTGTTTTGCAAATCGTCTACCGTGTACAGATAAACATCCCGAAGGTCGCCTACTTCGGCTTCAATGTCCCTGGGTACGGCCAAATCCACCATAAACATGGGTTTGTGTTTGCGTTTTTTTAACGCACTTTCCACGCGGCCTTTGCCCAGGATGGGTAATTGGCTGGCGGTGGATGCAATCACAATATCGGCTTCCGCCAAATGTTCGGGTAATTCTGATAAGGCAATCGCGTAGCCATTAAATTGCGCTGCTAAGGCGTGGGCTTTATCATAAGTGCGGTTGGCGATGATAATTCTGCCGATGCCTTTTTGGGACAAATGTCTGGCGGTTAACTCAATGGTTTCGCCAGCTCCAATTAACAGCGCTGTTTGTGCGCTGAGTTTATCAAAAATTTGTGAGGCCAGTTGTACGGCAGCAAACGCAACGGATACTGGACTGGAGCCAATGGCGGTGTCAGTACGCACTTTTTTGGCGGCGGAAAAAGTATGTTGAAAAAGCTTGCCTAAATGTTTGCCCAGGGTGCCAGCTTCGTTAGCCGCCTGGTATGCCGTCTTCATTTGGCCAAGAATTTGTGGCTCACCGAGCACCATGGAATCCAGTCCGCAAGCAACCCTAAACATATGCCTGATTAATTGGTTGTCGGTATGGCAATATAAGTACGGGGTAAGATCCCTCGGGTTAATATTTCGGGTTTGGGCTACCCAATCAACTAAAACACGCTGGTCAGATAAAGAGGTGGTGCAATAAAATTCCGTTCTATTACAGGTGGATAATATGGCCGCTTCATCAATTTCTTTAAGTTGCCATAACTCTTTTAACGAGTTGCTCAAGATGTCAGCAGGATAGGCCAGCCGTTCACGAACTGATACGGGCGCTGTATTATAATTGATTCCTAAGGCAAGCAGAGTCATGGCTTAAATAGTGTTGGCGTTTAGGGTGCGAAGGGCTGTATAAGTTAATAACATTGTTTTGAAAAATTATTTGTAGTTAAAAGTGCTATTCCAATTAGTAGAAACATTGACTATGCTGCAATGTCAGATGGCTTTTTACGCATGCCAATGTATATTATGCGCAGCTATTCTAAGAAATATATTGATTTTAGCCAAATGTAATCAATCTACAGTCTGAAACGGATGTTTTTTCTGATAATCTATATCAGTAAAGCATATTTTAATAATCAATAGGGCGTTTGTGTGTTAATTTTCAGAGTATTTTCAATATTATCCCTTGTATTACTTAATAGTTGTGCTGATGTGCCTGAAAAACCAGGTGCAGCAGACCAACCCACTACGCCCGTTAAAAAAGCAGAAAAAACTGATAAAAAACAGGCTAAAACCCTCACTGGCAATATTGATCCAGACGTATTGTACATGCTTTTGACCGCAGAGCTTGCGGGGCAGCGTGGTCAATATGGTATTGCCTTTGAAGGCTATATGGAAGCTGCCAAGAGGGCAAAAGATCCAAAGTATGCCGAAAGAGCCGCCAGAATTGCCATGTATATCAAAGATACCAATAGAGCTGATGATGCCATTGCGCTTTGGTTGAGGGAAGATCCTAAAAATCCCACCGCCATCAAAATTGCCACCTTATCAGCTATGCGGTCAGGCGATTCTAAAGTAATTGCAAATCATTTAAGCGATTTGTTAAAAATTGATCCGGCCGGATTCGAAAATTCGATGCTGGAATTATTAACGGTATTTCAACAGGAAGGCAAGCTGGATGCTTTCTATGCCGGATTGGATGATTTGTCGGTTAAAAATCCCAATAACGCTGAAATTTATTTTGTGCAATCACTTTTGTCTGCACAAATGAAAAAAAATGATGTGGCTGAAGCCAAGATTCAACAGGCTTTAAAAATAAAGCCGGATTGGGATAAAGCACTTATTTTTCAAGCTCAAATTGCAGTTTTTTCGGGTGATTTAGTAAAAGCCAAAAATTTATTGCAAGCTGCCAGCATCAAATTGCCAACAAATGGCAAAATTAAAAAGATGCTGGCGCAAGTTTTAATTAAAAGCACCTCTTATGATGACGCTGTTGCGGTTTACCAGGATATTATAAAAACTAATCCGGAAGATACTGAAAGTCAGTTTGCGCTGGCGCTGCTTTATATGCAATTGGAGCAGGATGGAAAGGCTGAAGATGAGTTTAAAAAACTGGTTGAAACTGAACAATGGCGTTCACAGGCCAGCTTTTATTTAGGCAAGATAGAAGAAAAGAAAGGGCATACTAAAAAAGCATTAGCTTGGTACGATGGCGTTAAAGATGGCGCTTTTGCTTTTGATGCGTCTATGTCAGCAGTTTCTTTACTGGCTAAAGACAAACAGTTTGATGAAGCCAATTCGCGCTTGAAGTCCTTACCTGGGCTTTTTCCAAAGCAGCAATTGCGAATAGTCTTGATGCAGGTTGAGGTATTAAATCAGCAGAAGCAATATCAAAAAGCCTATCAGCTGCTTACAGATGAGTTAGCCAAGTCACCCGACCAAAAAGAATTGCTTTATACACGGGCGCTCATGGCTGAGCGTGTTGACAAACTGGATGTGGTTGAATCAGATCTGAAAAAAATACTGGCTAAGTATCCAAATGATGCTGAAGCACTCAATGCTTTGGGATACACCTTGCTGGATCGCACAAACCGATATTCAGAAGCAGAAAAATACTTGTCAAAAGCACTTGAGTTGCAGCCCGATGAAGCGGTTATCATGGATAGTTATGGCTGGTTGCAATTTAAACTAGGCAAGAAAACGCAAGCGCTGGAATATTTGCAAAAAGCCTATGAAAAACAGCCGGAAAGCGAAATTGCCGGACATTTGGCAGAAGTTTTGTGGATGCTGGATAGAAAGGAAGAGGCAAAAAGTATATTTGAAAACGCTATAAAGAAAGCGCCGGACGATGAATATTTGTTGGATTTTCAACAACGTATATTGGACGGGTCTAAATAGTGATTTTTAGGTTTAGCGCCCGTATTGCTGTTTTTGCTTGTTTGCTTGCCTTGTCCGGGTGTTCTTTTGTAAGCACTGAACCTGATTTAAAA
>Ga0207967_1000348_pt1 | contig 16886 bp, 16 predicted proteins | sample LakWasMet20_HOW5_2_FD_183866 | JGI IMG/M metagenome (GOLD analysis project Ga0207967, IMG submission 183866) | Freshwater sediment methanotrophic microbial communities from Lake Washington under simulated oxygen tension - Sediment Metagenome... | ecosystem: Environmental > Aquatic > Freshwater >...
TCGGTCGGCAATGCTTCGAGCGCCCAAGCCACTGAAACAGAACTCGCTAAAGCCAGCGCCGTCGCCAGCGCACGTAATTTAAACATGATGATCCTCCTAGTTGTTTTTAGTTATTTGGTATAGCAAGACTTCATTGCTGATGATCTTGAAAAAACAGAGAGATAAGACCGAGACGCGAGGCATCGGCGCCTTTCCTTGAACGAAGTCAGCCAGCGCGCTAAATATAACCCTATCGCCACTTGTAAGCAACGCTTCGTTGACGCGGCCGGCATTCATTTCCGTGTAAAACCGCACTCGGTTCCATTCAGCCGCTATTTTGGCCTCAGCAAATCTGGCAGCCCGATCATGCTGTGTAAACGACCGCCGAACCACTTGCGCATGAGCTATGGCGGTAGTATTCTTCCGGCTTTTCGGAATGGAGTTGTCTTGATGAACCCGCTTGTAGAAAACCCGCCTGAATCCAGGCAAACCCTCAAACGCCTGCTCGACGCATTGCGGCTTCCAGTCATCATCGCCGAACGATTGCTGACTAGCGTCCTTGCCCTGATTCTGACCAACCTCACATCCGCGCTATGGCTGACCTTCTTCAGCGCGCAGACTTTTTCGCTATCTTATGCATTGCTTGGTTTCATTTTTTTACTCACCGCCCTGCCCGCGCTGTGCTTTACCAAGCTCTTCCTGAGCTTGCGGGAAATCATCGCCCTACCTAAAAAGATCATTGATTTTTTACAAACCTCCGAAAACAAGTTTTCTGAATACCAGCAATTCCAGGAAAAACTCCGGGGGCAAATTCAGGATAAAAATCTTCAGCTAAACGACTTGAATACGGCCCGTAAGGGCGTGACTAATCTGTTCGCGCTGGGTAAACGCTTACGCGACGGGTTTGCGTTAAGCGGCAAACTCAAAGACGTGAAATCGCTGTTGAATGAATCCGTGGAGCTGAGAAATACGGCGCTGAATGCAATGCTGTTGGCCAATCCGCTCTTCATCGCGATCACGACCCTTTCTCTGCTGAGCAGTTGCCTGTGGGCATTGGCGGTCCTGATCACCCTGCCGGTTTATTGGCTGTAATCGAGCTATATTGCCTAAAGCGGTGATTGGATAGGAGCCCAGAAAGCAAAAAAAATGCCGGGGCAACAACGATTGACCCGGCATTCCTTTCTTCTAGATCAGAAGTTAGCGTGATTATTTTGCAGGTGCGGCTTCTGGCGCTGGAGCAGGAGCTGGCTCAGCGGCTGGAGCTGCCGCACCCGGAGCACCCGGAGCACCCGGAGCACCCGGAGCACCCGGAGCACCCGGAGCACCCGCCTCGCCCTGAGCACCCGCCGCACCCGGAGCGCCCGCCTCGCCCTGAGCACCCGCCGCTGCAGGCTGAGATGCGCCTTCAGCTGCTTTTTCTTCAGTCTTTTGGCAACCCGCCAACAATGCCAGACTCACAATACCTGCTGCAATGATTTTCAAATTTTTCATACTTGATATCCTAGAAGTTATTTTTTTATGAATCGCTACCCCTTTCCAGGGTCATAGCAGGCGATAACATACCAAATCCATAAAGGCATTACTAGAACCTTTCGAGATAAAGTGCGTCTGTCGCAACCACAAGCGAAGCAAAACCGAGCTCAAACAATGACAAAGAAAAAACGGCTGATTTACAGCTCAGACGGGAGAAAAAACATTCACGCCCGCGCTTGCCAATGCCCCGTATCTTACAGCTTCGCCAGCACCTCGGCCACGGTCGCACCCATCGCCGCCGGCGTCGGGCAGATCGTGACGCCGAGCTCCCTCAACATCGCGACTTTTTCGGCCGCGCCTTCGCCGGCCGAGGAAATGATCGCGCCGGCATGACCCATGCGGCGGCCTTCCGGCGCGGTCAGGCCCGCGATATAGGCGATGACCGGCTTGGTCATGTGCTCTTTCGCGAACAGGCCGGCTTCGACTTCTTGCGGGCCGCCGATTTCGCCGATCATCAGCACGACCTTGGTCTCGGGATCTTGCTCGAATTGTTCGAGAATATCCCGGTGCGATGAGCCGTTGATCGGGTCGCCGCCGATGCCGACCGAGGTCGAGACGCCGATGCCGAGGCGTTTCATCTGGTCGGCCGCTTCATAACCCAAGGTACCGGAACGGCCGACGATGCCGACGTTGCCCTGCATGTAGATATGGCCCGGCATGATGCCGAGCATCGAGCGGCCGGGGCTGATCGTGCCGGCGCAGTTCGGGCCGGTCAGGATCATGCGTTCTTCTTTCGGAAAACGGCGCAGAAAATTTTTGACCTGCATCATGTCCTGGGTCGGGATGCCGTCGGTGATCGAAACGCAATATTTAATGCCCGCATCGGCCGCTTCCATGATCGAATCGGCCGCGAAAGCCGGCGGCACGAACACGATGCTGGCTTCCGCGCCGGCTTTTTGCACCGCTTCCTTGACCGTATTGAACACCGGCCGGCCCAGATGGGTTTGGCCGCCCTTGCCCGGCGTCACGCCGCCGACGACATTGGAGCCGTATTTAATCATGTCTTCGGCATGAAACGAGCCGATCTTGCCGGTGAAGCCCTGAACGATGATGCGTGTGTTTTCGTTGATAAAAATTGCCATCTTGATTCCTTATGCTTGCGCGGCTTTCGCGACCGCCTGATTACGCGCCTGCACTGCTTTCTCTGCCGCCTCGGCCAACGTGTCGGCGGTAATGATCGGCAGGCCGCTTTCTCTGATGATGCGTTGACCTTCCTCGACATGGGTGCCGGACAGGCGCACGATCAACGGCACCTGCATGTCGATTTTCTTGACCGCATGCACGACGCCCTCGGCGATCCAGTCGCAGCGGTTGATGCCGGCAAAGATATTGACCAGCATCGCTTTCACGTTCTTGTCGGCCAACACCAGGCGGAAGGCTTTTTCGGTACGCTCCGCGGAGGCGCCGCCGCCGACGTCGAGAAAGTTCGCAGGTTCGCCGCCGGCCAGCTTGATCATGTCCATCGTCGCCATCGCGAGGCCCGCGCCGTTGATCATGCAACCGATATCGCCGTCGAGGCCGACATAGCTCAAGCCGCGATCGGCCGCCGCCATTTCGCGCGGATCTTCCTGGGTTTTGTCGCGCAGTTCGGCAATTTTCAGCTGCCGGAACAGGGCGTTGTCATCGAAGCCCATCTTCGCGTCCAATGCAATCAGCTCGTTGCTGCGGGTAATCACCAGCGGATTGATTTCGAGCATGCTGCAATCGTTCTCGCGCAGCGCCTTGTAGCAGCCCTTGATGGTCTTGACCGCGTGACTGATGATTTCGGCATCCAGGCCCAACGCGAAGGCCATTTCGCGCGCCTGATAGTCGAGCAGGCCGACCGCCGGTTCGATGTAAATCTTGGTGATCGCCTCGGGCCGGGTCTTCGCCAGCTCCTCGATGTCCATGCCGCCCTCGGCCGAACCGATCATCACGATTCGCTCGGCGCTGCGATCGACCAGCAGGCAGAAATACAGTTCCTTCGCGATGTCGGTGCCCGCCTCGATATACAGGCGGTTGCAGACCTTGCCGGCAGGGCCGGTCTGATGCGTACGCAGACGTTTGCCGAGCAGGCTGTCCGCGGCCGCCTCGACTTCGTCATGGCTCTTGCAGATCTTGATGCCGCCGGCCTTGCCGCGCGCGCCGGAATGAATCTGCGCCTTGACCACCCACAGATGACCGCCGATTTCGCGGGCGCGCTGTACCGCGTCTTCCGGGCTGTAAGCCAGGCCGCCCTCGGCGATCTTTACGCCGTAGCCCTGTAAAATTTCTTTCGCCTGATACTCATGAATATCCACGACTGTTGCCTCTTCAGTTCTTGTTCGCTGTTGTTATTTGGTTTTCGCGGCAATCGCTTCGGCCGCTCTTACGACATTGTTCGCCATTCTTTCGGAGGCCGCATCGATCAGGCGCCCGTCCAGCGAGGCCGCGCCTTTGCCTTGAGCGGCCGCTTCCTGCAAGGCCACCAGAATGCGTTTGGCCTTTTCGACTTCGGCGGCCGGCGGGGTAAAGACCTCATTGGCCAGTTCGATTTGCGACGGATGGATCGCCCACTTGCCTTCGCAGCCGAGCGCGGCGGCGCGCCGTGCGGCCTGCCGGTAACCTTCCGGGTCTTTCAGATCGCCGAACGGCCCGTCGATCGGACGCAGGCCGTAAGCGCGGCAGGCCACGGTCATCCGGCTGATCGCCGCATGCCACTGGTCGCCCGGATAATCCGGATTCAGGCCGCCGATATTGACCGTGCGCGCTCGGTTGCTGGCCGCATAATCGGCGACGCCGAAATGCAGCGCTTCCAGGCGACCCAAGGCGCCTTGTCTGGCGATGTCTTCGACATTGGCCATGCCGAGCGCGGTTTCGATCAACGCTTCGATGCCGATCTTGTTTTTGAGCCCTTGCTGCATCTCCAGCTGGTTCAGCATCGCCTCGACCATGTACACATCGCCGTAAACGCCGACCTTCGGAATCAGGATCGTGTCGATCTTGGCGCCGGCCTGTTCGACCAGGTCGACCACGTCGCGGACCATGTATTGCGTGTCCAGACCGTTGATCCGCACCGACAAGGTAATGCCGTGGCCTTTCCAGTCCAGATCGTTGATCGCTTCGATCACATTCTTGCGCGCCTGCAATTTGTCGTCGGGCGCGACCGCATCTTCCAGATCGAGAAAAATGAAGTCCACACCGCTTTTCAAAGCTTTTTCGAACATGCCGGGATTGGAACCGGGAACTGCCAGTTCGCAGCGTTGAACGCGCTGTACCGACGCCGTATATAAAGTGTGACTCATTTTAGCTACCTGCCTGTGCTTGCTTTAAACAAAATGATCCGGCCGAATGACTCATCGCATCCGGTGACTTCGGTCATCAACAAATAAATCCGCCATTTTACTTTCGGAGAATTCAATGTCAATGATTAACGCTATTGCTCAGGGACTCGAAGCCCAGGACAGCTGGACTCAGGCTGCGCATCGGCTATTGCTGATTGCGGCCCAGTATGTCATCATTGGCGGTTTTTGAGTTTTGACGCCCAGCGTCGATCTCTGTTTTTATCACCTTACCACCCTGACGAGGCAAATCCATGGCTGGTCGCAACCACCTTTATATTCCAGGCCCTACCAACGTTCCTCACGAAGTCTTGAGCGCGATGCACGCGCCGATGGAAGACCATCGCTCGCCCAAATTCCCGACCCTGTTCAAGCCGCTGCTCGAAGACATGAAAAAAATCTTCCGCACCGAAAATGGCCAATGCTTCATTTTCCCTGCCACCGGCACCGCCGGCTGGGAAATCGCACTGACCAACACGCTGAATCCGGGCGACAAAGTCCTGATTTACCGTTTCGGCCAATTCAGCCACCTGTGGGCTGAAATGGCGAAACGCTTAGGCTTTGATGTCGAGATCCATCAGGAAACCTGGGGCAAGGGCATTCCTCTGGACAAGCTGGAAGCGCGCCTGAAGGAAGACAAGAATCACGAAATCAAGGCGGTCTTGGCGACGCACAACGAAACCGCGACCGGCGTGACCAGCGACATCGGCGGCGTCCGCAAAGCCCTGGATGCGGCAAGCCATCCTGCGTTTTTGTTCGTTGACGGCGTCAGCTCGATCGCCAGCCTGAATTTCCGGATGGACGACTGGGGCGTCGACGGCGCGATCAGCGGCTCGCAAAAAGGCTTCATGCTGCCGGCCGGCGGCGCCTTCCTGTGCTTCAGCGAAAAAGCATTGAAAGCGACCGAAACCAGCAAATACCCGCGCTGCTTCCTGGATCTGCGCGACCAGATGAACCAGAATAAGGACGGCTACACGCCTTATACCCCGGCGCTGCCGATTCTGTACGGCTTGCGCAAGGCGCTGGACCTGTTGCTCGAAGAAGGCATGGACAATGTCTATGCGCGCCATCACCGCCTCGCCGAAGGTACCCGCAGAGCGATTGCGGCCTGGGGCCTGCAATTGTGCGCTCACCCCGGTTTCGAATCCGATACCGTCTCGGCGGTCGTCGTGCCCGAAGGCAAGGATGCCCGCGACGTGATCGGCACCGCGTTCAAAAAATACAATATCTCGCTCGGCGCGGGCCTGTCCGAATTGTCCGGCAAGGTATTCCGCATCGGCCATGTCGGCGACATGAACGACGTCTCGATGCTCGGCGCGTTCGCCGGCGTCGAAATGGCGATGCTCGACAGCGGCTTCGACATCAAGCCGGGCAGCGGCGTCGGCGCGGCGGTCGAATATTACCGTTCGACTGCGAAGTAATAAAGCGGCAAGGCCGGGTTGCATGCAACCCGGCCTCCGCTGCTTGACCTTCATTTCGAGAGGATGCCATGAGCAAACCCAAAGTCGTCGTGACCCGCAGATGGCCGGCGGAAGTCGAAGCCAAACTCAAGGAACTGTACGACGTCACGCTGAACGAGACCGACGTACCGATGACGGCCAACGCCTTGAAATTGGCCCTGCAAACCGCCGATGCCCTGCTGCCGACCGTCACCGATCCGATCACGGCCGACATTCTGCGCGTGCCGGACAAGCGCGCCAGGATCATCGGCAATTTCGGCGTCGGCTATAACAATATCGACATTGCGAGCGCGAAGGAAGAAGGCCTGGTCGTGACCAATACGCCCGGCGTGTTGACCGACTGCACGGCCGATATTGCAATGCTGTTGCTGCTGATGTCGGCCCGCCGCGCCTCCGAAGGTGAACGCCTGGTGCGCAGCGGCCAATGGACCGGCTGGTGCCCGACCCAACTGCTCGGCCAAAAAGTGACCGGCAAGACGCTCGGCCTGATCGGCTTCGGCCGGATCGCGCAGGCGACGGCCAGGAAAGCGCATCACGGCTTCGGCATGAAAATCCTGTTCTATACGCCGCGCAATGCCCCGGCGCAGGACAGCATCGACGACGTTCAGGCAACCCGTTGCGCGACGATCGAGGAACTGTTGAGCCAGGCCGATTTCGTCTCCATGCATTGCCCAGGCAGCGCCGAAAATCGGCACCTGATCAACGAGCAGCGCTTAAAGCAGATGCGCTCGTCCGCGCACTTGATCAACACCGCGCGCGGCGATGTGGTCGACAATCAGGCCTTGTACAAGGCACTGAAGGAAGGCTGGATCGGCGGCGCGGGACTCGATGTTTACGAAGGCGAGCCAAATGTTTATCCGGGCTTTCTGGAACTCGACAATATCTCGCTACTGCCTCATCTTGGCAGCGCCAGCGAGGAAACCCGCGTCGCGATGGGCAACCGAGTGCTGGACAATATTGCGGCGTTTTTTGCAGAGCAGGAGCCGCGCGATAGGGTGGTGTAGTCAAAAAACCAAGCTTAGGCGGATATACAAAAACATGAAGTGAGTCGCTTGCAATGGATAAGCGACTCACTTCATTCTCATGGTATTACTTTTGCATATCCCAAATAATCGTATCTGAACTAAAGTCCTGTTCATGAGGCCACATAATTCCATGATGCGCTGGACGCACTAGACGAAAATAAGACGCGTCCATTAGTTCTCTGAAAGCACTGCCTTGCAAATAGGGCTTAACATCAAAAACACCTGAAATTCCGCTACTGGTGAGTATCTCGATTTTATAATCATCAAGAGGAACAGCTTTGACAATTTTATCCATGCGCTCCCCCGCCCCTAGCGCAATGGATCAATTTTAAAGATAGGCTCGCCTGCGACCGCCAATTTCCAATCTACCAGCAAGTCTTCCCTATGTATTTCAATCCAAGCCTGAACTAATTTCAATTTAGCAGCAGGCAAGCCACCGCTCAAAACGATACCGTCATCAATGGCGATCGATGCTTCATGTTCCCCATATTCCGCATGAATGTGTGGACGGTTATGCTGCTTGTTGTCGTAGAAGTACATCAAAATTAAGATGCCATAAAACATCGAAATTGTTGGCACATTACCTCCTAAAAAACTTATTCGACGCGATTTTCTTCACCGCAGAGAGCGGGTAGACTGCACCATTTGAACATTAAATCAAGTCTCGTTAGCACTTAGTAAAAACCAGAATTATCTATAACTGGCATCAACTACAGCAAATGCCGAATCGCGTCCCGCTCTTCCTTCAGCTCGGCCTCGCTGATCCGCATCCTTTGCATGCTGAATTCATTGATGTCCAGCCCCTTCACGATAGTGACCTCGCCGTTGGTCACCGTCACCGGGAACGAATACATCAGATCCCGTTCGATTGCGTAACTCCCGTCGGACAGGACACCCATGCTGACCCAGTCGCCCTCCGGCGTATCCAGGGCCCAGCTCCGCATCTGATCGATCGCGGCATTAGCCGCGGAGGCGGCGCTCGACAAGCCGCGCGCCTGGATCACTGTCGCGCCGCGTTGCTGCACGGTCGGAATGAAATCATTGATAAACCAGTCGCGTTCGACCAGGGACAGCGCATCCTGCCCCTTGACTTTCGCATGATGCAGATCGGGATATTGGGTCGTCGAATGATTGCCCCAAATCGTCATGCTCTTCACGTCGGTAGCCAACACACCGCATTTATTGGCGAGCTGACTGATCGCCCGGTTATGATCGAGACGGGACATCGAGGAAAAATTCTCAGGCCCGAGGTCGCGCGCGTTTTTAAGCGCGATCAATGCATTCGTATTGGCCGGATTGCCAGTCACCAAAACCTTCACTTTGCGGCTGGCGACATCGTTCAGCGCCTTGCCCTGCACCGAAAATATCTCCGCATTCACCTCCAAGAGATCCTTGCGCTCCATGCCCGGCCCGCGCGGACGCGCGCCGACCAGAAACACATAATCGGCGTTTCTGAAGGCGATACGCGGGTCATCGGTCGTTTCGATGCGGTAAAGCAAAGGACTCGCGCAATCCTGCAACTCCATCACCACGCCGTTCAGCACATGCATCGCCTGCGGAATTTCGAGCAGATGCAGCATGATCGGCTGCTCAGGACCGAACAATGCGCCCGAAGCCAGGCGGAAAAGCAGAGAATAGCTGATTTGTCCGGCAGCACCAGAAACCGCGATATGAACGGGGGTTTTCATTTGTTATCCCTAATAATTAAAATGTGAGGGTCTTATTTGATAACGCTGCATGTGGAAAACATCATCGCTCGCGGCAAATAACAACTGCGGAGAAGCTAAGCATTCACGCCATTTTGATTGTATTCGAGCCCTGTCTGCCTGGTTAATGATAACGTCAAGCCTGCACGCCCGCAAGCCAATTGATCGCTAAATACGACCGATCGGCGCGCCTCAGCTCGGCCAACATCGAAAACGCATCTCGGGTATAATAAGCGCCCATTTAACCTTTGCATTCGGCCGTCCAGGGCCCATTTCGGACATCCATGAAAAAGTTGCTGTTCCAATTCGATACCGACCTGCATCCCTCAGTCTTCGACACCGTCGTGGCCTATGACGGGGGCGCCGATCACGTGACCGGTTTCGGCGGTCTGACGCCGGACAATATCGGCGGCCTGGTCGAAGGCGCGATCTTCACACGCCCGCCGAAAGACAAGAAGAACACCGCGATCTTCATCGGCGGCAGCGACATGATCGCAGGGCAAAACCTGCTGAAAGCGGTGCAGAGTAAATTTTTCCCCGGTTTTCAGGTCTCGGTAATGCTGGACAGCAACGGCGGCAATACGACCGCCGCCGCCGCGGTCGCTAAACTCGCGGTCAACGGCAGCCTCGCCGGCAAGAAAGCGGTCGTCCTGGCCGGCACCGGCCCCGTCGGACAGCGGGCCGCGGTGATGCTGAGCCGCGAAGGCGCGATCGTGTCGATGACCGGGCGCAAAATGACGAAGGTCGTCGAGGCCTGCGAGGCGATGAAAGCGCGCTTCGGCGTCGACATCACCCCGATCGAAGCGGTCGACCATGATGCCCGCGGCCGGGCGATCGAAACCGCAAACATCGTGTTTGCGGCCGGCGCGGCCGGCATCGAACTGATCGGCGCCGAACACTGGCAAAACAATCCGCATATCGAACTGATCGCGGATGCGAACGCGACCCCGCCGATCGGCATCGGCGGCATCGACGTGTTCGACAAAGGCCAGGAACGCCACGGCAAGATCATCTGGGGCGCGCTCGGCTTCGGCCCGTTGAAACTCGAACTGCACCGCGCCTGCATCGGCAAACTGTTTACCGACAATAAACTGGTTTTCGACGCGGAAAACATTTTCGAATTAGCCAAACAAATGGCTTGATCGCCGCTTTCACCCCATTCAATCCGTGAAAAGCGAACCGACCTTCGCGATACGCGACAATGCCCTCGCCATTTACCAGGCGGGCGTGGCGGCGGCCGATCCGTATCTAGCGGTCAAGCACTGCCTGTCGGCCGATGCGGAGCATTTGGCGATTCGCCTGGATATTGACGATCCCGGCAAACAGCGCCTGGGCCAATGGCAGAAAATCCATCTGATCGCTTTCGGCAAGGCCGCCTCGGCGATGGCGAAAGCGGCCGAAGAGGCGATTCCCGAAGCGTTGCGGGCCGGCAGAGGCATCGCGGTGACCAACTATGAAAATGTCGCGGAACTGACTCATACCGATGTCTTCGGCGCGGGCCATCCGCTACCGGACGCCGCAGGACTCAACGCCGCCCAACGGATTGCCGAAAAAGTCGGCCAGGCAGAGGCCGGCGAGTTGGTACTGGCGCTGGTCAGCGGCGGCGGTTCGGCCTTGATTCCCTGCCCTGTCGAATCCGTATCCTTGTCCGAAAAATGCGCGGTTACGAGTTTACTTCTGGCCAGCGGCGCGGACATCAACGAGATCAACTGCGTGCGCAAGCATCTATCGCAACTGAAAGGCGGCGGCCTCGCCAAGCTCGCGGCCCCTGCCGACCTGCATGCGCTGATCCTGTCCGATGTGCTCGGCGACGACCTGAGCGCAATCGCGAGCGGCCCGACCGTACCCGACCCGAGCACCTTCGCCGAGGCGATCGGCATTTTGCAAAACCGGCAGATTTGGGAACGGCTGCCCGATGCGGCCCGTGACTATTTACAAAACGGCGCGAAAAGGCAAGTTCCTGAAACCCCGAAGCCGAATGATCCTGTCTTTCAGCACACCGGCCACACCCTGATCGGCAGCAATGCGATCAGTCTGAATGCCGCAGCCAAACACGCGCGGCAGTTCGGTTACGAGACCCGAATCTACAGCGGGCATTTGTGCGGCATCGCCCGGGAAGCCGCGGAACAATGGGTCAAAACGATCGCTTTACTGCCGCCAGTCGAAAAACCGGTCGCCTTTCTGGCCGGCGGCGAAACGACGGTCAGACTGACCGGCAATGGTCTCGGCGGCCGCAATCAGGAAATGGCGCTCGCGTTCGCGCTGGCCGCCGAACGCAACAAACTCGATGCGAACTGGGTGTTTTTGAGCGCCGGCACCGACGGCCGCGACGGTCCGACCGATGCGGCCGGAGGACGGGTCGACCCAGGCTCCTTGGCGAGGATGCGTGCCGGAGGCGTCGATCCGGCAGCCCTGCTCGACAACAACGATTCGTATCACGCCCTTCAGGCATCCGGCGACTTGCTGGTCACCGGCGCGACCGGCACCAATGTCGCCGACTTGCAGATTCTGCTGCTTTACCCAAAAACGACGGCCGGTCGATAACGCTTTGCACCACCCCCGACAAGCCCTAAAATATCCCAAATTCTTTATGGAGATTTGCATGTTTAATAAATCGATGACTATCGAAGGTTTCGACCCTGAACTCTTCCAGGCGCTCGAAGACGAACGCCGGCGCCAGGAAGATCACATCGAACTGATCGCATCCGAAAACTATTCCAGCCCGCGCGTTCAGGAAGCGCAAGGCAGCGTGCTGACCAACAAATACGCGGAAGGCTACCCCGGAAAACGCTACTATGGCGGCTGCGAGCACGTCGATGTCGTCGAGCAATTGGCCATCGACCGCGCCAAGCAGCTGTTCGGCGCCGACTGGGCGAACGTACAGGCGCACTCCGGCTCGCAAGCGAATGCGGCAGCCTACATGGCGCTGATCCAGCCGGGCGACACGATCTTGGGTCTGGCGCTGTCCGACGGCGGTCATTTGACGCACGGGGCGAAGCCGAACTTCTCCGGCAAAATCTATAACGCCGTTCAATACCATCTGGATTCCGCCACCGGCCGGCTTGACTACGATAAGATCGAAGCCCTGGCGCGCGAACATCAACCGAAAGTGATCGTCGCCGGTTTCTCCGCCTATTCGCGGATCATGGACTGGGCGCGCTTTCGCGCGATCGCCGACGCGGTCGGCGCCTACCTGCTGGTCGACATGGCGCATGTCGCGGGCCTGGTCGCTGCCGGCGTTTATCCTAACCCGGTGCCGTTCGCCGACATCGTCACCACCACGACGCACAAAAGTCTGCGCGGCCCGCGCGGCGGCATCATCCTGGGCAAAGCCAACGCCGAGATCGAAAAGAAAATCAACTCGATGATTTTCCCCGGCATCCAGGGCGGCCCTTTGATGCACGTGATCGCGGCCAAGGCCGTCGCCTTCAAGGAAGCGCTGGAGCCGGAATTCAAGGTTTATCAGCAGCAGGTAATCAAGAATGCGCAGGCGATGGCTAAAGTCTTCATCGATCGCGGTTTCGACGTGGTCTCCGGCGGCACCGACAACCATTTGATGCTGGTCTCGCTGATTCCGAAAGGCATCACCGGCAAGGCCGCCGACGCCGCGCTCGGCAAGGCGCACATCACGGTCAACAAGAACGCGGTGCCTAACGACCCGGAATCGCCGTTCGTAACCAGCGGCATCCGCGTCGGCACGCCGGCCCCAACCACGCGCGGTTTCAAGGAAGAACAGGTGATCGAGGTCGCGCATTGGATGTGCGATGTGATGGAAAACATCGACGATGAAAACGTGATCGCGGCGGTGCGCGAGAAGGTCGCGGCCTTGTGCGCGCGTTTTCCGGTTTACGGCGCGTAACACAGCTTATAACCCTACATCCATTTTTAAAGTGGACAAACCACTTTACCGTTTGCCACCTTAAACATTCACTATGGTGGGCAGCTTAGCGCTGCCCACCCTACGAGGAAAGCATGTCTGATATAGAAATCGCCCAACAGGCCAAAATGAAACCGATCATCGACCTGGCGCGCGAACAATTCGGCATCGACGCCGAACATCTCGACCCTTACGGTCATTACAAGGCCAAACTGTCGCTGGATTATGTGAACAGCCTCGGCGACAAGCCGGACGGCAAACTGATTCTGGTCACCGCGATCAGCCCGACGCCGGCCGGCGAAGGCAAGACCACCACCTCGGTCGGCCTCGGCGATGCGATGAACCGGATCGGCAAGAAAACGATCATGTGCCTGCGCGAACCTTCGCTCGGCCCTTGCTTCGGCGTCAAAGGCGGAGCGGCCGGCGGCGGCCATGCGCAAGTCGTGCCGATGGAAGACATCAACCTGCATTTCACCGGCGACTTTCATGCAATCGGCGTCGCGCACAACCTGCTGTCGGCATTGATCGACAACCACATCAACCACGGCAATGCGCTCGGCATCGACCCGCGTAGGATCCAATGGAAGCGCGTGGTCGACATGAACGACCGCGCGCTGCGCCATATCGTGGTCGGCATGGGCGGCCCCGCGAACGGTTACCTGCGCGAAGACGGCTACGACATCGTGGTCGCCTCGGAAGTGATGGCGATTCTCTGCCTCGCGACCAGCCGCGCCGACTTGAAGGAACGCCTAGGCCGCATCGTAATCGGCTACAAGCACGACAACAAGACTCCGGTTTATGCCCGCGACCTGAATGCGCACGGCGCGATGGCCGCATTATTGAAAGACGCGATCAAGCCGAACCTGGTGCAGACGCTCGAAAACAACATCGCCTTCATCCACGGCGGCCCGTTCGCGAACATCGCACACGGCTGCAACACGGTCACCGCGACCCAGACCGCTTTGAAACTGGCCGATTATGTGATCACCGAAGCCGGCTTCGGCGCGGACCTCGGTGCGGAAAAATTCGTCGACATCAAATGCCGGATGGCGGGATTGCAGCCGTCGGCGGCGGTATTGGTCGCGACGGTGCGGGCACTGAAATTCCACGGCGGCGTCGCGAAGGAAGAGTTGAATCAGGAAAATCTGGCTGCACTCGACAAAGGCTTCGCAAACCTGGAGCGGCATTACCGTAACATCAACGAACATTACGGCCTGCCCTGCATCATCTGCATCAATCATTTCACCTTCGACACCGAGGCCGAACTGGACTTGTTGCAGGATAAATGCCGGACACTGGGCGCCGTCTGCATCGTGTCCAAGCACTGGGCCGAAGGCGGCAAGGGCGCCGAACAACTCGCGCATGCGGTCGCCGAAACGGCCGACCACCATAAAGACGGCTGCCGTTTCGTTTACGACGATGACCTGAGCCTCTGGGAAAAAATCGAAACGATCGCGACCAAGTTGTACGGCGCGGCGGGCGTCACCGCGAACGCGAAAGTCAAAGCCCAGCTTGCGGCCTGGAATGCCGAATACGGCCATTTTCCAATCTGCATGGCCAAGACGCAGATGTCGTTCTCGACAGACGCCACGGTCAAGGGGGCCCCAACCGGGCACACGGTCGAAATCAGGGAAGTTAAATTGGCAAACGGCGCCGGCTTCATCGTCGCGATCGCGGGCGACATCATGACCATGCCGGGTCTGCCGAAAGTGCCGGCGGCCGAGAAAATCGACATCGACGAGAACGGCCGGATCAGCGGGCTGTTTTAAAAACAAAAGTAGCCTCGATGCAATGCAACGGAATCGAGGAATTCGAGGCCCGAAAGTCTCTCTCAGGTTTGACGTTATCGAAGCCCAAACGCCTGCGGCAACAACTTCAGGCATTTGATTAGGGTTAGGCCAGAGCCCCCACTTCAATGGGAAGACTTATGGCTTCGATAGCCTCGCTTCCGTTTACACAGCATAGAGGCAGAGGCTGTGCTGTGTTTTGGTTGAGTGAGACCGAGTCAATCGCTTGCTCGAAAAGCTGGCCGCTTTGTTGCCCGCGAAGCCGTGCCCAGGACACAGACGCAAAATACCATCCGCAAAAGTTATTTTTGCCCCTATCCCTACCCTCCTTTCCTCAAACTCATGAAAGACCGCTCGTCTCCGTTACCGAAAATCATTCTTCTGGGAATCGCCGGCGTTTTACTGCTCGGCTGTTCGACACTCGCCGAAAAAACCGCCTCAGCCCCGAAGATCAAAAACGTGATCATGATCATCGGCGACGGCATGGGGCCACAGCAGGTCGGTTTGCTGCTGTCCTATGCCAGACAGGCGCCGCATGGGGTGCTCAGGGACCACAGAACCGCGCTGGACCGGATGCTCGAAAACGGCCGCATCGGCATCTCGCTGACCTATCCCGACGGCGCCCTGGTCACCGATTCGGCGGCGTCCGCGACGCAACTCGCGACCGGCAAATTCGCCAAGGCCGAAATGGTCGGACTGGATGCGGAGGGGCGTCCTGCGGAAAACATCATCGAAAAAGCCAAACGCTGGGGCAAGGCGACCGGTCTGGTGTCGGACACCCGAATCACGCATGCGACGCCCGCCGCATTCGCCGCGCATGAGACGCACCGCAGCCACGAGACCATCATTCCGGAAGGCTTGCTCGCCACCGACGCCGATGTGATGTTCTCCGGCGGCCTCGATTATTGGCTGCCGCAAGCCGCTGGCGAAAAAAGTTCGGCCCTTCATCAACAGCTCGAAACGATGACTGAGCGTGCCTTTAAGATAAGTTCAGCGCGCAAGGACGACAAAAACTTGCTCGAAACCGCCCAAAAACAGGGTTACCAACTGGTCTTCAACGCTCGTCAGCTGCGCCTGGCAACCGGCAAAACCCTGGGGCTGTTTGCAGGCTCCGGAATGAGCGACGGCACCATCGAAAGCCGAAACCGCCAGAATCCGAAACATGCCGAGCCGACGCTCGCGGAGATGAGCGAGCAGGCGCTGAAGATTCTGGAGCGCGACGAACAAGGTTTCTTTTTGATGATCGAAGCGGGCCAGATCGACTGGGCCGGGCACCGGAACGATACCGGGCTGATGCTGCATGAAATGCTCCGCTTCGATGCGATGCTGCACAAGGTGCTGGACTGGATGGGCGAGCGGGATGATACGTTGTTGATCGTGACCGCGGATCATGAAACGGGCGGCTTCGGTTTCAGCTACTCGGGCAAAAACATTCCCGAACCGAAACGCCTGGCCAGCGGCCATGTCTTCAAGCCCAATTCCAATTTCGGCAGCCCCGACATTCTCGACAAACTGTATGAGCAAAATCTCAGCTATCAGGCGATCTTTGCCGAATTCGACGTGCTGCCGCACGCGCAAAAGACGGCGGACACTCTGGCCGAACAAATCAACCGCCATAGTGGATTCAAGATCGACGCCGGCGAAGCCGAAAGCCTCCTGGTAACCCAAGCGAATGCCAGCAAATCGCCGGGCAACAGCGCATTTTTAGTTTACACGAAGGACAATCGCGAAAAGCTTCTCTCCGAAATTCTGAGTGCAAAACAGCAGGTCGTATGGGCCAGCGGCGCGCATACCAGCACGCCGGTCTTCGTATTTACAAAGGGTAACGAGCGCGTGATCGAGCCGTTTGCGAACATTCTGCATCACACCGACATCGGCCGCTTGATGATCGATGCGCTGCGGCCCCAAGGCGCGGCGGATTAAGGCATTTCCCTATGGGTTCAGGCGCGGTTCATGCAACTGTCATCGAACCGTCGTGAAACTGTAACGCAAGCGCCGCACAATGAAATCCTCTGCAACTCGACAGGAATCATTGTGATGCAAACCACCCAACGCAACCCTTGGCAGGCTGTCCGCATCAACCTGCTCTATTCGGCGCTCGGCTTGTCGGCGTTTAGCCTGCTGGTCACCTGGTCGGTCGAACTGCTTGCCAAAACGTTATTTCTGAACTGGTAAACACCCGTTTTGCCCTGCGCCACGCAGGGCTTCCCGCCTCTCTTC